>Ga0180435_10005882_pt1 | contig 11850 bp, 10 predicted proteins | sample SS_ome_3_FD_132467 | JGI IMG/M metagenome (GOLD analysis project Ga0180435, IMG submission 132467) | Hypersaline lake sediment archaeal communities from the Salton Sea, California, USA - SS_3_S_1 metaG | ecosystem: Environmental > Aquatic > Non-marine Saline and Alkaline > Hypersaline >...
ATCTTCTCCTACGACGGATTCCACCCGCAGAACATCGGTCAGGCGGTGGTGGCCGAGGGCCTCATCGAGTTCCTCAACGACAACCTCAACGCCGGCGTACCGATGCTCGACATGTACTCGATTCTCACCGAGGGCGGTTGGAACGGCGTCTCGCCCGCTGCCCTGCTGGGCGGCGGCGATCCCAAGCAGGCGAGGTTGACCGACGAGGCCTTCATGCAGCTCTACCAGCTCATGCTGCCCGAGATGGCGGCCCGCTGGCGGACCCCGCAGCAACTCGATCGCGACGTCTCTGCCGTCGACTGATCAACATCACTCGAAAAACAAACGCCCGGGCCTGGCCCGGGCGTTTGTTTTTTGTTCATCCCGCCATGTGCGGGATGAACCATTTTCGAGACCTCATCAATGAATGTACTCATCCTTGTCGCCGTCGATCACGTCGAAGCCGCGTCGCCGCCGCATGCGGTCGAGACGGGCCCGGAGAATCTTCTCTTCGAGCCGCTTCCGCCACAACCTGAGGACCCGCCTCGGCCCCCCCGGCTGCAGGCTCGCGTAGGTCAGGAAGACCGCGACGCAGGTTCCGACGAAGCCGGCAATGTCCTTGAACGGCAGAAAGAAGAAGACGAAGGCGAAGAGGATCTCGAGCCACAGAAACCATCTGGCCTTCACCGGAAGCACGAAGAACAGCAGGATGGTCGCGTGCCCGTTGAGGGTTGCGAACGCGGCGATGACGATGGTCATCAGCACCCTCTGGCCCAGCAGCGTGATGAACGGCGCGTGCGCGAAGCCCGGTGACACGGTGACGGCGATGAACTCGACAGCGACCGCGACCACCGATGCCGCCAGCGCCGCGCTGACGACGAGCCGCCAGAATCCTCGCCGGCCGAGGCGGTCGAAGACCGATCTGCCGAACCAGTAGAGGATGAGCAGCTCGAGCAGGAACCAGAATCCCGACGACGGTGTGGCGACGAACGGGTAGCTCACCAGCTGCCAGAGGAAACCCGAGAAGATCCCGACGTTGAGGCTGAACAGCTGCAGCAGAGCTCGCGTTCCGTCGAAGAACTGCAACGAGAAGGTGGCGAAGAGCACGCCGAGCAGGATCAGCAGATCCCGTGGCGGCGCCGGGCCGTCGGACAGACCGCCGAAGCCGCCGAAGCCCCGTTGGGGATTGGTCTGGTAGATCATGGCATCTCCATCGGGAGCATCATAACGCCTCGTGGCCCGCGCTCGGGGCCTTGGCTGTGACGGATTTGAACGCCGATGCGGGAATTTGAGCAGGACTCACTCAGGTTCCCCCTGGTGCGTCTGGGCCGGGCACTTGAAATGTCCTCCCCAGCGGTTACATTGACAGACACGGGTCCCAACCCTGGAGGTTCCAAAATGACCGACATGATCAATCTTCCGGTGATCCCTCTCCGTGAGGCGGTTCTCTTTCCCGGTGTGACCTCGCCCATCGCCGCCGGGCGGCCCGGCACCCTCCGGGCCATCGAGGCTGCATTGAAGACCGAAGACAAGGCCATCTTCGTTGTCGCCCAGCGAGAGAACCTCGAGGACGTCAACCAGGAGGTCCTCTTCACCATGGGCACCGTCGCCACCATCGGCCCGGTACAGCGCGGCCCCTCCGGCATGCGTCTGCTGCTCAACGGACTCCACCGCGGCGTCGCCATGCGCTACGACGAGGACGGCGATTACATGGTCGCGACCGTCCGCCAGGCCGAGGAAATGCCGCCTCTGGATCCCTCGGCGCCAGAGTTCACCGCACTCTACTCGGAGGCCCGTGAGCGCGCCTCAGAGCTCGGCCGACGCGCCGGCATGCCAAAAGAAGCAGTGCAGCAGTTCCTCGCCGAAACCTCCGAACCCGGCCGCTTCGCGGATCTCGTCGCCGGCCACCTCGAGCTCAAGCCCGCCGAGGCGCAGCGCCTCCTCGAGGCGCTGTCGGTGGACGAGCGCCTGCGCTCGGTGCTGCTCCACATCCAGCGTCAGATCGATGTCATTGACGCCCAGGAGAACATCAAGAGCCAGGTGCAGGAAGAGCTCGGCGACCGCCACCGCGAGGCGTTCCTCCGCCAGCAGCTCAAGGCGATTCAAAAAGAGCTCGGCGAGGACGGCGGCCGAGAAGACCTCGAGGAGCTCAAAGCGAAGCTCGAGAAACTGCCGCTCCCCGAAGCCGCCCGCAAGGAGGTGGACCGGGAGATGGCCCGCCTCGAGCGGATGGGGCCCGAGGGCATGGAGGCGCAGGTCATCCGCACCTACCTCGAGACCATCTGCGAGCTGCCCTGGGACACTCGCACCGACGAGCGCCTCGACATCGCCAAGGCCAGCGAGATCCTCGAGGAGGACCACTATGGCCTGCCCGAGGTCAAGGACCGGATCCTCGAGTTCCTCGCCGTGCGGCTTCTCCAGCTGCGCAAGGAGAAAGAAGAGGCAGAGGCCGACCAGGACGCCGCCGGGAGTGCTGAGGTGGACTCGGCTGCGGATACCACTGAGGACACGAACGCGTCTCCGGAGCCGTCGACGCCCTCTCCCACCCTGGCGCGAGACGCGGTGGGTCGGAACCCGATTCTGCTCTTCGCCGGGCCTCCGGGGGTCGGCAAGACCTCGGTGGCGCAGAGCATCGCCCGCGCCATGGGGCGCGAGTACGTCCGCATCTCGCTCGGCGGGGTCCGCGACGAAGCCGACATCCGCGGTCACCGCCGCACCTACGTCGGCGCCATGCCCGGCCGCATCATTCACGGCATGAAACAGGCGGGCAGCCGCAACCCGGTCTTCCTCCTCGACGAGGTCGACAAGCTCGGCGTCTCGTACCAGGGCGACCCCGGTTCGGCGCTGCTCGAGGTTCTCGACCCGGCGCAGAACGACACCTTCACCGACCACTACCTCGGGGTGCCGTTCGATCTCTCCGAGGTCCAGTTCATCTGCACCGCCAACTACCTGCAGAACATCCCCGGCCCGTTGCAGGACCGCATGGAGGTCGTGGAGTTCGCCGGCTACACGGAGAACGAAAAGCTCGAGATCGCGAAACGCTATCTCATCCCCAGGCAGGTCAAGCAGACCGGCCTCACCGACGACCAGATCACCTTCGAAGACTCCTCGATCCAAGAGGTCGTGACCGGCTACACCCGCGAGTCGGGCGTCCGCCAGCTCGAGCGGGAGATCGGCCGTCTCGCCCGCAAGGTGGCGCGCAAGATCGCCGCCGGTGAGATCGAGGCCTACACGGTCGGCCGCGACCAGGTCGCCGAGCTTCTCGGTCGGCCGAAGGTCCACCCCGAGCACGCGGCCGAAACGGACCAGATCGGTGTTGCCACCGGGATGTACTACACCCCCGTCGGCGGCGACATCATGTTCGTCGAGGCGTCGCCCATGGCCGGCAAGGGGAACCTGGTGCTCACCGGGCAGCTCGGCGACGTCATGAAAGAGTCGGCCCAGGCCGCGTGGACCTACGCCAAGGCCAACGCCGACTCACTCTTCATCGACCCGCGCGACTTCGAGCAGGACGTGCACATTCACGTTCCCGCCGGCGCCATCCCGAAGGACGGCCCCTCGGCAGGGATCACCATGGCCACCGCGTTGGTCTCGGCTCTCTCCGGACGGCCCGCAAGAAACGACGTCTCGATGACCGGCGAGATCACGCTTTCCGGCCGCGTCCTGCCCATCGGCGGCGTCAAAGAGAAGATCCTCGGCGCCGTCCGCGCCGGCATTTCGACGGTGGTGCTGCCCAAGGAGAACGAGGCCGACCTCGACGACCTGCCGGACGAGATCCGCGATGGCCTGACCATCCACCTCGTCGAAGAGCTCGGTGAGGCCCTGGCCCACACCCTGCGCGGCGGCGAGTTCCGCGAGGGCAAGCTCCGCTTCGCCGCACCGGAGTCCGGCGGAAAGGGCGGCTCGCAACCGCTGCAGCACTGATTCCGTCAGCTTCGACACACGAGAAGGGGTGGGCTGCGGCCCACCCCTTCTCATTCGGAAAGACTCATCTCCAGGTCTTCCAGGGCGACGATCAATCGGTCGTCGAACAGAATAGGCTCGCTCCCGATCGTGAGATCTGCCGCGCGGAGCACCACCGAAACAGGGCCCTGCTGAAGGAGCTCGGCGAGCCCCTCCCTACCATCTCGCTCTTCGATGATGCGGACGAGATACCGACCGAATCGGCGGAGGCTCCTGCGGGCATCGATGCCGAACAGAGGCAGCGGTCTCGGGCGGGCGTTCAGGTCCTGTGCGATCATCGAGAACATCAGCGCGCCGTCCATCGCCTCCTCCGGTGCTGGTAGCGGCGAGCTCCCATTACCGATATGGTCCACCGCCCCCTCCAACACCGAGAAGGCAGCGAGCGAGTAGAGGTCGGCCAGGTAGTCGTCACCCGTGACGACGTCGTCCACCTTGGCCGGCCAGTACGCGGCCTGCTGGCCACCCTCGCTCCACTGCAGCAGTAGATGTCGTCGAAGCAGGCCCGAGGCGACACCCCGAACCGCCCCTTCCCAACCTTCTCTGAGGTGCGGCAGGTTGGCCGCCGACATTCCTGACGAAACCCAATCTCCGATGAGACAGCTCGGGGCAAAAGCCACAGTCCCGCTCACTGGGCCGTCAATGGCGACGAATGGCTCGATTCTCGATATCGCCTCGTCCACCAGCTGTCGCCGGTGCCGTTTGATCTCACCGATCGCCGAGGTGTACTCCGCGGCATGGGTCGCCAAATCTGCGTAGCCAAAATCGTTCATCGGATTGATCCACCGCCAGAGGCGGTCCAACGGCTCCGTAGAACCAGCTTTCCACACGAGATAAGCCAACGTCTGCTCGTTCACCAGGGCCTCGGTCCCGAGGCATTTCGCACAGATCACCTCGAGCACCTCGCGATTCGGTTGCAGCTGGGTGATCTCCCGCGCCTCGCCCATGGTCACCTTACCGTCTTCCAGAGCATTGAGAAAGGCTTCTGGAACCGACACATCGATGGTGACGTGGTCTCCGGAGACGGGGACGCCACCGCCCGCGAGCGGAGCTTCGATCGAGAGGAACGACAACCGAAAACCCATCTCCTCGAGGGTCCGCAGATTCGCTTCGCGTTGACGGGCGAGGTACATGGCGGTTTCGATCGCGCCGGCACGATCCACCGGAAGCGGAATCTCATCCGCGAGAACGAGCTGGTCGGCGATGCATCCACCGAAACCGCCTCCCATTCGATCCTGCATGTTTTGAAATCGGGCGAGCTGACGAATCGAATAGTACGGCTGCACCCGCTGGATTTCGTCAATGAGCATCGCCTCGTCCTCGTTGCCCACCATCGTTCGAAGATCGCGTTGCGACGACCCGGACTGAGCGAGGGAAAAGGCCCCCGTCAGCGACAACATCACCATGAGGGCAAAGACGACAGCGGCCTTGTGTTTATCGTTTGCCGTGTACACGACGCACCTCCATATCGTTCAGTCGTTTCCGAACCAATTGGAGATCGCGTCCACCGTCGCCGAAATGATGGGATAGACCACCGGCGACGAGGTCAGCAGCGGGTGGGTCCCGATCTGCAGGGTGTCGATCTCCATGTCGGTCATCTCGTTCTGAATCATCACCGCGAGAATGTTGGCCATTTCGCCCACCGAGTCACCGCCCTTGATCTGGCCGCCGAGCAGGGTGTGGCAAAAACGCGAGAAGAGCAGCTTGATCTCGATGGTGGAGGCGTCGTCGAGGGTGCCCGGGTGACGGTCCGGAACCCTCGCCCGTCCCACCACGTAGTCGAGGCCCATGCGCTGCGCCTGGGCTTCGGTGAGGCCTGAAACCCCCACCGCAGTACCGCCGATCTTGCTCGAGAAGGTTCCCAATACCCCCTGGAAGGTCTTGACGACCTTGATGGAGTAGAGGTTCGAGCCGGCGAGCCGGCCCTGCGCCATCGCGGTCGAGGCCAGCATGATGGGCCAATTCTCGCCGGTGTAGCAGTTGTGCTGCTCGGCGCAGTCTCCGACGGCGAAGATCCCCGGCGACGAGGTGCGCATGTACTCGTCGACCTTGATCCCGTGGCCCGGGCTGACCTCGATGCCGAGCTTGGCGCCGATCGAGTGGTTCGGTTTGAAGCCCACTGCCATGATGACCAGATCGCAGTGCAGACGCTGACCGTTGTCGAGCAGTACGGCCTCGACGTGGTCGCCCCCTTCGATGTCGGTGACCGATGTCCCCAGTCGAAGCTCTCCTCCACGATCCGTAATCGCCGCCTCGATGAACGCGGAGAACTCGGCATCCAGCGCCTGGGGCAAGAGGTGGTCCAATCGGTCGATGATGGTCACCCTCTTGCCCTTGGCGAGCAGCTCGTCGGCAAACTCGACGCCCACGTAGCCGCCGCCGATCACGACGATGTCATTCGCCTGTTCGGCCGCCTGCTTGAGCGTTCGCAGCGCGCTGATCTCCTTGATGACCGTGAAGACGCCACCCTTGTCCAACCCACGGATGGGCGGGAGCATGGGAATGGAGCCGGTGGCCACCACCAACCTCTCGAAGCGGATCTCTTCGCCGCCGGCGCACCGCAATCGCCTGCCGTTTCGGTCGACGACGGTGTCGATGATGATCTCGATCCCGGCTGCCTCCAAGGGGGCGTCCGGCAGGATGTCGTCATCCACCTTTTCCAGACGATTCATCGTGTAGGGAATCCCACACGGGATGAGGGCTGTCTCCTCCTTGCGAATGAGCGCTATGGTCGTGTCCGGGTACGTCTTCCTGGCAGACATCGCGGTGGCGAACCCAGCGGGCCCGCCGCCGATCACGACAATATTGAACTCCTTCATCGAATCCTCCCCGGCAGGACCTTCCTTCCGGCGGAATGCCCCGCCCCGCCCATTCCGGGCGTTCCCCTTTCCGTTCCGATGCTTCGAAGAAGAACCGTGTGTTCCCGCCGGCCGGCCGCAGCTGGTCGAACCACGCGGCATCCGGGTCGTAGGCTGCGAAAAACACCTGATTGACCCATGTCGGGTCGCGGCCCTGGATCATCTTCAGGACGAACACTCTTTCACCGCCGGCCTCGGCGGTCCCCAGCACGAGCACCTTCCCCGGGGTCGCCGACATCACCGGACCCCGCACCGTCCTGCCGAGCCCCGAGACTCGGACAAAGGCATCGGTAAAGATGCTGAGGCTCTCGACCAACGGAAGCTCGAAGTAGGCTCGTGGGCCGGTGTTCCGGGCGACGAACATGTAGTACGGGATCGCACCACATCGCACCTGCTCCCGCCACAGCTCGGCCCAGACCTCCGCCCGATCGTTGACGTGCCGGATGATCGGCGCCTGGCACCGCACCACGGCGCCGGCGTTCCTCACCCTCCGCAAGGCGGCCTGCGCTGCGTTGGTCTGCAGCTCCCGCGGGTGGGAGAAATGGGCCATCAGGGCGAGCTGCCGGCCGCTCCGGCTGATCCCGTCGATCAACCGGAGCAGATCGTCCGCATCGTGATCGGAGGTGAAGCGATACGGCCAGTAGCTCAGGGCCTTGGTCCCGATCCGGATCGACGTCACATGTTCGAGTCCGTCGTCGAGCAAAGGCTCGATGTTCTTTCTCAGCATGGCGGTGCTCATGACCATCGGGTCGCCTCCGGTGATCAGAACGTTCGTCACCTCCCGGTGCCGCCGCAGGTAGGCGACCAGAAGGTCGACCTCGTGCATGGCGAACTTGAGGTCCTCGACCCCGGCAAACTGGGGCCATCGGAAGCAGTAGGTACAGAAGGCATGGCATGTCTGGCCGGCTTTCGGGAAGAACAGCACGGTCTCGCGGTACTTGTGCTGACAGCCTGAGAGCTCGACACCGTCGAGTACGGGCACGTTGAGCTCCATCTGACCCGCAGGGTGGGGATTCATCCGCATCCGGATCTCGAGCACCGCCGCATTCACCTCGGCGGCAGAAGCGCCTCGATCCAAGAGATCCCGGAGCCGGAGAAAATCTGCACGGCGCAACATCGCCTCTTGGGGAAAGGTCAGCTGAAAGATGGGATCGTCCGGAATGTCGTCCCAGTCGATCAACTGGTCGAGCACGTACTCGTTCACCCGAAACGGCAGCACCAGGGAGGCCGCCTCGAAACCGGCTCGCAGGGCGGGCGACAATCGATCAAGTTGTCCGATTCGACCGATCTGCCGCCGTCCAAAGGCCCGAAAAGGCCTGGAGCCATCCTGTCGGGGAGCACATCCGACCATCATGTGAGATTGAGTTGCAATCCGCGTGCCAGTCACATCTGACTGTCGTGTCCTCCGAAAAGTGCATCACACATTGCGTCGTGATCGTGGGCCTTCCGGCCAGCTCGGTTCCAACCTCGGCCACCCGAGCATTCTGCTCCAGTCAGGGCCGCTCGCTGGGTCGGGATCAGGAATCGTCCTCCGTTGTCGGTCCGAACGGAAGGAAGAAAACGAACGGCACGCCGAAAACGCCCACGGCGGCGCACGCGAGAAACGCCTGGCGCATGCCGAAGGCGTCGGCGACGACACCGACGAGAACGACCGCCACCGCTCGTGCGACGAAATTGAGCGCCATGTAGTTGCCGTTGGCCAGGGCGCGATTTCCCGGAAAGCTCTCGATTACGGCTGCCATGATCACCGGTGTCGCCATGAGCCCGGCAAAGCCGAGGCCGAGCAACAGGGGCAGCCGTCCCCACCCCGCCGCGAAGACGAAGCCGACCATCAGCGCCGGCGTCAGCAGCAGCGACCCCAGTAGAATCCGCTTCCGTCCCAGCCGGTCGCTGGCAGCGCCGCCGGTCAGGGCGCCGACAACGCCGGCGCCTTCGAGAATCGACAGCGAGGCGCCCGCCCACCACAGGCTGAGCCCCTCCTCTCGAAGGAAAACCGGGAGAAAGGTCGTAAACGCCGCCATCATGACCGCCCGAGCGCCGACGATTCCAGTCAACGGGAGGAAGAACCGCCGCATGGAGGGCCCACCCGGCCCGGCGGCCCTCCGAGATCGGTCCGCGTCCGGCTCGGGTCTGGCGCCTCGCAGCCCGGAGGCGAGCAGCGCCGAGGCCGCGAGCCCGCCGACCATCAACCAGGGCAATCCGGCGAGACCGAGCGTGGCGATCGCGCTGACCAGAACGATGGGTCCGATGGTCCGGCCGAGCTCACCGCCGACCATCCAGAAACCCATCCCGAAACCCAGGCGTCGCCCCGAGAAGCGGCCCGCCGCCACCGGCGCGAGAGCGTGCAGCATGGCGGACGAAAGCCCGGTCGTCGCCAGGAGCAGGGCAATGATGCCGTAGCCCGGCGCCACGCCCAGCAGACACATGCACACTGCGGTCACCGTCGGCGTCGACACGACCAGCGCCCGCAGGTCGCGGCGGTCGCCGAGGTGCCCGATCAGTGGCTGCAACAACGACGGCCCCTGGAGAAAGACGGTGAGCAGTCCGGCCTCCGCCTTGGTCAGTGCGAGCCGTTCGATGAAGACCGGCAGCAGCGGCGGCAGGAACGAGCTGTAGGTGTCGTGCGCCGCGTGCGCGCCGGCGATCTTTACCACTTTGGTTGTCTTCGGAACGCTACTCGATTCCGACACCTGCTCTCCCCTTCCCGTGCCCGTGTCCGTGGCCGTGCCCGATGACCGTGACAGTGGCTGAGACCGTTTCCGCGGCAGGGAAAGGGGCAGCGACTACATCAGCGACTGCGTCAGGAACAGAGGCAGCATCAGCGTCAGCTTCCCGATTCAACGACATCCTGCGGGCGGGACGCCCGCACCACAATCACGGTCTCGAACCCGATAGACTCACCCGACGGCCAAATCCGGCCTGATGCGATGGACTTCATCATTCATAACTCAAAATTCATCATTGGACGCTGGTTGGCCAAGAACCACGGGGAGGGTGCTCGCCCTCCCCGTCATTTGGTCAACAAGTCCGGTAGCGTCCTACTCGTTCGGCTTCCACTCCTTCCAGACGTTGCCCACGAGCTCGGGTCCGGGCTTGAGCACCGGATCGCCGGGCATCCACCCCGCAGGGGTGGCCTCGGCGCCGCCGCTGGAACGCACCACCTTGTAAGCCTGGACCTGACGGATGGACTCGGCGATCTTGCGTCCGACCGGCGGTGTGAGCACCTCCATGGCCTGGATGACGCCGTCAGGGTCGATGATGAACCGGCCCCGCAGCTCGATACCCTGAGCCTCGTCGTAGACACCGTAGGCCTTGCCGATGTTGCCGGCCTGGTCGGAGATCATGTGGAAGGGGACCCCGCCGTCGACCATTTTCACCAGCTCGTGGTCGTTCCACATCTTGTGCACGAAGTGACTGTCCACGCTGACCGAGAAAACCTCGACGTCCATGTCCTTCAGCTCCGGGTACTTGTCGGCGACCGCCGACACCTCGGTGGCTCAAACGAAGGTGAAGTCACCCGGGTAGAAGCACAGGAGAATCCATTTGCCGAAGTGGTCGGAAAGCTGAACATTGGTAAAACCACCCTTGTAGTAGGCGGGAGCGTTGAAGTCCGGGGCTTGCTGTCCGACGCGTGCGGTCATGATCTCCTCCTCAGCGGGTTGATGGTCCATGGGCGCGGCCGGGGCCTCGGGCGTCGGTCCTCCCGAAACCTCTCCGGTCACTCGTGCGCATCCTTGTGGCTGATCTGCCATAGGGCCTCCTTCCGCACGGCATCATACGCCCACTCCCGAAAATCTCCAACAACCTCAATCTATTGTTACACTTGCGTGACTGAGCAGAGCGTACAACCGAGCCCGAATCGAGGCCGAAGATCCACCCACTTGACATCTGTTAGTAATGAGCATATGTTCGTAATTGGGAGGCAACGTGGCACCACGACCGGAGAAGCTCAGGAAGATCGGATGCGGAGCCGAGGGGCGGGCCTTCAAGCCCGTCGGACGTCCGGTGGACGAGCTCGAGGTCGAGCCGCTTCGGCTCGACGAGCTCGAAGCCTTGCGGTTGGCCGATCTGGAGGGCCTCTACCAACAGACCGCCGCGGCCAGGATGGGCGTCTCCCGCCCCACCTTCGCTCGCATCCTCGCCCGCGCCAGGGCGGCGGTGGCCAGGGCGCTGGTGGAAGAGCGGCTGCTCGTGGTCAGTGAAGGCCCGGTGGTGGCCGCCTCCGACGAGCCCTTTCCCTGCCCTGTCCACGGGGACGGAGCGAGGCGGGGCCACGGCTGCCGTTGCCGAGGCGGGCAAGGACACAACAACCGCGGACGAGGTCCGCGTTCGAAGAATCCAAGGGAGGATTGATCGCTATGAAAATCGCCGTTCCACTCCATCAAGGGAAATTCAGCCAACACTTCGGCGGGGCCGAGCTCTTCGCCTTCTACAACGTCGGCGACGACGCCAATACCGTCGGCGAACGGCAGCTCGAACCACCTCCGGAGCACAATCGGGGCGTCTTCCCCATGTGGCTGCGCAACCAGGGCGCCACCCACGTCCTGGCCGGCGGAATGGGCCCGCGCGCCATCGACATCCTCAACCACCACGGGATCGAGGTGGTCCTCGGAATCGAGGGCGACGACCCGGACACGGTGGTTCGGAGCTTCCTGGACGGCACCCTGAAAGCCACCGGAGAGGCCTGTAACGACCACAGCTTCCACGGCTGTGGACACGACCACGAATCGCACGAACATGGGCACGGCCGGGGCGGCCGCTGCCACAACTGACAAGGACAAGGACATGCCGAATCAAGGAAGAGGACAGGGAATGGGCGCCGGTCGCGGGCGCGGCCAAGGAGGCGGCGGTCGAGGCGGCGGCATGGGAGGCCAGGGCAAGGGCCAGGGGGCCAACCGAATGGGCGGCGGCGGCTTCTGCCTCTGCCCCAAGTGCGGGCACCGGCAGCCCCATCAGCCCGGCTCACCGTGCCTCGACGCCCGCTGCCCCGAGTGCGGATCCGCCATGGTCCGCGAAGGATCGCCCCATCACCAGCAGATCGAGAACCGAAAGG
>Ga0180435_10005883_pt1 | contig 11850 bp, 10 predicted proteins | sample SS_ome_3_FD_132467 | JGI IMG/M metagenome (GOLD analysis project Ga0180435, IMG submission 132467) | Hypersaline lake sediment archaeal communities from the Salton Sea, California, USA - SS_3_S_1 metaG | ecosystem: Environmental > Aquatic > Non-marine Saline and Alkaline > Hypersaline >...
CAGTCGGCGACCGGCGGCTCCTACGATGCTCTCAACGTGGAGGAGGTCGTCCGCCTCGCCAGCCCGCCGGTCGGGACCTACACGATCCAGGTCGACGGAACGACTGTCCCTCACGGCCCTCAGCCCTTCGCGCTGGTGTCGACCGGGTCGTTCGCCAACTGGCCGGTCGAGAGCGGCGTCGACCACGTGGTGGAGCCGGGCGTTGACCCCTTCACGCTGACGAGCGTCACGCCGAACCCGTTCAACCCGGCAGCCGAGATCGCGTACGAGCTGCGCCCGGTGGCGACGGGGGAGGCACGCGTGACGCTCCGCGTATACACGGTCGACGGCAGGCTGGTGAGGACACTCGTTGACAGGGTGCAGGACCCCGGAAAGCACTCCGTCGTGTGGAACGGGACAGACGCAGGCGGGCGCGGCGTCGCGAGCGGCATCTACTTCTGCGAGCTATCGTACGGTGGGAAGAAGGCCGCCACGAAGATGACACTCCTCAAGTAGGCTGCGACATCGACACGTGGCCGGCTACTCGATTGAATGGCAAGAGGCCTCCGCAGACAGGGCGGAGGCCTCTTCTTCTGTGTTGCCGGTCGGCGCGGGCGCGCGGGATGCTCGCCGTCAGAAGTAGTAGTTGAGCCCTACGGTGACGGTCGCGACCTTCGGGTCCGGCTCGTCGCCCAACCCTATGAACGCGACCATCGCCCGGCCCTCGATGGACAGACCGAGAGCCGGAGGAACGAGTTCCAGACCGACGCCCAGCTCTCCCCCCATCCTGCGCTCTCCGGAGCCGTCACCGGAGAACTCGACGAAATTGACACCGGCGATCCCGTACCACTTGAATCCCGGCATTCCCCGAACGCCTCCGACGAGCAGGTCGGCGCCGAACACGTCGAAGCCGTCCCCACTGAGATCGACGCTCACGTCGCCTTCGTTCCAAACGTCGTCCGGGTCATCCTGTCCCATCCACTGATAGTACGCCTCCACGCCCACCATGGGGATCGGCGGCAGGATGCGGAGCTTGGCGCCGAAGACCGTTCCAGCGCCGCTCTCGCCCTCCATGGGGAAGCTGGCCCCCCCGTACGCCCACCCCGCCACGTCGACGACCCCGGCCGCGGCCGACGCGAATCCGGCGGAAAGCACCACCGCCGCAAGAAGCGCTGTAATAGATGTTCGCACGCCAACCTCCCGTCGTGACCAAGGCTGACACCGGGGGCGGCATCATGGGGTCCGCCCCGCGGCGAGGGGCGCTGTGCACCCCCGGGGTGGGTCCTTGCATACAACTGCGGGACCACGCTACTGCAGCTCGTCCAGCAGCACCTCGATCGCCTTCAGAAGCTGCGCGTCCTCTCCCCTCGCCCCCTCCTCGGGCACCGAGTCGACGCGGACGTCCGGCTCGATGCCCCAGTTCTCGAGGTTCCGTCCCTCAACGTCGTACCAGCCTGAGCCCGGCACTCTGAAGCCTGTCCCATCGATGAGCTGCACATCGTTCGTTCCGATCACGGCGCCGTATGTCGGCGTTCCGACGACCGGCCCCAGACCCAGGGCCTTCCAGCCCATCGGGAAGATCTCGGCGTCGCTATAGCAGCTGTCATCGATCAGGAGGACGAGCGGGCGAGTGAACAGCTCGAGCGGGTTCTGGGACGGCGGACGGGTGCGGGACGTCGTATAGCCGTAGACCTGACGATCGAGGAAGCGCAGGATCTCGTCGTGGACCGAGCCTCCTCCGTTGCCGCGAATGTCGATGACGAGCCCGTCCTTGTCGGAGCCCTGAGCGAACAGGTCCTCCTCGAACTGCACGAGGTTCGAAAGCCCCATGCCGGCGATGTGCAGATAGCCGAGCCTGCCGCCCGATAGACTCTCGACCATCTCTCGGTTCCTCCGTACGCGGTCATCGTAGAGGAGCCGCCGGAGCGTCCCGCCGCCAACCGGGCGGAGGCGAACGTCTCGCGCGTTCCCTCCCGAGGCGTCGTCCGCGAGCGTCACGAGTATCTCCTCGCCCGCGGTATCGGTCAGGAGGGGGTAGTAGTTCTCACGGGCGCCTATCTCCCTGCCCGATATGGCTATCACATAGTCACCAGGCTCGATGCCGGCGCGCTCGGCCGGTCCGTTCGGTATCACGGCCCGAACCTCGACACCGGGACCGTCATGACCATCGTAGTGGCGCAGCCCGAGCTCTCCGGTGCTCACTCCCCCACCGCTCCACTTGTAGATACCAAGGTGCGACGCGGACAGCTCTCCCAGCATCTCCCGGACGACCGTACGGAACTCCTCCTCGGTGTAGGCGGCCATCGCCATCGGCTCGTAGTGGTCCCGCACCGCCTCCCAGTCGACACCATGCAGCTCCGGGTCGTAGAAGCCGTTCAGGAGCAGGCGCCACGCCTCGTTGAACATCTGCCTCCGCTCGGCAGGCACGTCGACGGTCACCCTGGCGGAGAACCCGGCTCCCCCAAGACCGGTGATGTCCCCCCTCTCGGCGTCTATGCTGACCGAGCCGATCGTTCCTCGCGAAGTGAGGTAGTAGCAGGTGGAGCCCTCCTGGTTCCAGACCAGGCGTTCACCTCCCCCGCCGCCCTCGGTGACCTGGTGCAGCCGGTTGCCCTCCCAGTCCGCTATCCAGAGGTCGGTCCCGGCAAGCGTCCTTGACGGGAACGCGTAGTAGTGCCCGTCTGGCGTCGCCGCGTAGAACTCGTAGCCGCCCCTCATGTTGAGGACGGTCTCGGTACGCTCGTTGATCTCCTCGAAGTCGATCTGTACGACGACCCCGGGCTCGTCGCCCTCCTCAACGCCGTCCTCGCCCTCGCCAGGCTCGGAAGAGCTCTCCTCAGCCTCCTTCTCACGTTCCTCAGGCGTCTTCCAGTAATCCTCGCGCGTGAGCCACACGTACCTGAGCGTGTACTGCCCGTCGTCGGTCCTGGACGCGTAGCTCAGGCGCCTCCCGTCGTCGCTCCACTGCGGCTGGAAGTCGTCGTTCGGGTGGTTCGTGATATTGACGGCGTCGCCGCCATCAGCGGGGAGTATGAATATGTCCTCCTTGTGCCCGAGCGTCGTCCTGGAGATGGCCAGCCAACGCGAGTCGGGGGACCACGAGTAGTGCAGGATCTCTGCCTCGGGCAGCGCCTGCGACTGACGGCTTCCATCGGGCCCCATCGTCCACAGGTACCTGTCCCCCCTCAGGAATCCCACCGTCTCGCCGCCTGGCGACGGCCGCGCCCCGAAGTCGTCGTCCGGGGAATCGGTCAGCCGGGTCTCGTTCCTCTTGAGAGCGTCAGAGAGCTTCGGCTGGTCCTCCTCTCCCGATGTAACCGAATATAGATCGTAGTTGCCCCCGCGGTCGGACGAGAAGATGAGGGTCTCCCCGTCGGGCATCCACGCGACGTCCTTCTCTCTTGCGGGCGTCTCGGTGAGCCTGCGCATGTCGCCGACCTCACCGTCGTCGAACGTCGCCACGAAGACGTCACCTCTCACTACCAGGGCGATCTCGGTCTCGTCCGGCGACAGGGCGAACTCGGATGCGCCGGAAGACATGTTCATCCGCAGGTAGTCGTTCCACTTGAGATCGCTGGGCGCCATGACGTCGACGAGCTTCGGCTCTCCGCCCGGAAGCTCGAGGGTCCACAGACCGCCGTCCCACTCGTACGCGATGAGGCTGCCGTCCTCCGATATCGAGGCGAACTGCACGCCGTCGCGGCCGTGGTGCGTGACCTGGATCGGAGGCCGCGCGGCAGAGGGCTCTCCCAGCTCGCCGGGCCCCGGCAGGGAAAGGGCGACGCTCCATATGTTCGCCACCGAGTCGGCGCGCTCCGACTGGAAGTAGAGAGTGCTTCCGTCCGCGCCCCACATCGGTCGGTCGTCGTCCCCGGCCCATCCGACGACCCGGAAACTCTCTCCGCCGTCGTACGCCCTTATCCATATATCGCGGGACGCGCTGCCCCTGTAGTGCTGGCGCCACCAGGGTGTGCGTCCCCTGACGTACGCGATCCACCTGCCGTCCGGGGATATCGCGACGTTGAACGCCCGGTCCCGCACGATGCGACGCGGCAGCTCCGCCTCGAGCGAGACGCTGTAGAGCTCGCGATCGAGGCTGTCCCGCCTCGAGGCGAACAGCACGCCCCCGCCTGAGCGGTCCCAGCACTCCAGGGCGTCCCACGCGCTGTGGGAAGTGAGCTGCGTGGGCACTCCGCCGTTCGCGGATACGACGAAGACGTCGCCGTTGCCGTTGCGGTCGGAGTCGAAGGCGATGCCCGCTCCGTCCGGCGACCAGACCGGGTTGTCCTCGTAGGCCTCATGCACCGTCACCCTTCGCGCGCTGCCGCCCTCCGACGGGACTACCCAGATGTCCCCCATGTACGAGAAGGCGATGCTCGCTCCATCCGGCGAGGGCGCCGGCATGCGCGGATTGAGTATCGGTTGCACCGACCCGGAGGCGCTCATCACCACCAGGGCCAGCAACATCACCGCGAGGACCGCGTGGCGTAGCGGTCTGGTCACACGTCTGTTCATGGCGTCCTCCAACAGCCTCCGTTGGCTCTATCCTCATCCTGGGAAGAGAAACTGAAGCGCCCGGGGGAACCTCGCGCTCCAGGCGCGCTCGTTGTGCACCGCTCCCTCATCTTCCACGTACCGCAGCCTGCCGGGGATCGTGAGGCCTTTCTCCATCAGGATATCCCGCACGTGCCGGTGGAGCTGGATGATGTCGGGAACGTCGTCGCCGTCGCGGTCCGTGGCGTCCTCGGCGGTCCCCATGTCGATCCACACTCTGGCTCCGGGCGGCGGCTCACGCTCCGCGAGGAAGTCGACGATGTGCCGGTCGGCCCACCCGTACGACGTGGACATGGCCGCCACGCGCGAGAAGACGTCGGGATGAGACCACGCCAGATAGAGCGATACCAGCCCGCCGAGCGACGACCCGGCCACGCCGGTGCTCTCTCGATCGGGAAGCGTCCTGTAAGTTCGATCTATGAAAGGTTTGACTTCGTCTAGCACGAAATCCGCGTAGAGGGATGCGCCTCCTCCACCACGGGACCTGTCGGGGGCGGGCGTGTACTCGAAGACACGGTCGCTCGTGTTCTCGATGCCCACAACGATCAGCGGCCGTACCTTCCCGGCCTCGACCATTCTCGTAACGGTCTCGTCGACGCTCCACTCGACGCCTATGAACGACGTGGCGGCGTCGAACAGATTCTGTCCGTCGTGCATGTAGAGGACGGGGTAACGCGTGTCCTGGTCCTCCTCGTAGCCGGGCGGCAGGTAGACGAGGATGTCCCGGTAGTTCCCCAGCTTGGTCGCCGGGAAGTTCTGGTGCCGTCTCAGTTCGCCCACGACGGTGTGGTTCTCCCTGAAGGGCGAGAGGTCGCGCCAGTTGTCGACCCAGATGGGGATCGTCTCGTCCCCTACGACCTCCAGAGCGCGGTCCGGGATCTCCTCGAAGCCAGGGCCCTTTTCGACGGTCTCCCAGGTTCCCCTCGTGAACTTGTATCTGAGTTCCGTCTCGGCCGGAAGCACGAGTGTGATCGCGTAGAGCCTCTGATCGATCTTCCCGAGCTCGACCTTGCCCGGGTCCCAGGGCCCCAGCGAAGGGATGTCCCCGCTGATGAAGACCGAGGCCTCCGGAGGCGTCGAGTCGGGAACGTGTACCTTGAACGTGACCATGGCACCTCTGGCGTGAGCGACGCCCGGCACGGTCGCGACGGTGAGGAGAGGCAGCGCGGCCAGGCACAGGCAGATCAATGAGCGTTTCGTCATAATCACCTCCAGACAGAGGATAACCCCGCCGCGCCCGCCTTGGCAACAGCCAGGCGGGCCTCTCTCGCCATCACCGGCTGCGTCCACCCGCTACGGGTTCTCACGCATCCACGGACGCAGCGGGCCACGGGGTGTTGGAGGGCGCGCCACTCGGCTGTATAGTATTCGGAAGGACAACTGAAGAGGAGGTCTCATGCAGGAGCTCATCAACCTTCCGGAGCCTGCGCCCGACGGCGGACCGCCAATCTGGAGCGTCATCGCGGCCCGTCGCTCGACAAGGCACTACGGAGCCGACCCCATGCCCTTGCCCGTGCTGTCCCAGCTCCTCTGGTCGACGCACGGCATCACCGGTGCCATGGGCGCCATAGGTCTCCGCGCCGCGCCCTCGGCCGGCGCCTGCTACCCGATCGAGGCCCACGTAGTCGCAAACAACGTAGAGGACCTGGAACGGGGGTTGTACAGGTACTTGACGGAAGAGCACGCGCTGTTGCTTCAGAGGAAGGGCAACGTCGGGGCGGAGGTAGCCGACGCGGCGCTCGGACAGAAGATGTGCGAACTCGGCTCCGTGACGCTCGTGTGGACCGCGGTGCTTCCCCGTTCGACGGGACGCTACGGGAAGCGCGGCCACAGATACGTGATGCTCGACGCCGGGCACGTCGGCCAGAATACATACCTGGCCGCCACGGGGCTGGGATACGGGTGCTGCACGATCGGCGCGTTCGACGACGGCGCGATGAACGAGATAGTCGGCGTCGACGGCTCGATTGAGACCGTCGTCTACGCGGCCGCCATCGGGCCGCTGGAGTGACCGGGGACGACCCGGCCTGGAGCGCCCGCGTTCACTCCTCTTCCAGCACCTGCATGAGGAAGAAGGATAGCACGCCGGCTATCGCGGACCCCCAGCCGAGATAGCCTCCCGACTCGACGGTCAGTCGCTCGGCCGAGCGCAGGGGAATCCGCCGCCGCGTGACGATATCGAAGTCCCTCACATCGACAGCTGTGCCGAGCACGATGCCGTCGACGTAGACGTAGTCGATGCCGTCCTTCCTCACTACCTCTACGTTCTCGCCCCTCTCGATCTCGGTCTCCACGAGGAGATCTCCGTCAGACAGCTCAACGAGCGTCCCCGCGAGCCTCTCGCCGCCCGCGCGCTCGACCACCGCCGGGACTCCCACGTCTTCAGTGAACGCCCAGCCCGACGTTCCGGCGCAGCCCGACATCACCAGCGCCAAGGCGCACGACGCGCCCAACAGAAGCGTCGCGCTACCTGACCGCTGCCATCTCACACGTCTCACCCGGGCCTCCTCGCTATATCGCCAGCGCCAGCAGCGCGCCGACCGCGGGCCCAACGATCAGGCTCAGGACCGGTCCCAGCGACGCGTCGCCCGCGCTCCTGTGAAACGTCGCCCGAGCCACGCTCCCGATGTCTATGCCGCGCTCTACAGTAGCCACGCGGCTTTCGTCCACGGTCCGGACCGAGACGAGCCTGCCCGGCACGGCTGAGCCCCCGATCTCCACTCTCCGCGCTTCCCCCGCGCCAGAGACGGACGCGTCGCCACCAAGCACGTAGGACGCCTCGACCGTCATTTCCTCGCCGTCGAGCGCCATCAACCTTCCTCTCAGGCTCTCACCGCTCTTGAGCGTGACGGTCACACCAACGTCGGCGCCTCCGCCCGCCAGGTCGGTGGCATCTACCCGCTTGGCGCAGCCGGACGCCAGGCACGCGAGACAGACGAGCGCAAGTACAGGCATCTTCCTGAACAGCACGTTCGACCTCCCGAATCCGGGTTCGCCGGCCCCGCCCGCGGCGGCGGACGGTGGCGCCGGCCCAGCGTTTCGATTCATCGTACCCCCTCAGGACGAACGAGGGTAGTCCAATCCCAGGCGGTGGCGGCCGGCACGGCACGCCGCCTCGGCCAACGCGACGCGTTTCCCTCCGGGGTGGTGAAAGCCCTTGCAAGCCCCGTACGGCGAGGGGTAGATTCGGTCACCGCGACACGGCGACAGGAGGAGGTGAATTGGCTGGCAGCTGCCCACAGCCGAAACCGCCCGGCAGGACGGTCGAGCCGCGCGTCACCGCCAGGTGGAAGGCTCTCGCGGCCGTCGGCTCCGCGCTCGCGCAGGCCTTCGCCGTTCTGTGGCTGGGCATCACGCTGACCTCGGGCACGGGGAGCGTGGCGTTCGCGGTCGTCAAGATCATCTTCGTGATAGCCGTCGTTCTGTCAGCGGCGGCAGGCATAAGGTGGGCTACGGCGGCCGGGTCGGCGCTGCTCCTGGAAGCTCTGGCCGTCGCGACCTGGATCGCGCTCAGGGTGGAGGCCTATCCGCCCCACGGCGCGCTCAGGACCGCGCTCATGCTCGCGCTGCCGCTCGCCGCCTCTGGCGTCCTCCTGATACTCGCGGACGGCGTCAGGGCCGGAACGTGGCCGCCCGCCAGGTTCAGGGACAGCACGCGGGGCTCCTGAGGCCGGCACGCCGAGACGCTCCACAGCGATCCACCCTACGAAATGCCGCCGGGGCTCAGCGCCGGCGGGCGTCCATGACGCCGTCAAGCAGCATGGCCTCGAGTTCGCCCGTCATTCGGTCCTTTCGAAACACTGCGCCCGCGCGCTCGAGCGCCGCCCGGCCTAGAGACGCCGCCAGGTCGCGGTCGCGGATCAGGGACAAGATCGCTCTCGCCAGCGCGTCCGTGTCCTCTGGCGGCACGATCAGCGCCTGCGCTCCGTTCTCAACGGCCTCTCTGGTCCCCGAAACGTCGGTCGCAACGATCGGCGCACCCACGGACATCGCCTCCAGCAACGTGTTCGCCATTCCCTCGTTCCGAGATGAGAGCGCGTAGACGTCGGCCAGCGCCACGATCCGACGCACGTCGCGCCTCATCCCGGCGAAGACGACCGCGTCCTCCAGGCCGAGCTCGCCAGCCACCGCCTCCAGCGCTCGCCGCTGGCCTCCCCCGCCGAGGATGAGAAGGCGCGCCGCGGAGCACTCCTCGCGTACGATGGCGAAGGCTCTGATCAGTATGTCGAAGCCCTTCTGCCGCGTGAGCCGCCCCGCCCCGCAGACCACCGGCGCGTCCGGGGAGATCCCGAGCTCCGACAGCGCAGTACGCCCTTCCCGTTCCGACACCGGCTCGAGCGAGACGCAGTTGAGGAGCACGCGGACCTTAGAGGGATCGAGCCACGACGTCTCGAGGAGCGTCTCCCTCACCGCCTGTGAGTTCACTATGATGAGATCCGCGGTCCGACCGAACGCCACCCGCCGCTTGATGTCGTCCCTGAGCCGCCGCCTCAGCCCCATGCGCAGGACAACCAGCGGGCTTCCGGCCAGCCCCGCGGCGAGTCCACCCATCCAGTACTCGCGCTGCTTCGTGAGGACGACCGCGTCAGGGCGCTCGGCGCGGAAGAGCCTGGCGAGCGCGGCGAAGCCGACCGGGTTGACATCTCCCCATAGTTCGACATGTCTCGTGGACAGGCCGCGCGACTCCAACTCGCTCCGCACCGGATCGTGGCTGCAGAAGACCGCCACGCGATGGCCGCGCTCCGCAAGACCGGTCGCTGCCTCCGCGGCCCATTTCTCGTTACCTCCCCACGACTTGGACGTCGCACCGAAGAGGACTCTTAGCGGTGTCGCCATCGGTGAGGCTCTCCTCTCCCGGGCGAGGGGCGGGCCCGGCCGTCCGCTGGTGCGCGCGACTCGCCGGGCGGCGGACTCCCAGACTACCGGCTCGACCGTCCCTCGCGTTCCGCCAGGCTTGCTGAGATACGCTCGACGAGCTGACCCGCGAGTGCGTCACGGTTCTCGACCGTGACGCGCAGCACAGTTACGTCGGGACGCGCCCGGACCGAGTCGAGGAACTGGTTCCTGCGGTCCTGTATCGTCCCGAAGACGGTCCGCGGCGAATCCAGCGCCTTCTCGACGGCGCTCCGGAAGGCGGGCGAGCAGAGTTCCATGCGTCCTATCTCGTCCATCACGACGAGGCTCGAGCCCTCGACTGCTCGCTCTATTGCGGGCACGCCGACACGCTCGAGGTCGCGCCGGTTCACACCGTACTTCCCCACCCTGTAGAGGCTCTTCTGGTCGACGTGCGCCAGCACGCCGGTGTCGCCTCCGAGGTCGGCGATCGTAAAACCCAGGCGTCGCCCGCCCTCGCGTATCTCTCGAGTGAAGAAGCCTCCCGCATCGGTTCCGAGTCGCTCCAACACCTTCAGTATCAGTGTGGTCTTCCCCACGCCGGGACGGCCGGTGACGAAGAGGTTCAGGCTCGAGGCACTGCGATCGTGGTCCAAGCGACCGTCTCCTCTCCCGGACACGCCGTCACACTCACAACAGCGACGAACCCGGCCGCGAGCTGCTTCCGCTCCTCTCGCGGGCGCGCGCGCCTCCCACTGTCGACTCCGGCGCCTGCCACTACACCTTCGGGCGCGGCCGTCTCCCGCGCTCGTTCAGTATCTCGTGGTAGAGCCGCTCCGTATCGCGGACCATCCTGTCTACGGACAGGTTCTCCCGAACGAATGTAGCGCCTCGCTCGGCAAGCGAGCGCGCCAGCTCGGGATCCTCGATCAAGCGCAACATCGCATCCGCGAGCGAGCGCGGATCGTCGGGAGCGACCAGGAGTCCCGTCTCCCCATCCCTTACGAGCTCCCTGTTGCCGCCTACGTCGGTCGCGATCACGGGCCTGCCGGCCGCCAGCGACTCGCGCACCGCGCCCGAGAGCCCCTCCCCGGCGCGCGGGCTGTTCACCGACACATCGAGGGCAGCGAGCACCGACGGAACGTCGTCGCGATACCCGGCGAGGACGACACGGTCAGAGAGCCCCGCGTCCCTCACCATCGACCCCATCTTCTCCCCGTCGGTCAGCTGGCCGACGAGCAGGAATCGCACGTCCGGGACCGACTTCGCCACGATCGAGGCCGCCTCCAGAAAGGTATCGTGCCCTTTCCACCCGTGGTAGTAGTTGGCGACCTTCCCGACGAGGGTAACGCCGGAGGGAATCCCCAGCTCGTCTCTCACGGCGGAGCCATCGAGGTCGCCGCGGTAGACCGAAGGGTCGGAGCCGCTGTATATCACGACGACGCGCTCGTCCGGCACGCCGTACTCGACGAGCACGTTCTTCACGGCCTGAGAGACCGCTACCATGCGAGCCACTAGCCGAGTCTTGTACTTCACCCTGCTGCCGAGGTTGTCCTTCGGGCGAAATGAGACCCTTCGCGAGACCACCAGCGGGCAGCCGGTCACGGCAGACGCCAGGAGGCCGAGCGAGTGGGCGTGCGCTCGATGGGCGTGCGCGATGTCGACCCTCCGTCCCAGTATGTGCGCCGAGAGCCTCGCCACCGCGACCGGGTTGAGCTCCGACCGCGTCTCGATGGCGAGCGTCTCGATCCCCGCGTCCTCGGCCCTGTCCCATAGGATGCTGCCGGGCTTCGATGCGAGGGCCACGACGTGACCGAGCGCCCTGAGCCCCTTCATGAGCTCCAGCGTCTGCGCCATCGCGCCCGTCCAGGACGGCGACTCGATGATGTGCAGGACCCTCATCTCCGCGTCTCCCTCTCATCGAGCACGCCTCTGACCGCGTCGAGCACGCGCGCGACGCTCAGGGCCTCCATGCAGAGCAGCGACTCCGCCGCGCACGTGGGCGAGTCGCACGGGCGACAAGGGACGTCTTCAGCGAAGAGCGGAACGTAGCGATCGCCGGGAGGGTGCCACCTGTCGACCGGCGTCGGGCCGTGTATGAACACGCCCGGCGTCCCCACCGCAGCCGCGACGTGCATCGGCCCCGTGTCATTGGTCACACATGCCGCCGCCCTCTCGAAGACGGCGCCCAGGACGCGCACCGTGCGCGGCAGACAGACGAGCGGTGTCCCGGCACCGTTGTCCTCGAACCAACTCCGGACGGCCGCGGCGAGGTCCTCCTCTTTCGGGCCGAACGCGTAGACTACATCGACGCAGTTCGACCGCCCCAGCTCGGCGCCCAGTTCGGCGAAGCGCTCGACCGGCCAGCGTCTTATCTCCCTGCTGGCGCCGGGATGTAGGCACACGAACGGGCGCTCCCCGACGTCCGACAGCAGTTCCGCCGCCTCCCCGCGTTCGTCGTCGCTGAGATGCAACTCCAGCTCC
>Ga0180435_10005884_pt1 | contig 11846 bp, 8 predicted proteins | sample SS_ome_3_FD_132467 | JGI IMG/M metagenome (GOLD analysis project Ga0180435, IMG submission 132467) | Hypersaline lake sediment archaeal communities from the Salton Sea, California, USA - SS_3_S_1 metaG | ecosystem: Environmental > Aquatic > Non-marine Saline and Alkaline > Hypersaline > Sediment...
CCCCGGGGCCTGCAGGCCGGTAAATTTTTACCCCCGACCTGTCTGCGCCTGCTGGTCAACAGCAAGGGAGAAAACAAGGCAGAAGCAATCAGTTTCGAAGACCTGCGTGATCATGCTATCAATATCGAGAAGAAAACCTTGCGGGCTTTACTTGAGAAGTCTAAACCGGTTATTCCCGCTATGCTGGAAAAAGCCGAACAGTCAGCCAAAGAGCTGGCTGCACCCATCAAGCAATATGCCACTAAAACCATGCTTGATGCCTATACCAGTGAGATTCAACGTCTTACCCAGTTACAAAGCATCAACCCACTGGTAAGAGATGACGAAATAGAGGACATGCAGGCCGAGGGGCTGGCATTACATCGCATGCTGGATTCATCCCAGTTAAGACTGGATGCTGTCAGGGTTATCGTACTGGCGTGATATGAACTGGGATTATAGTTTTAGTACTTAAGTACCACGAACATGCCGACGATCGCCAATATCGATATTCCAGCCGAAATAATCATTACGATGTCTGATGTGTTGGCTTCCATTCATCTTGCCTCAAATTGGTAAATAATATTGCTATTGTTGCGATACATTACCTCGAGCAAAACCAGTGCCAACCAGACATGCCGAAAAAAGTAATAACTATTTCAATAACTTAATGGTTAACAGCATCTATTGCCTGTCTATGTTTTACAGAAAAACGCCCCTTATTGGGGCACTATGTTTCATTTTAGTGCCGCGGCTATACCAGAAATACTTTCTTTAAAAACGACTACTAACAGGGTAGGTAATGATGAACATTAAAGACCCCTTGTCAGTTAAACCTTAACAACAGCCTCCCCCTCAATCGCTACCGTACCATCAGCCTTGCAGCATAATGTCTTGAGGGTAATGATTGGCTTATCTTCACGAATATGAATGACTTCAACTGATGCATCAATTTCTTCATCAATAAAAACAGGTGCCTTGAAGCTCAACGTCTGGCCCAGATAAATACAACCATGCCCCGGCAGTTTTCTGCCAATTAATCCCGTGATAAGGCTGCTGACCAGCATACCATGCACAATTGGCTGTCCAAACGGCGTATTTTCTGCATACACTTTATCAAGATGTAGTGGGTTGTCATCGGTTGATAATGCCGCAAACAATGTTACATCCTCTTCACTGAAAGCTTTTTTGAGTACTGCCTTGTCACCTTTTTTCATCATGCATCTCTTCTTTAAAAATTACGAAAATAAAGGAAATAACAGCTTCGCTATGACTGGCATCAGCAAAAATGCCATTATTGTCTGCACCGTAATTATCGATGCCATGGTTTCTGTATCACCGCCCAGTTGTCTCGCCAGAATGTAGGCCGAAGGTGCTGTAGGTGTCATGAATACCAGAATAAGCACCACAGCCGCTACGCCATGGAGACCACTGTAGTGAATGAGGATAGCGGCCATCGCCGGTTTTATCACAAACTGAACCAGCGATGATTTCACAATTGCCCCGCTATGGCCTTTAATCTTATCCAGCCGCAACGCAGCTCCTACGGCCAGCAATCCCAAAGGCAGCGCAGCACGTCCAATGATTTCCAGGATGTCTGCACTCAATCCTGGCAAGCCAATACCGGACAAACCCAGCCCCCAGCCGATCAGGCAGGCAATGATCAGTGGATTTATCAAAAGCTCGCGCACAAAAGCCCGAACATTTCTGGCGGCACTGTTACCCCAGATAACAAACACTGAAACACAGGCAATATTAATCAACACCACCATGAAGCCAACGGCAATCGATCCTATGGCCAGACCCGCAGCCCCGTATAAACCCTGCGCAACGGCCAGGGCAATATAGGTATTAAAGCGTACACCACCCTGAAAAACAGAAGTGAACGTTGCATCAGAATCCGAACCACTCAGCAAATGCCAGAGAACCAGCAGCGTTGCTGCGAGCAATAGCGTGCCCACAATAACCAGCAACATTGCTTGCCAGTCACTGCCCTGCAGATTCTGGCGCGACAGTGTGTAGATCAATAACGAGGGAAAAAGGATGTAATAGGTTAGTTTTTCAATACCGCTCCAGGCTGCATCCGGCAGGAAGGCTGTTTTGCGCAGCACAAAACCGATGACGATCAATGTCATCACAGACGAAAGCGCGATCAGAAAGTCCATGCTTTTATTTTCTCAAGCATATTAAGCACCTGTATGTTTTGAATTGAAAAAACCAGCTTGGCAATGCCTCTAAAACCTATATGCTCTATTTAACAACAACTTATAAATAATAAACATGGCTAATCAGCTGGATCGCATAAAAGTTCTCAGTGCCGGGATTATCAGTCTCATCCTGATGCTGGGTATTGCTCGTTTTTCCTATACGCCGATGTTACCGTTAATGCAGGCCCAGGCCGGCCTGGGCATCTTGGAAGGTGGCTGGCTGGCAGCCATTAACTACATTGGTTATCTGAGCGGAGCTATTATTGCTGCCTCCATCAGCGACCTGCATCTCAAAGACAAACTCTATCGCGCAGGCCTGGTTATCGCTGTAGTGACTACCTGGATGATGGGGATTACTGACAACTTCTGGTTATGGTCAGCCTCACGTTTCCTGGCAGGCTTAAGCAGTGCTGCCGGATTACTCATCGGTTCCGGTCTGATTATGAACTGGCTCATTCGCCATGACTTTCGCAGTGAACTGGGGATTCATTTTGGTGGTTTAGGACTGGGTATTGCCATCTGCGCCATCATGGTGGAGTTAACACTTGCTCACCTCTCATGGTCCGAACAATGGTACCTGATGACTATTGCCGGTCTCTTTCTGATGATTCCGGCATGGGGCTGGCTGCCAAAACCCGATACTTCGGGAATGACGCAATCCGGCAATGCCATGCAGGACAATCCGCCCGGAAAACGATTTTTACAAATCTTCATGATCGTCTATTTTTGTGCCGGTGTTGGCTATGTGGTTAGCGCGACGTTTATCGTTGATATTGTCAACGAGCTACCGGGTATGGAAGGCAAAGGCGCATGGACGTTTATGGTAATCGGCCTGGCCGCTGCGCCAGCCTGCATCCTGTGGGATCTTATCGCCAGAAAAGTTGGCGACATCAATGCCTTGATCATGGCATTTTTACTGAAGATAGTTGCGGTATTGATTCCAGCCCTGAGCTCCAATCTGTTTCTTGTGATGCTCAGTGCTGCCTTGTTTGGCGCCACTTTTCTCGGCATTGTAAGCCTGGTACTCAGCATGGCCGGGCGCTACTATCCGACCAAGCCTGCCAAAATGATGGGTAAGATGACTATTTCATACGGCATTGCACAAATCATTGCTCCAGCCATTACCGGTACCATTGCTGAATACAGTGACGGCAGTTACAGCAACGGCTTATATCTGGCCACAGGGATGCTGATTATCGGCTCGGCACTGATGTTCAGGCTCAAGTCACTGGAACATCAACCAGCCTCCTAGATACAACTTTTCCCGGTTGATAATGGAGCACTTCACCGGCAATAAAAAAATATTCTTTTGTCGATTGATCCATATCAGAATATTTTGGGAAACATAATAAATGAAGTGCTATACACCAATAAAGCAAAGGAGGACTTCATCATGGAAATAGTCAGGCATGGCCTATCTGTCGGCATCGCCCGCACCGGAAAAAATGATTTTTCACTGGATATCAAGGCATCCGGAAAATTAACCCACGCTGATTATGAAATAATCAATCCACTGATTGATGCCGCCATGAGTGCTGTTAAGGATGCCAAGGTCAAAGTTTTATTTGATGCCATGGAACTGGAAGGCTGGGAATTACGTGCTGCCTGGGATGATTTCAAATTCGGTCTTAAGCACAACAACGAATTTGAAAAAATTGCTATCTACGGCAATCAAAAATGGCTGGAAACATCGGCCAAAGTTGCTTCATGGTTTATGTCAGGAGAAGTGCAATATTTTGACAATCTTGGAGATGCTTTTGACTGGCTACATGACTGACACAACTTTGCCTGCCTCATCACTACCTCGATAATCAGACCTGTTTCAAAGGTTTAAGATTTTGCTGCTCCAAACTTTTGGCATAAGCTCCCACATAAAGTTCATGGGAAATTTTACTGTGGCATACTAGAATCTACTCAACCCCGTTTATTGATAATAAAAACCAAAGAGAACCCTCTATGCAATTCCTAAAAGACCTGTCCATCAGGCAAAAGCTCATGAGCAGCTTTATTTTCATTTTGCTGATTCTGGCTGTACAGAGTTACCTGTCGAATCTAAGTCTTTCAAAAATGAATGAAGACATCACACAGATCGTGAATATCAATCAACCTGCTTCAATCAAGGCAGAACAGTTAAACGCCATACTTAAAGATACCAGCAGGGCGCTAGGTTTTTACATCATCACCCAAGAACAGGCAGACCTGCAGGCATATAATTTCCTGCAAAAACAATTACAGGGGCAACTTGAATCACTCAAAAGTCAGGCAGCAATCCAGAACAATGACAGCTATACCAAACTACTGAATGATATTGAAAAATCTATCAGTGAAACCAGCACTATCCAGGATCAGTTGCTGGCAGTCGTTGATGACCCCAACCAGAACATGCCGGCCATGCAGTTTTCTGCAGAAAACATAAACCCTAACTACAGGGCCCGCTTACAGCTGCTTTCTGCCATGCTTGAAGCTGAACAGGAGGAAGAAGCCAGCGAGGACCGCAAACTCTTGACTGAGGCAATCGTTTCGCTGCGCTACTACTGGACCACTATTAATAATGAACTACGCCTGTTCCTGGCATTTCGTACCAAGGCTGCCACTGAAAATACTTTTGTTTATCGTGATGCAGCCAAAGCAAAACTGACCGAGCTTATGGAGTTAAGTGAATTTTTCACTTTTGAACAGGAAGATGCCATGGAGCAGTTTAATGATGGCATTGACGAGTACTGGGCTAATATCGATCAATTATTCGAAATCCATAATGCCGAAGACTGGCGCAGCGATGCGTTTTTACTGCGCAAACGTGTTGCACCGGCCCTTTTTGCCATAGGGCAGGAAATCGAAAAACTCGTCAAATCACTGCAAAGTGACAGCCAGAAGGCGGCTGATATTGCTGCTGCCTCTTATACCAGCCAACAGACGCAACTACTGATTGCCTTTGCAGTCATATTCATGATTGTGCTTGCTCTTGGACTGCTTTTGTCCCGCAATATCAGCAAGCCTGTACGCCAGGCCGTCAATATAGCCAACCAGATTGCCAACGCAAACCTCAATAACAAAATCAAGGTCGACTCAAAAGATGAAACCGGTGAGATGCTTTCTACCCTGGACAGAATGCAGACCGATCTGCGCAACCGCATCGAGTCGGACGCCAAAACCGCTGCAGAAAACCTGCGCATCAGGCAGGCGCTTGATAATGTTTCAGTCAGTGTAACCGTTTCCAATGACAGCAACGAGCTTATCTATGTTAACCATGCCGCACAGACGCTTGTTAAAAGCCTGGAGGCAGGCATTCGCAGTATCCATCCGGAATTCAGTAGCGATCATCTGATTGGCGACAAGGTATCAAACTATATTGAAGATGCTGATTTAAAGGTTGCATACCAGAGAAAACTCAACCAGCAGGAAGAATATGACACGGTCATCGCTTCCAGAAACCTGCATTTAATTACCAGTCCTGTTTACGATGACAGCGGAACCTACCAGGGAAGGGTAACACAATGGAATGATGTGACAGATGCCCTGCTGGCCGCTGAGCAGGAACGTGAACGCATTGAATCCGAACGCATTGTTGCCGCTGAAAATGCCCGTATTCGCACAGCACTTGATAACGTCAGTTCCAACGTTATGCTTGCCGATTCCGAACGTAATATCATTTACATGAATAAAAATGTAACGCGTCTGTTTACCGAGGTGCGCGAAGATATTCAGTCGCAGTTACCAAACTTTGACCCCGAAAAGCTGCTGGGCGCTAACATTGACCAGTTCCATATAAATCCAAATCATCAAATCCAGATACTTGAAAACCTGGCGGACACTTATGAATCTGAACTGAAAATTGGCGACATTACAATGAAGATCATCGCCAATCCAGTGATGAGTGAGGATGGCACGCGCCTCGGCACCGCGGTCGAATGGACTGATCGCACCCAGGAAGTGGCCGTGGAGAAAGAGATAGACTCCCTGGTAGACGCTGCAAAAAATGGTAATTTGAGCCAGAGAATCGACGTGTCGAATAAAAAAGGCTTTTTCCGCCAACTCGGGGAAGGCTTTAACGCCCTGCTTAATGAACTATCAAGTGTATTTTCAGACATTGCACAGATCATGAGCAAAATGGCCGACGGCGATTTATCTCAAAGCATCGATAAACAATACAGCGGAACCTTTGGTGAAGTAAAAGACGATATTAATAAAACCATAAAGCAACTGCACCAGATACTGTCAGACGTGACTGAACTGGCAGGAGAAGTCTCTGACACCTCAAATGAAATTTCCACTGGCAACAACAGCCTCTCTTCACGAACCGAGCAACAGGCCGCCAGCCTCGAACAAACCGCATCCAGCATGGAAGAACTGACCTCTACAGTCCAGCACAATGCGCAAAATGCCCAACAGGCCAACCAACTGGCTTCAACATCCAGACAGTCTGCTGAAAAAGGTGGTGCCGTCGTTGCCAATGCAATATCGGCAATGAACGAGATAAGCACCTCTTCAAACAAGATTGCCGAGATTATCGGCGTTATCGATGAAATTGCTTTTCAGACCAACCTGCTGGCATTGAATGCCTCGGTAGAGGCAGCCCGCGCAGGCGAACAGGGAAGAGGTTTCGCGGTGGTAGCCACGGAAGTCAGAAACCTTGCTTCCAGGTCTGCAGAAGCAGCCAGAGAGATTAAGGAGCTGATCCAGGATAGCCAGAAGAAGGTGAACTCGGGTACAGAACTGGTTAACCAGTCAGGGCAAACCCTGGAACTGATTGTAGATGATGTTAAGAAAGTTGGTGATATCGTCGCTGAAATTGCTGCATCCAGTGCCGAACAGTCTTCAGGTATTGAACAGGTAAACAATGCCGTGAACTCAATGGATGAACTGACCCAGCAGAATGCTGCCCTAGCCGAGGAAACGTCCTCGGCATCAGCAAGCATGTCAGAGAAATCAAGGCAAATGGCCGGCCTGGTTGGCTTTTTCAAGCTGTCCCAGGCAGCGATGGGCAGCATGTCTCAGGAGACACCAACAAGCGTCGCTTCAAAACCAGTTGCTGTGCAATCAGTTGCTCCCAGGACTGGAGAAAGCGACGAATGGGAAGAGTTTTAAAGATACTTAAGATTTAAACTTCTTTATAAATCTCGGCACCCTGTTGGAGGAACTCTTCTGACTTTTCTTTCATGCCTTCTTCGACAGCTACATCAATGTCCTTGAACTTGTGGGAAGCCGCATAGTCACGGACATCCTGGGTGATTTTCATGGAACAGAAATGCGGACCACACATGGAGCAGAAATGAGCAACCTTGGCTGAATCCTTGGGGAGGGTTTCATCGTGCATATCCCGTGCTTTTTCCGGATCCAAACCAAGATTGAACTGGTCTTCCCAGCGGAATTCAAATCGGGCTTTTGATAACGCGTTGTCACGTACCTGCGCACCGGGCAGCCCTTTAGCCAGGTCAGCGGCATGAGCAGCCAGCTTGTAGGTAATGATGCCATCACGCACATCATTTTTATCAGGTAAGCCGAGATGTTCTTTAGGTGTCACGTAACACAACATGGCTGTACCGTACCAACCAATCTGTGCGGCACCAATGCCTGAAGTGATATGGTCATACCCCGGCGCGATATCTGTTACCAGCGGGCCAAGCGTGTAGAACGGCGCTTCAAAACAGTCACGCAATTCTTTTTCCATGTTTTCCTTGATCATCTGCATGGGCACATGACCCGGGCCTTCAATCATCACCTGTACATCATGTTCCCAGGCGATTTTTGTAAGCTCACCCAGGGTTTCCAGTTCACCAAACTGTGCCGCATCGTTGGCATCTGCCTGGCATCCGGGGCGCAGACCATCTCCCAGTGAAAACGCTACATCATAGGCTTTCATGATTTCGCAAATTTCCTCGAAGTGGGTATAGAGGAAGTTTTCTTCATGGTGGGCCAGGCACCATTTTGCCAGGATAGAGCCGCCACGCGACACGATGCCGGTGACACGCTCTGCTGTCAGCGGTACATAACGCAACAACACGCCAGCATGAATAGTGAAATAATCAACACCCTGCTCGGCCTGCTCGATCAGTGTGTCACGCATGATTTCCCAGGTCAGGTCTTCAGCCTTGCCATTGACCTTTTCCAGCGCCTGGTAGATGGGCACCGTGCCGATAGGCATTGGCGAGTTGCGTAAAATCCATTCTCGGGTTTCGTGAATGTTTTTACCCGTGGATAGATCCATCAGGGTATCGCCACCCCAGCGAGCCGACCAGGCCATTTTCTCGACTTCTTCTTCAATGGATGAAGTCACTGCCGAGTTACCGATATTGGTATTCACTTTTACACGGAAATTGCGGCCAATAATCATCGGCTCCAGTTCCGGATGGTTGATATTTGATGGAATGATAGCCCGGCCTGCAGCTACTTCAGAACGCACAAATTCAGGCGTCACTTCATCAGGAATATTGGCACCGAAGCTCTGCCCGGCATGCTGTTTGAGGTATTTCGTGTAACGCGGGTCAGCACGCATTTCATTAAGCCGCTGATTTTCACGAATGGCCACGAACTCCATTTCAGGCGTAATGATACCCTGACGCGCATAGTGCATTTGCGTGACATTTTTACCTGCTTTTGCCCGACGTGGAGCACGGATATGTTCAAAACGCAGGTGCTGCAGAGTTTCATCAGTCTGGCGCTGCTGCCCATAGCTGGAAGTAGGACCATCCAGTTGTTCGGTATCTTTGCGCTCTTCGATCCATTTGGAACGCAAATCGGGCATGCCTTTTAGTAGATCAATGGAAACAGACGGATCGGTAAAGGGCCCGGAAGTATCGTAAACCGTGATTGGTGGATTTTCTTCCGGCTTGGCCGTGGTTGTCGTTGGCGACTGGGTGATCTCGCGCATCGGCACCCGGATATCAGGACGGGAACCCTCAATATAGATTTTTTTGGATCCGGGAAACGGACGGGTTACGTCCTCGGACAGGCGGTTGGCTTTTTCGATAAAATCTTCAGGTATTGCGCTCATTTTTTCTCCTGCGGCAAGGGATTGAACGCAAAACAGGTATGCATTCAGCCTCCCTACGCCAGTATTGACTGGATCAGGTTCCAAGGGACTATCTCAGCCTGCATATCTCAGGCACCCCTGGCTGACTTAATATTCTGTCACGTTAAAGGATGAATCGTGAGTTTTCAACAAAAATCCCTCAGATCGCTTATGCACGGGTTCTCATCATTATTTCCGGGGCGCTGTAAATACATCCCTGTACGCTCTTCCTCGGCATCCATGCCTCGTAATGCCCGGAAACAAGGAAACAGAACCCTCACTTCTTCCGCCCTACAGGTTGGCTGTCTGTTTCAGGCAAGACCGTTCGGCCACAGGGATGTGGCCGAGAGCCTCCAGGGAAGGATCCACGGCGCGTCTTGCCGAAATCAGACAGTTAGCCTTAGCCACCTCTTTGACGAAAACACCGAACAGAGTAAAATCCACCCTGAATTTTAAAGAAAGAGCGAGACCCGCATGACTGATAATAGCTACGAACAGGCCCGTTTTAACATGGTGGAACAACAGGTTCGCCCCTGGGAAGTAATGGACCAGCGGGTTTTGGAGGTCATGCAGGAGTTACCGCGGGAAAACTTCGTCTCTGATGAATACAAGGGACTGGCTTATGCCGACATCCAGGTTCCATTGGCAAATGGTCATCACATGCTCAAGCCTGTCATTGTCGGGCGCTTGCTACAGGCTTTGAATATCCAGCCAACAGACACCATACTGGAAATCGGCACCGGTAGCGGTTATGTAACGGCGTGCCTTGCCAGCCTAGGTAAACAGGTGACCAGCATCGAGATTGATAACGACATTGCCACACAGGCGGCTAAAAACCTGGCAACGCTTGATTTAGACAATATCACCCTGCAAGTAGGTGATGCCATTCACTCCATCCCTGATAATGCACCTTTTGATGTCATTGCCGTGACGGCCAATATCCCTGAATGTACCAACATTCTGCCCAAGGAACTCAATGACGGTGGACGCCTGTTTATTATTACTGGTGAAAGTCCCAATATGGCTGCACAGCTCATTACCCGCATTCATGGCGACAATTTCAGAACAGAAACCCTGTTTGAAACAGAAGTAGAAACACTTGAGAGCATTCCGGAAAAAGAAGCTTTCAGCTTTTGAGTTTGATCTGCTAAATCCCTGACTACCCGAATAGCTGTGCCTATTTCGACTCTTGACCAGCTAATTCCGGAAGCAGCCCCTGATTTTGGCAGTCCCCTGGAGTTATTGCGCGTCTGCCATGAAAAAATCCGCCAGCATTGTCAGCTGCTGGTTGATCTGTGTAATTACCTGGAATCACATCCTCCCGATGAGGATGCACGCATCACCTGTGAAAAACTCTATCGCTACTTTTCCGTTTCGGTGATTTACCATCACCAAGACGAGGAAAAGGACCTGTTCCCTCTCCTGCTGAGTGCGCCCGCTCTCAACCAGGATATCACTGTGCTTATCAGTAAACTGAAACTGGAGCATTACGAGATGGACAAGCTCTGGCTGAAGTTTGCACCTGTTTTAAAAACTGCCGATCTCGTCACTCTTGCCATTATGACCGATCAGGCACGGACGCTGCAGTACAGCTATGAGCAACATATTGAACTGGAGAATGCAGCGCTTTTGCCAGCCGCAGAACAGCTTTTGACAACGCATCAGTTACAGAAGCTGGGTCAACTCATGAAAGCCAGGAGAAATTAATCAAGTCCTGCAATCAGGGAAACCAGTTTGTCAGTAGCGCCACGGTTTTCCTCGACCAGTCTGCGCGCATTTTCACCGTATTTCGCTCGTTCACTGGCATCTGACAACCAGGTAACGACCTGCTCAGCCAGGGCAGCGGCATCATCGACACGCAGTGCCGCCTGTTCGCATAGCAGCATTTCACTGATGGTGGCAAAGTTATACATGGACGGTCCAAACAACACGGGTAATCCGAATGAAGCTGGCTCAAGCACGTTTTGACCGCCTGTATCCACCAGGCTGCCACCGACGAAGGCAACGTCGGCCACCTGGTACATCATGGGTAATTCCCCCATGCTGTCACCAAGAAAAATGTTATGTTCCTCGCTACAGATTCTATTAGAGGAACGGCGCATCAATGTAAAACCGCGTTGCTCACAAAGCTGGGCAATTTTATCAAAGCGCTCAGGATGCCTCGGCACCAGAATCAACAATGCTTCAGGTATTTTTTCACTTACCCGAGCATGAGCAGCGAGTACAGCTTCTTCTTCGCCATCACGGGTACTGGCAGCGATCCATACTGGCCTTCCACTTCCAATCAAGCGCCTCATCGCTTCAGCCTGTTCCCTGACAATGGCGGGTTGGCTGACATCAAATTTCACACTACCGGTGATGTGCATATGAGCGGGATTGACGCCGACTTGTTTAAAGCGCTCGGCATCATCCTCGCTTTGCACAGCGACAACGCGGATTGCCTGGAATACCTGTTGCGTAAAATGCCCGAAGCGCAGGTAACCACGCAACGATTTTTCAGAGAGTCGTCCATTGGCAAGAATAGCCGGAATCTGCTTTTGCTGACAGGCCATCAACAGGTTAGGCCAGACTTCAGTCTCCATCATGATCAGTTTCTGTGGATTGACCTGCTTGAGCCACCTGTTGATGACCAGGGGAATATCATAGGGAAA
>Ga0180435_10005885_pt1 | contig 11846 bp, 9 predicted proteins | sample SS_ome_3_FD_132467 | JGI IMG/M metagenome (GOLD analysis project Ga0180435, IMG submission 132467) | Hypersaline lake sediment archaeal communities from the Salton Sea, California, USA - SS_3_S_1 metaG | ecosystem: Environmental > Aquatic > Non-marine Saline and Alkaline > Hypersaline > Sediment...
AGCAGCCGCGGCCGCCGCAGCTGCAGGCAATGTCATCCGACGGGTTGATAATCATATGGCCTATTTCTCCAGCCAGGTAGTGAACACCCCGCTTTATCTCATCTTTGACCATGATGCCGGCAACCAGGCCGCCCCCCCCCTCAATAACGATAATATTTTTCTTATCCTGACCCGCCCCTAACATTTTTTCCGCGAAGACCTGGAATCTGATCTGGTTATCGATATACAACGGAGCTGTGGTTGGTAGGGATTGGGTAAGCAGTTCCTTGAGAGGCACATTTTCTCCCCAGGAAGGGAAGTGGGGGGCTGTACATACTATCCCCTGGTGATAGTCGGTAATACCATGGGCTCCTACCGCGATTCCGAGGATTTCCTCCTGTTCAAGGCCGTAGTCGCCGACAAACTCTTTTACCAGGCTGGAAATCTGAGAGACAATCGTTCCGACTGGGGTGTCCTCTTCGTTGGAGATGCTGTGTTCTTTTACTATTTTGAGCCCCGAATCGAGAAGAGCCGCGTAGACTTCATCGGGGAAAATGTGGATTGCGATACAGAAACCGAAGCGGGTATTGAATTTAAACAGTTCCGGCTTTTTTCCCCCCTCATCGGTGGAAAGCCCCTTTCCCGCGGTTTCAACAAACCTCTTGCGGGTGCAGAAGTCCAGGATTTTCATAACCGTCGTTTTACTTAAGCCCACTGCTTTTGAAATCTCGGCTACCGACATCTCTTCCGAGCGGCGGAGAAGATCGATGATCACTTTCCGGTTATTTTTCTTGATGGTTTTCGGTTTGCCAGGCACCATATCAAAATAGTATACAGGAGGGTGGAAAAAAAATCTATCTTAATTTTAAAACTAAATTATCTAATGTAATTATCTATTTAGTTTTAGTGCATCTCCGCGTCACAGGTACCGATGCCGTCCCGGAAGAAACTGAAAGTTACGTCGGGATGATCAGCCAGCAAAGACATTGGTACCGCCGCGTCGGCTATCCCTTTTGATATCATCAGGGTGGTCAAACGCATACCGAAAGGATTGTCATGCCAGCCGGGATGCCAGATAGAGATCCGTTTTGACTTCCATGTCTCCACTGGTCCGACAGTAAGTGCCTGAGATGGTACGGCAGAAACTACGCCGCCGCCGGAGGTTCGGGCATTCTGGATAATGGTCATCGGATGAAGATCCACTACCCGGGCTCCCAGTTTTCGATACTCTTCCGGTGATGGGGGAGTATCGGCAAATTTTCCTTCCCTTTTTAAGGGGTCGTTAAACGCCCAGTGTTTTACTTCCCCCTGGCCGCCCTGCATTACCAGGCATGATACATCATCATAGCTGCCGGAATACTCCGCTACATTTTCGGCTGAAAGGAAATGGAGATGGGAATCGGGCATCCGGAACCGTTTATCTATTCGATTGAAACAGAGATCAAGGTCTGCCTTGGCGAAACTTAAGGGATGGGTGATGGAGACCTCTTTCCCATCGATATACCACTCGTCCATTCCCCAGAAGTGGCCTGCCCGAACATCAATTTCAAGATCGTTGACAATCTGGGCGACAAGGGGCAGTTGTTCCGTCGGCCCTATGGGGCCGCAAATACCGCACGGATTATCCTCGGTCGATTTCATCCAGGCATGTACATATTCGAGCGCTTCGGCACAGAACATCTCCCGCAAGTCGTCGAAGATTCGTACGTTGAAGCCGGGACGGGCAAGTCCGGGTAAATCTCCGGGAGTTAATTTGGCTGCATCGTCCAGCAGTTCTTTATCCAGGGTAGTATAATCCCACCAACCTGAGGCTACTTTGCTTTGATTTCTCATAGGATCTCCTTTTTTACTTGGACACAAAGACCGGTTTTACAACGGGGTGATCTCCAGATTCATTATCGCGAAACATTTTTTCCGCGTCGTCGAAGCTGAAAGTATGAGATATTATAAGATCAGGGTCAACAAACTTCTGCTGCAGGAGGCTGATGGTCTGAGGAAAATTCTGAGCTGGTTCCGCGAATGTCGGGATGAGGGAGACTTTGTTGAAGATCAGTTCATTCACATCTATCTCCACGCTGCTTTTCCCCCCCAGGTCGATTCCGATGAAGCTGACGGTGCCGCCGAATCTGGAAAATCCCGCTGCCTGAGGCAGAGATTTTGGCGGGGCGGTAACAAGGACCGTATCTGCTCCATCAGGAAAGAGCCGTTTCACCTCTTCCGTGGGATCTCCCTTGGCGGTTTCAATTATATAGTCAGCGCCGAGTTTCTCACCTGTATCAAAGCGCGCTTTTTCCCGGACAGTGTCGGAAGAGGTGCCGACGAGGGCGACCTTTGCCGCGCCATTCAGTTTCGCGAGGCGTACACACATGAGGCCGATGGGGCCGGGACCGGTAACCACCACGTTGCCCCCCAGGGGTATTTTTCCGTTCACCACGGTATTGTAGGCGACAGCCATCGGCTCTACCAATGTGGCGTGTACCCAGTCAATACCGTCGAAGGGATCAAGGAGGTGGAAATTGACAGTCATCATTTCTGCCATGCCGGGCTGCCCTTCCATATCAAACATGTTGCTGCACATGGAGGTTTTTCCCGACTTACAGTTGCCGCAGACACCGCACAGGGCTACGTCTTCAACAATAACCTTGTCCCCGGCTTTATAAGGGATGTTCCCCTCGCCAACTTCAACAACTTCCGCCGAGATTTCGTGCCCGAGGGCGGCATAATCCTCTGTCCAGTCCCGGGCGAAATGCATGTCTGTCCCGCATAAACCGCAGGCATGTACCTTAACCAGTACTTCATCCAGGCCCGGTTTTTTAGGATCTGTTTTTTCAATTTTGAAATCAAATGATTTTTTCGCGTATAATGCTTTCATCATGTGCCTCTTTATTTAGCCCGAAAAATGTCTCCGCTGAAATGGGCGGGTACGTCGTCCTGCCAATGTTTCTTCACAGCCTCCAGGTCGGCGAATACTTTCTTAAAGGCGGCAACATACTGCTCCATAATATCCAGGCCGTTGGGAGGAGCGAAGCCGACAACCGCGGTATACTTGTCACACAGGTCCAGGGCATTGGGATAATCTTCAGCCCTGTAGACCATCTTTTTGCCCCGTTCGGTGTAGTTCCAGGGGTAGCCGCTTTGGGCGTAACCGTATTTCGTTTGAAACAGGTCCTGTGCCGGTACCGGCATAGTCTGCCACTGACCAAGCTGAACTCCTTCGGCAAAGAGGGCTTTTTCCATTCCCGTACGGAAATCCCGGGGAGCCATATCCACGCCGGCTTCTTCAGGGTCGAATTCGACAACGTAAAACCAGTAGACCGGTGTACAGTTGTCCGGAATAAAAGGGAGCTTTAATCCAGGTATTCCCCGCAAATGTTCATGAAGATAGTTGCAATTTTTGCGCCGGGTTTCGTTGTACTCATCCAGCCGCTGAAGCTGGGCACGGGCGAATGCAGCCACTATCTCCTGATTTCTGTACATGTACCCGAGAATGGAGGCGTTGTACACCCGAAGCTGGCTTTCGTCATCAATTTCATCACCGAACATCCGGACCATTCCCGCCCTGTTGTAGTAGACATCATCATCCATCACCAGAAGCCCCCCCTCACCGGAGGTCAGGTTTTTCGAGCTGTTGAGGCTGAAAGCGGCAAGGTCCCCGAAATTTCCCACTTTCTTTCCATTGTATTCCGCTCCGTGGGCCTGGCAGGCATCTTCCACGACATGCAGGTTATGTTTCCCGGCAATTTCCAGGATCGGATCCATATCGGCGGCAAGTCCATGAAGATGAACAGGGATGATTGCCTTCGTATTTTCTGAGATTTTATCTTCTATTTGGGCCGGGTCGATATTGTAGGTTTTCCTGTCGATATCGACGAAAACCGGAATGGCGTTAGCGTGAAGAATACAGGATGCCGAAGCCAGGAAGGTGTATGCCGGAACAATTACTTCATCACCGGGGCCTATTCCCAGGGCAGCCAGGGCCATGTGAAGTGCCGCGGTTCCGCTGCAGGTGGTCAGGCAGTGTTTTCTGCCTACATACTCAGCCCATTCTTTTTCAAGAGCCAGCGCTTCAGGCGCTTCACCGCCGCAAATATAGCCGCTGTCCATTGCCCGCATTACTGCTGTCTTATCCCGATCATCAATAACGGGCCAGGGTTTGATTTTCGTTACATCAACGGCAGGCGTACCTCCATCGATAGCAAGTTTATCATTCATATATATCTCCTCCTCGTTCATACCAGTTTTTATTTTTTTGGTAATTATACATGAACAGTTAATAATGTCAAGAAACATCGTTAAAAGAACAATTAAAAGATATTTGAAATAAATATTGGATATAATAAGTAAATATGCTAAAATATGATATATAAAGGTTTAATGAAATAAAAGCGCGGGCTTGACAAATTATCCAATTTGCCATGAACTGTTCCATTAGAAAATTGTGACGGAACACAGGATGGATACAAAACAGAAAAAGCGTTTATCGATACAGAATCTTATTCGAGAGGAAAAAAAGTGCTCCAGGAGCGAAATCGCCGCCCTTCTGAGAATCGATAAAAAAAGCGTATCCACTGTCATCGATGAGCTGCTCGCGGAGAAGATGATTATTTCTGCCGGGTTCAGGGAATCCCAGGCAGGACGGCGACAGGAACTCCTGTCACTATTCGGCGGTCACAGCAACTACATCGGCATTGATCTGGGGGCTACCCACATCATCGGTGTAAGAACCGATTTGAACTGCAGGGTGCTGGACAGGGTGGTGTTCGAAATCCGGCCCGGCCTCTCCGTCGATCTTATCATGGAACAGATGAAATCGATTATCAGCACCCTCATGAACTCCGATTCCGCGACGGCGGAGCTTCAGGCGGTGGGAGTCTGTCTGCCGGGGTTCGTCAATCCTGTTGAGGGAATTTCTCTCACCGCGGAGAACATCCCGGGCTGGCACGAGATCAAGATCAGGAACATCCTGGAAGAAAAGATAGGAAAACCGGTCTATGTGGAGGACTGCTCGAGAGCAATGGGGCTGGCTGAGAGGTGGCTGGGGAAAGGAGGGGAAGCACAGAATTTTCTTGTTCTGGACCTCGGCTACGGAATAGGTATGGCGATTTTTACCGAAGGCAGGCTCTATACAGGATCGGGATATAAATCGGGTGAGATCGGCCATACTGTTGTAAACAAGGACGGCCCGTTGTGTACCTGCGGGAAAAAGGGGTGTCTCGAGGTCTATGCGTCGGGACGGGGAATTGCCCGCATCGCGTCGGATAGGGTATCACAGAAAAAATCGCAAATTCTGGATGAACTCATTCGCGGAGATGCCAAGTCGGTAACAGCCCAGGATGTTGCCCTGGCCGCCAGCATGAATGATGAATTGTCGCTGCAGATAATAAGCGAAGCTGGAGAGTACATAGGGACGGCTCTCTCCCATGGGGTAAATGTTCTCAATCCGGAAAAAATAATTGTTGGAGGCGGACTGACCGGTGCCGGGAAACCCCTCTTCGACAGTATTCAGAAAGCCCTCGAAGCCCATGTCATGAAAGAAATCATGGCGGATGTCGCCATTGAACAGTCTGAGCTGGGCATCGACATCTCCGCCATGGGGAGTGCCCTGGTGGCCATGGGGCATGTATTCAAGCCGAATTAAAAAACAATCGACAGCATGTAACCCAAGAGGATTTCATGAAATTAAAACCAAACAGACCCATTGATCCAAAATCCTTCTCTATCTACTACGGCTGGATACTCCTGCCATTCGCCGTAGTCGGTGTTCTCATGAGCATGCCGGGGCAGACAGCCGGATTTAGCGCATTTACCGAACCTCTTCTCGAACTTTCCGGATTTACCCGGACTACGTTATCGCTGTTTTATATGATCGGGACCGTGGCCAGCGGTTTTCTTATTACCGTCATGGGCGGTCTTCTCGACAGGTGGGGGAGCAGGAAAATGATGATGTTTGCCTCATTGATGCTCGGGGTTACGCTATTCGGCCTCAGTTTTCTCGACAAAATCCCGCGTGCCTTTCCATTTATTCCCACAGCCGTTTCCTATACTGTTTTGATGATAGCAGGAATCTTCTGCCTCAGGTTTTTCGGACAGGGCCTCCTGCCCATCACCTGCAACACCATGGTAGGTAAATGGTTCGAGAAGAAACGGGGCCGGGCAATCGGAATCATGGGAGTTATCAATACCCTCGTCTTTTCGGCAACCCCGGCGATTATGGCAGCCCTGGTTTTTCGCCTGTCCTGGCAGGGGGCATGGATGCTCCTTGCGCTTATCGTCGGCGGAGGAATGAGTCTGTTGGCGTGGCTGTTTTTTCGGGATACACCGGAAGGCTGCGGTCTTATAGTTGATGGTTACGCGTCCGGGCCGGATAAGCCCGAATCTGCGTCAGTTGAAATGGTTACCGGAGCTACCCGCGGAGAGGCTCTGCTGTCCCGCTCCTTCTGGGCGATCATCATGGTAATAGCCGCTTCCGCGCTGGTTGTAACCGGGTTTACCTTTCATATTCAGGCTATCGGGGTGCAGGCCGGTATGACAGTATCGAAGGCTGTGGCTATTTTTATTCCCATATCATTCATTGCCGTTCCATTGAGTTTTATTTCGGCGTTGTTAACCGAAAGGATCCATGTTCGAATAGTGGTAACGTTTATGGCGGTAAGCCAGGTGGTCGCCTTCTGCGCCGTATATTTTCTTCATACTCCAGCGGGTTATGTTGTTTCAATTATCGCGCTCGGCTGCGCGACGGGACTTTTCGGAACAGTGCAGGCCGCCGTAGTCCCGAAGATATTCGGTAGACGCCACCTGGGAAGCATCAATGGTGTCATTACTTCAGCAATGGTAATAGCCAGCGCGCTGGGCCCGGTATTCCTCTCTACCGTTAACGATATATTCGGATCACTCAGGCTGGGGGTGGCGGTGATGAGTGTAGTTCCATTAATCACTATTTTCATTTCAATTGGGATGCCCGAGAAGTGCCCCCGAACAGGCTGCTCCCGGCACGTAGCATACCTGGGTGTAGGAGCCAACCTGGGGGACAGGATTAAGAATATCAGGGCTGCAATGGATCGCATAAATGCAGCCGATCATTCCCGGGTGACTGGAATATCCAGGATTTATGAGACGAAACCCTTTGGATACCTGGATCAGGATAATTTTCTAAACTGTGTTATCCAGTTAGAGACCTCCCTCACACCGGAAGAGCTCATCCGTTTCCTTCTCGGTATCGAGACAGAATTGAAAAGGGAACGGAAAATCCCGCTGGGGCCGCGAACCATCGACCTGGATATCCTCTTTTATGATAACATAATCTGCTCGGGGGAAGAGCTGACTATTCCCCATCCTCGGCTGCACGAAAGAAAATTCGTACTCGTTCCGTTGTGTGATATTGTTCCTCACCATGTTCATCCGGTGTTAAAAATAGAATGCCGCCGTATTGCAGAAGCATTAAGCAGTGATGAAGAAGAGCCAATAGAGTATAAGGTACAGGTAGCAATCCCGGAATGCTGAAGCCCCGCTTCAAAAACTCCCGTATTAATAGTAAAAAGGAGGCATGAAGCGGATGGGATTACCTTTGAGAAAAGCTGATAAAAAGTACACCTACGGCGACTACAGGACATGGCCTGAAGACGAGCGGTGGGAGCTGATCAACGGCGTTGCCTGGGATATGAGTCCCGCACCAGACCGAAGACACCAGGGGATTTCGGGGCAATTATTTAAACAGATAATTATTTATCTGGAAAACAAAACGTGTGAGATCTACGCTGCACCCTTCGATGTGCTCCTTCCGGAGTTCGGAGAAACCGAAGAAGATGATGTGTCCAGCGTCGTCCAGCCCGACATCCTGGTTGTTTGCGAAACGGAGAAACTGACAGATAAAGGGTGCACCGGCGCTCCTGACTGGATCATCGAAATCCAGTCTCCCTTCACATCAAAAAAAGATATGGATCATAAATTTCATCTCTATGAACACCACGGGGTAAGGGAGTACTGGATCGTCGATCCGGGCAACAGGTATGTCCATGTGTATGCCCTTGATGATAAAGGGAGATACGGCGAAGAGCCTCAGGTATACCTGGAGGACGCGACGATCAGCTGTACAGTTATAGAAGGGCTTGCTATCGATCTGAATCCGGTATTCAGGGAGTAACAGTCTAAAGCGGCCGGCTCTTACTTATCGCCGAGAACAGTTACAAGCAGCAAACCGGGTCCTGTATGAGTACCCATTACCGGAGTCAGCCTGGTTGAGTAAATCTCGGTATAAGGAAATTTTTCCTGTATCCGGACTCTCAGGGCTTCAGCATCCCCGGGGCACGCCGCATGGGATATACAGATTTTCTCGACATTCCTGCGTTCAGCCGCGAACCTGAAAAGATGGTCTATTGCCTTCTTTCGGTTGAGGGCACTCCCGGCGGGGACGACCCGTCCTTCCCTGAAGGTTATCATTGGATGAATTCCAAGCAATGAACCGAAAAAATACCTTCCCTTGCTTATTCTCCCCCCCCGGCGGAGGTATTCCAATGTGTCGAAGGTGGCAAGAAAGTGAACCCGGTCTTTATTTTCTTCAACGGCTTGTACAACCTCCTGCAGCGATGCGCCGGCAGCTGCAGCTTCAGCGGCCTTTATAACCAGGAAACCTTCGCCCATAGCAGCCTTTTCCGTATCAACTACCTTCACGGGGCGTTTCCGTTTCATTTGCTGAATTCCAGTTACAGCAGAGCTGTAGGTCCCGCTCAGGTTGGCTGACAGCATCACAGCGACTATAGCGTCACATTCTTCTGAAAGCTTGTCATAGGCTTCTGTGAATGCCGCGGGAGGGGCGACGGAAGTTTCCGGGAAATCTTCTTCCTTCTGCAGTTTCTCGTAAAACTCTTCCGCTGTTAAATCTATACCGTCCCGATAGGTACGGGTTCCGAATCGTACGATCAGGGGGACCACGGTTATCCCCAGTTTTTCCACTATTTCCAGCGGCAGATCGGAGACGCTGTCTGCAATGATCCCGATCTTTCCGGCTGCATTCTCGATGCTCTCATGCTGCCTGTCCATATTCTGTATTGAAATATCATCCAGTCTTCCGATTCCGGCAGCAATCTGCAGGACTTTGCCGGGATCCTCGGTATGGATGTGAATTCGAATGCTCGCTTCGTTTCCCGCAGCAATCAGGGATGTTCCGGAACTGCTGAACTTCTCGCGTATCCGGTTCTTATCCAGGTTTTTTCCGAAGATCATAAATTCAGTACAGTATCCGTAGGGAGGATGATTGTTGGGAAATGTTTCATGCTTTTCAGGTGTGTCTACCTCCCAATCCGTTTTAATGTTTTTTTTCGCGGCATAGTTATTCTTCTTGAGCCCGGTGTGCATGCCGAAAAAGATGGTGTACAGCCCCAGGGCGCCGGCATCAACGACGTGATTTTTGCGAAGGATCGGAAGCAGCTTGGGAGTCGCGGCGACACTCCGTTCAGCCGCCTGGACAATTGCGGTAAATGCCGCGGTTATATCACCGTCACCGGCCATGCTGTCTGATGCCAGGGCTGTATCTTTCAATACTGTCAGCATGGTGCCTTCTACCGGTTCCGCGATGCTTGTATACGCTAACTCCCTTGCCTTGTGCAGCCACCTGCTCAAATCAGAAGGTGTTAAAATCTGCTTTCCATGAGCGGCTTTGGACAATCCGAGGAAGAGCTGGGAGAGGATAACGCCGGCATTGCCGGTAGCATGCTTCAAGGCGCGGTCGGCCATCAATTCCGCCAGAAATCCGACGCTCTTTTCCTTACCGGCACCGGCTTCAGCGACAGTCTTTTTAAGGGTGATAAGCAGATTGGACCCGGTGTCGCCGTCGGGAACAGGAAAGACATTTATGGAATTGATGGACTCAGCCTTGGATTCAAGGACCTCAACTGCTGCCGCAAACATGGAATGAAGGAGATTTCCGTCAATCTGCGCGATTTTCTTCAATACCTGTTTCCCCTTATGTTAAATATATACATAATGTGAAGCATACAGAGGTTTTATGTTCATCCCCTATGTTATCCTGACTAATTTGCTCGGTTATCTGTATGGTTCCGTCAATTATGCCATCATTATAACAAGACTGACAACCGGGAAGGATATCCGGTTGCAGGGGAATAAAAATCCGGGGGCGGCCAATGTTTCGAGAAGCATCGGCAGAGGGTGGGGTGTGCTGGTTTTATTCCTGGATATGTCGAAAAGCCTGCTGCCCCTGATCCTTGCAAGAACATTGGTTTTTCCCGGCACCTCCCTAACCCATTTTACTGCTCTCCTTCTGACAGGGGCGGCGGCGCTGGCGGGACACTGTTTTCCGATCTTTTACCGCTTTCGGGGGGGGAGGGGGATCGCGACATCTCTGGGGGTGTACCTGTTTTTTGTTCCCGGTGAGTTTATCCTGGCGGCCTTTGCCGGCTGGGCAATTGTCGAGGTGATAAAAAAAAGATTTCAGGTACAAATCTCCCAGTGGGTGCCGATTATGTTCGTTTTCCTCACCCCCCTGCTCACAACAATTCTAAACAGAGTTCCGCCGCTTCAGGTTTTCGGCACGCAACTGATAGGCGGGCATCCTTTCTACTTTCGCCTCGGTATATGGTTTTTTTCGATTTTCATCCTCCTGATCAATCTGGCGTTCATGAGAGAGCGGTTCAAAGAAATCGGGGGCAGCACCTCCTGACACTGTGCTGCTGTACCGCTTCAATAACCGTGGAATTAATAGTAAAAAGAAGTGTAAAGGAGTGACACCGATGGAATTGCAGTATAAAAACATCATCTCATTCGTCTGGTCGAAGGACATCGACCGGTCTAAAAAATTTTATACCGAGGTTTTAGGGTGCAAAATAGCCTTTGAATCACAGAACTGGGTAGAGCTGTCGGTTCCCGGATTGCAGACAGGATATCTCGCCCTCAACCTGGATACAACCGATAAACCCTGCCGGGTGAATGAGTACATCACCCTGGGCGTGGACAATCTAAATGAGTTTGCGTCCCACCTGGAGGAACACAAGGTGAAAATGCGGGGAGATGTAATGGAGTTCTATGAAGAGGGGATCAGGATGCTCAAGTTCTACGACCCGGATGATAATATCATAACCGCCGCGGAGACCGGCGTGTAATTCAAAGCCGGGTTCCCCGGACTGCCCGTCCGCTGATTATGAGAAAGAAAATCCTTTCTCTTTCAGCATAAGAGATATATCTGTACCTCTTGGCTTTTCACCAGCAAGATCAAACTCAACGGTGAACAAAGATTGGTCACTGGAGGTTCTCTCACCTTTTTTTACTATTATTCCTTCCCCTGATACAGCGAGAGAATTTCCAATACAATGATAGTCTTTCCACACACCGGCGGAAATAATTCCTACATTGCTTACCCCGACTACGGGAATGTTGAACAGGCACGCAAGCCTGGTAAAGGATTTTTCCCACATCCAGCAGGGGTTCGGGTTACCCGAATAATCCGGAGGGATCGCCCAGGAGCATGGGGACAGGATGATATCCGCCCCCATTCGGGCAAGAGTATGGCCGATGGCATAGGTGTCAGGGAAATTGTCCGCACATATATCAACTCCGATTTTTCCAAGTTGAGTTTCGATTACTGAGAGGGAAGTTCCGGTGGAATAAATATCCTGCGCTATATCAAGGATATTTATTTTTCTATGTTTCCCAAGAATCTCCCCCCTGCTGGAGATCAGGAGGGCGGTGTTGTAAATATGTGTTCCCTCTTTTTCGGTCAGGCCTGCCACCACATGCATTCCCGATTGAACAGCGACTTCGCAAAGCGAGTCGCTGACGGTGCCGGGTACAGGTTCAGCCAGATTACATGCGTCAGGGTATGTCCAGCCCAAATCAATGCACTCCGGGAGAACAATGAT
>Ga0180435_10005887_pt1 | contig 11844 bp, 7 predicted proteins | sample SS_ome_3_FD_132467 | JGI IMG/M metagenome (GOLD analysis project Ga0180435, IMG submission 132467) | Hypersaline lake sediment archaeal communities from the Salton Sea, California, USA - SS_3_S_1 metaG | ecosystem: Environmental > Aquatic > Non-marine Saline and Alkaline > Hypersaline > Sediment...
CGGAGCTGTGACCAAATGCAGCCTTTTTGCATCCTGTGACCTGCATCCTGCATCCCTCGGGATCAATCATCGACACAATCACGGCATCCGGCTACAATCTACCCCGCCGGTGAGAAATGCGGGCTAGGCGTCATTCATCCTTCGTCCGCTGCGATCTCTCGTACGGCGCAGATGGGTTCTTGTTGTCGTGGAGGCCTCTTCGTAGACGCTTAGCCCCCGATGATGCAGCACGTACTATCGATGTGTTCGTGCTGTTCTGTTCAAGCCAATCGAGGAATTGAAGACGTTCTGTAACATCGTGAGCTTTCAGCCCAATCATCAGCACACGTACGTCTTCAACAAAACTGGGCCCTTCCTTTTCGAGGTCGTAGCAACCCCGACTGCCACCCAAAACCCAATAGACTGGACGCTCTTTCGGGAATGATAGGCCGCCGCTTTTCACGAGCGCAGAGCCAGTAATGTAGGATTCTCTCGCCTCTGAACTCAATTCGTGAAGAAAGAGCATATATGATTTGTCACGGAGTGTTACATAATCATCCATCCCACCACCCGGCGTCCGGATGATGAAGATGGTGTTTGTCCCGCACGTTCCAGACACGACTTCATCAACTTCAATGGTATGAACGGTTGACAGGAATTCCTTGGCACCGTCGTCGGCATAAAGGGTTGAACCGCCGATGCACCGCCCCTTTATGACCAGAGTGGCCTGCCCCCCGACGTCCAGAAGGGTACGATACTGAAGGCGGCCGCGAGCTTCTCGCGCGACGCTCTCCTCTGTGCACCATCCAGAATCACATGTGGCGGCAATCAAGAAGCTAATCGCAAAGGTGTTAATCGCACGAAGGTGCATACTGACATTCCCACCTAAATTCGTAATCACATTCGCCAGCATTGTAGGCCTCCTGTTCCATGCTACATCTCAGCGCTTCGCCGGAACCCAGCAGCGCCTCTTTTTCTTCTAGGTAGAGGGCTCGCTCCCCGTCGATCAGGGCTTTCAGGGCATTCTCCGAGGAAGCCACAAAACCTTCGATACGGCCGTAGAATTCGCTCACGTCCCACGTTTCGTACGCCAGACCATCTGGGTCGTTGAACTGGTAGACATGTTGCGCTTCATGTGCGTAAGCGGCAGCATAGAACTGACTTGACGGTAACCAGTAATCCATGTCAACCACAGTCGTGGAACGCGTGAGACCCGTAACGGAGACGACACGCCAAGGATTTGGCGCAGAACCTTGACTGTCAATCTCCGGATACCCGTCGATGCGGGGCGGATCAACATGCGGACTCCCGGAAGGAAGACAGACGTTTAGCATATTGGGCTCGTCGATATCGTTGGGCCGTTCTGACGTGTAAGTCGTTCCCGACACTACGACGTCGACCGTCAATCCATACCCGCTTACTTGGGAAAGCTCCCCCCCCGCCGGGGTGCACGTGGAACATCTTTGTCCTGGAGGTCTTGCATACCAATGAGCCTTCTTGATGCTTGCCGTTATCTTGTTGCCGTCAATCTGGATGTTGTCTAACTCCACAAGTGGACTATTTTCGCCCGGTCCTCCAACTTCATTGTTTGGCAGGTAGAACCCAAACGTGGCCGAATCAGGAACAACTGAGGCGGGGAAGACGCGCACCTCCGTTTGTATGTTCTCCTCGCCATCGTCGGGTCCATTAGACATGACGGATACGAACTCCACTTTCAGTACGGTAAACGTCTCATCATCGGAATTGACTCCTGCCGAATCCGTTGCCACAACCGTCACGTCATTAACAGCCGCACTGACCGAAACCCCCTGCATTGTCACACTCACCGTCGGAGTCCCGATCGATGAAACAAGCGCCGACCCGCTCACAAACTGCGCCCTGGTGGCAGGTTCCACCGACCATGTCGCCGACACCGTCACCGGAGTCAGCACTCCCGCTATCGTCGTGCAGTCCCACGCCGACATTCCTACCGTGTCACTCACGCGCACAAGCCGCCTCTCCGGCACTATCGTAAAACAGTCAATCACTGTAATATCAGCCCTGTCACAATAGTGCACCCCTGTCCCCGGCTCGGCGCAAACCCGGACTCCCGCCGTTCCGGCCCCAGAAGCCGTAAACACACTTGAGGCTGTGCCTGTAGTATGTGTAGGCGAAAGATATCCCGTCGCCGAAGACCCATCCATGATAGTCCAGTACAGATCAATCCCCGCGGGAGTCACAGTGGCCGTCAGCGTTGCCGTGTTGGCCCCTGTCGTGCAGATCACGGCTGTGGCCGGTTCGATCTCTGCCTTGACCACGGACAAAGTCTCGGTGTCCTCACAGGAACTGCCTCCGAGCGGAACTTCTACTCCCCCCACTATCGTGGCTTTCAGCGTCACGTCGTTGGCACTATCGCTCTCCGTCTCTCCCTCTATCGTAAAACTTGCCGTCACGTTTGCAGTGCAAGTCTGCGTGGCCGGGCTGATATGCACGCTGCCTGTCCCCGAATCCGTCAGCGTCACCGGACAAGTACCGGAAGTGCCGCTCACCAATACACCCACGCTCTTGGTCGCACCCTTGCAGACATGGTCAATAGACTCGATCTCTATCTTAGCGAAAATCGTGCCGCTAACGTTGCAGGCACTGCGTACTTCCTGGGGCGCCAGCATCCACAAGACGGTCGCAAACACCACGCCGCCGATTGCCGCGCCGCATCCCCGCCTGATAATCAATGCGGCTCTTTGCATGGCTGCAATGCCTTCCTCCTTAATCTTGATCTACTCCAAGAGCGCAATCCCACAGTCATACGTTACTCATCCGGGAAAAGGACCCCCCATGGCTCTATTTGGCGGGCTTCTTGAGTTTCTCCTTCACCTTCTTGAGTTTCTTCAACATCTTATCGGCCCTCTTGACGCAGTTGCCCTTCGGAAACTCGGCCTCGATCCGCCGTAACGCCCTCTCTGCCCTGTCAGGATCCGAAGAAATGCACGTCTCGGCCAACAGCAACAGGGCGTCATCAGTAAGAGCGAATGTAGGCCCCGGTTTGGCAAGCATTTCCAGCGCTGCCCTCGCCTCCTCGTTTCGGCCTTCTCTCGAATAGAACCTCGCCAAATTGAAACGAAGGTATTTCGTAAGCGTAGCTTCTGGGTGATTCTTGATAATATCAACATGCAATGTCTCTTTCCCCGCCTTCGTGTAGAAGAAGATACCCCCATCTAACTGAGGGAAGCTACGTCCTTTCCATCCCATCAACTCCAACACCTTCCGGTCTTCTTCGCTTAGCGCTCGAACATCAAAATGAATCGGATCAGATCTTACAACTGGAAGGGGATGGCCGGACGGAACCGTGCCATGGAGAATATACCTGCCGAATACCGTATAGCGACCCGGCGCTCTGAAACTCGTAAGGGTAAACTCACCCACCGAGACTTCGCCGGGTTGCAGAACTATGATATCGCCGTATCGGCTCCGACCATCAAAGCCGACGCAGTACTCCAGACGATTGCGGTGACTCTTCGGGCCCTGGACGTCAAAGCCAAGGTAGTACATGTTCGCCCAGCCTCCCTCCAGGCTCACGATGTTATCTTGTGGTGTATCCGATATGTTCTTGACCGTAGCAAGTATTATGACCGGTTCGCCGATAACATATTCCTGGGCGCATGATATTGTCAGCTCCAGGGTCTCCTGCTCCGCCGCAAGACCCACGTGACAGAGTATTGCAGCCGCAAGGAACGCATGAGCAGGGACTTTTCTTATGTACATTGTGTCGCCTCCTGTTGTTGCCCGGTCACTAATAGCCGTCCGCGTCTCTTATCATGAGCATATGCTCCGGACACAGTTTGACCGCGCCGTTCTTGAGGTCAAGCCATATAAGGTCGCCTCCCTGTTTGACCGGCGTGGTGCTCCACTGCATCAGGCAGGGATCGGTTTCGTTGATCGACATTTTCTGGCAGAGGTGGTGAATATTGAAGCCGTGAACAAACTCGTGGCATATTGTCGCATCTCGCACAATATCGAAATCGAGGTTCGCCGGGTCCGCGTTAACAAAATTCTTGATAGTATCGATAAAGATCAGGCCTTCAGGCAAAAGATTAACTCCATCATTGCCCGTTCGACCAGTGAATCGATCACGCGTGACATTGAATATATCCCCGTCAACTGCGCCCGGGGGGTCGCCGTTGACGAAGTACACATCAACTTCCACACCCGAGAATTTCGACGGAATGCGTGCCACAGTAAAAACATTGGCTGAGTTATCAACTATGGGGAAGTCAAGTCTCTGAGTCCAGCTTGGCGCTGTCTGCGACTCATTCGGCATTAGCCACAGCCCCTTATCCTTGTATGCGTTGGGCACCAGTCCCCCATTGTTTGCCTGGTATGTTGTCCCAGAAAGCGGTTTGCCGGGCCCCGGCACGGCCAGCGCAGCAGTCGTGGTCGTCGTAGTCGTCGGAGCCGCAGTCGTAGTCGTCGTGGTCGCACCGGCCGTCGTCGTGGTCGTCGTTCCGGTTCCCGTCGTCGTAGTCGTCGGAGCTGCAGTCGTAGTCGTTGTCGCAACCGTGGCCGTAACCGGCGTAGACGGATCGTAATCATTCAGGTCCGTTTCCGACCGGCACCCGCAAAGGAAGTGCCACTGTGGCTGGTCCTTCTGGGAGAAGAATGCATTGATAAAGGCTGACGGAGTTGGCCCGGTGACGCCATCCAGATACTGGTAATTGGTTGTGTCGGTTCCAGGATCGACCGCAATCTGAACATACACTTCCTCCATCAGTGCCTCTAGAGTGGCTGTCGGCAGCGTATAGGCCGCTCCCATCTGCCGCACCTCAACGTCTATGTTTTTCCACGTGGTGAAAATCCCCGTTTGGTCGCTGCAGCCCGAATCAGTGGTGCCGTCAACAAGCAATGTCGCCTTAACCTTGAAGTTATCGCCACCATTGTCCGTGACATGAAATCTGACTTTGGAAATGCCGTTGGCGTCCAGTTCCGTCTTTGCCGTGCCGCAGACCGCTCCAAAAGTCGCCGTGCGTGTCTGCGCTGTAACCCCGTAGGTGCTGGTGGCTGCAGTGAATGGGTAGTTGGCAGCATCCGACGGATCTGCCTCCAGTTTACCGGTGTTGTCGTCCCCCCCCGCTCCCAAAGGATCAATTGTCGTGTTGTCGCTGGGATCATCCGGATCTTCCGATTCCCAATATATTCTGGAGTTCGCGTTCAGAAGGCTGGTCGGCTCAACCTGCACCTCGATCTCGACATATTGCTTGTCGTTCTCCTTGGTCTTGGTGTCATCCGACAGGCGGTTGGAGTAGACTCTCCCTTTGCCGTCATCGCTCGTGTATCCGGCCTCGTAATCCCCATCTTCGTCATACAATCCCTTGATCTCAGTAATGTCAAGACCAGCGACGGTCAATAAAGTCGTTGCCCCCGTGCAGGCATCGGTCTTGACAGCAAGCACGTAGGTCCCGGGCGTGGCTCCCACTTTGCCCGCAAATGTCGCAGGCTGCCAATCCCCCGTCGATGGCGTCGCACAGGCAACACTGCCTATTGCCTCTAGCGAAGGCGCGCCATATAGCAACGTCCACTCGAAATCCTCTCCCGCAGGTTCCACCTTGAAACTGTAGGTCGCGCTGCGATAGCTCGCAGAGCCCGTCGAACACACCATACGCGTGGCTGGATCAATTGCGGTATCCAACACCTTGACCCCAACCGTCGCCGCGCAGCAGTCCTCGCCTTCCGGCGTTACCTTTAAGACATACGTCCCAGGCGTCGTATAGCCGGTCACCGAAGCCACAAAGGTGGCGGTCTGAGACCCGGAGGCCGCCGGACTGCCCGGCGTCGCACTCCATCCGCTCGAAACGTCGTTCAGCGACGCATCCATCAATGTCCACGCAAAACTCGTCCCCTCAGGCTCCACGTTGAAATGAAACGTAGCGCTGCGGCAACTCTCCGGACCGATCGCGTACACCGTGGGCGTGGCAGGATCAATCTCTGCATCCAGGACAGACAGCGTTTCCTCGTCCTGGCAGCTGCCGTCTCCAACCGGAACTTCCACTCCGTCGACTATCGTGGCCGTCAGTGTCAAATCATCAAGCGTGGCACTCTCTGTGGCTCCCTCTATCGTAAAACTCGCCGTCACGTTCGCGGTGCATGTCTGCGAGGCCGGCGTAATGTTCACCCCACCTACACCTGCACCCGTCAGACTCACCGAACAAGTCGTACCACCCGTGCCACTCACAAACACGCCGACATTCTCGGTGCAGCCCTTGCAGACATGGTCAATAGGGCTGATCGTTATGTAACTAAAATACGTGCCGCTAACGTTGCAGGCACTGCGTACTTCCTGGGGCGCCAGCATCCACAAGACGGCCGCAAACACCACGCAGCCGATTGCCGCGCCGCATCCCCGCCTGATAATCAATGCGGCTCTTTGCATGGCTGCAATGCCTTTCTCCTTGATCCGCTCCAAAAGCACAGTCTCGCTGTCATGATTCACTGCCCATGCCGTATGAGTGGTATTTCAAGCCTGACATAAGCATGGCGATCATTTCTTCCTGCTGTCATATTGGTCCAGTAGATCCTTATTCTTCTCCTGCACGGCTTTCACTTGATCAAAAAACTCTTTCTGCTCTTCGGTGAGACCTTCCCTTGGGAAATGGGCCATGACCCTCCGCCAGTTGGCAGCCAGTGACCACTTGTGTCCACGTAATCGATATTCCCCCTCCCTTGCCGTACCCGCTAGGAACATGCAAATCAAGTCACGCACTACTTCTTCATCCTCTGTCAGAAACTCTCCTTTCGCAGGCACTGGTACACAATCCAGTAAGCCTAGCAACGCGGTTTCGCTTCCAACAATGCTAAGAGTCTCCAGAATCGGACCCTGATAGCGCATGACTTTGCCGCAACGATATCGACACCGCAGCACGAGAACGGGTACAGACCCCTCACTCGCTATGCGCCTCAATGCCTCTGTAACAACGGGGTCCAAAAACTGCATGAAACCCACAGCCGCAGAAGGCGGCTCAAGCAGCAGACACTCCCACGCCAGCCGATACTTCTCACACATGTGAACAGACCGAACAGGCATCGGCCCCCTTACCCTCGGTTCTGCAACACGTCTGCCGTCGACATGGTCGTGCCACTTGCCGTACATCTCTACCAGTTCCTCATATGACTCGGGATGGTCGGCACGATCCTTGGCTATCATAATCAGGTTCTTTTCGATTCGCTGCCCTGGGAAATTGTGGACTTTCTCAAACAGATCTGCTCCCACCCGCTTATTCAGGTCGCCCAGCAGCTTGTGAAATCTCTGGTTGGCCTCCTGATAACGGCTCGGATTCGCCGCAAGGAAGTAGTCGTACGATTTCCGCGCTAACGACAGAAGGTCGTCAAGGGTTGCTTGCACTTCTTGGGGTAGCTCTGGAAATCCGGGCGTTATAGACGCTGACTGGCCTTGAGCCATTGCCCAAGAGACGGCCAAAAGAGAGACCATAAGGAATGTGATTATCCTAAACCTTCCCCATCGCATGCCTCCATATTGGTTGTCTGAGTCTGTTTTCACTTGATCTTCCTCCTCCGTTCTCTTCCATCGAAGGCAGCTTGGCTATTTCTCCCACCATTTGAACGTCGGCAGATCTCGTATCACAATGGAACCACAATGAAGCTCACCACTCAAAAGATGATAGGCCCACCAGTCATCCACCCAAAGAACATTGCCACCGGCGTAGTCTGTTCCTGTATCGACCTCATTCTTCATCTTTGTTTCGAACTCGCCATCGGAGTTTCCAGAATTCTCTGGGCCGAATTGTGCATTGATATAGAGATTGTCATTCACCGGCTGTAGGTTTGCAGGACCAGGATTGAAGGCTTCTCCGGTCTCATCTCTTATATCATTGCCTGCCGGATTGAATCGCCCAAAGAACAAGCTCGGTACGCTGACAGAGGTGGCTGAACCAATGACCGAGTTGGGGTGATGCAAAGACTTAAGAAGCCTGACGTGAGTATGGTAGTTACTTCTTCTTGCTATCATATCGGTCCAATAGGTCCTTATTCTTCTCCTGCACAGCCTCAACTTGCTCAAGAAACGCCTTTTGTTCTTCGGTAAGACCTTCCCTCGAAAAACCAGCCATTACCCTGCGCCAGTTGGCAGCCAGCGGCAGACGGCCCGTCGATAAGCCATACTTCCCGCTAATCGCTCTACCCGCTAGATATGAGGAAACATGATCTCGGACTGCTTCTTCTTGTGTCAGCGGCTTCCCCTCTTCGGACACAGGCACGCAATCTAACATGCCTCGAAGTGCAGCTTCACTTCCTATACCAGAGAGAGCCTTCAGGATATAATCGCGTTCGGTTGTCCCATTTCGTGGATACCGAAATCGCAGGACAAGTACTGGTATGGACTCTTCACTTCCTATCACTGACAATGCTCCGACGGCAGTGGGCGGGCTATCTCGTTCCATAAGATATGTCACTCTTGACGGTGGTTCAATCAAGAGACATTCCCACGCTGAACGATACTTGGGATCTGCGTGATACGCCGGGCCCGCTTGAGGGAGGAGAATGTGTTTTCCCCTCGCAGGTTTGCTGTAGAAATCTGCTAATTCATTACGCCGCTCCGGATGCTCAACCTGGTCTCTTGCCATCATAATCAGGTTCTTTTCAATGCGCTGCCCCCGAGAGTTGCAGACGCGCTGAAAGAGGTCATCTCCCACCTTCTTGTGCAATTCGCCGAGCAATCTGTGAAATCTCCCGAAGGCATCAGCGTACTTATGAATCTCTCGAGGGTTGTACGACTTCCGTGCCAATGACAGTAGCTCATCTATGGTTGTCTGGACATCCCGGGGCAAGTTGGGGAAACCGGATATCGAGGAGGCAGACCTTGCTTGGGATATCATCAGAGAAGGGAGCATCACAAAGATTAAAAGATACACCAATCTCACAACTCCTGCGAGCAGCATGTTTCTGAATTGTTGTCTTGCTTTCATCCAAACTCCTCATGTCATCATAGTTCGTCCCACCAGTCAAATACGGGCCATTGCCGTATCACAATAGAACCACAGTGCAGTTCGCCCATATTGCGATGGTACGTCCACCAGTCGTCCACCCAATAGACATCGCCACTGGCGTAGTCCGTTCCTGTACCGACCTCACTCTTGGTTCTTGTCCCAAACTCGCCATGGGAATTCCCGAAGTATCCCGGCCCGAATTGTGCATTGATGTAAAGGTTGTTGTTTGCCGGCTGCAGGTTAGCCGGCCCAGGGTTGAAGGCAAGCCCCTCGGCCACGTCTCCTGCGACAATGTTCCCGAAGAATAGACTCGGCACACTCACAAAAGTTGCCGAGCCTATAGCCGCCTGTACGATAGCGGTCGCGCTGTTAATCTTGCTTTGAACGTAATTCACATTCAATGTCGCGAAGTCAACGTCTGCCAGTACCTCAGCAACACTTACGACGGCGGGAAAATCGTCACCGCTGCGAGGATTATACTGCTTTGCTCCTTCGCATAGCACATACACATCGCCAGAAACGGGTTCGGTATCCCATGAAGCTCCAACGGAAACTTCGTCCGCAGGCCGTCTAGCACGCGAGTACGCATAAAAATCATGCCCGCCCCCTTCAATGATCTTGGATCCGGTGTTCCAACACGTGCCGATCTCAATCCAGCCATTGTGGCGATCGGTTATCTCGGCGGTTTGACCTCCCGTCGGCACGCCTGCCGTCGTGAAGGTGTAGACACGGACATAATTCCATGGATCACTCGTGAAATCTCTTCCCGAATCATTGCCTCCATTCATGCCTTCGACACTCAGGCCGCTACTGCCGGGATCGATCGCCTGATTGCCTGCCGTTCCCGGCGTCGTATTCCAGAGGTGCACAACAGCGCCACTGAGAGTAGTTGCGCTGACCGTGAAGGTGGAAGACGATACGCCATTTACTGCAGTGGCGATTTCGATTGCCACATCTGCCGCCGTGGAAGCTGAAGTCAGGTCCACTGCAACATGGCCCGTGGCAGGAACGCCGTCCGTGGAGCATTCGAAGATAACCGTTGACGTGCTGCTGGCGCTGACACTGAAAGTTGTTCCGTCAACCAAGCCGCTCACCGGCGTGGCCTGTATTGCCCCAACTGCCGGACCGTCATAGAGGCGATTCAGGCCCGTCGGAGTCGTGGCAGTGAGTGTGCCTCCTTGCGGCAAAACGGTTCCGGTCGCAAAGAAGAGGCCTGTCTGTTGGCTGGCAGCATCCATATCCTCCATCAGGGTCCATGCCATCTGCGGATTGGCCACAAGAACGTTGCCGTTCCTGAGGAAGGAGAGGATCTCGTCGATGTGTCCTACCGCCAGCCACTCCGTTGGAACCGTATAGATCGGCGATTGCACTTCCTGAGCAGTCAGAAAGCCGCGAAGTTCATCCGACCCTCCTACCCCGGAATCACCGGTTCCTTTCGCGATCCTTCCCAGACCGTAAGTGGCATTTGGCGGCAGTGCCTCCAGATTACCACCGGCATCACTGTTGCCGCCAAAATGGTTGCTTCCGATAGTAAACACTCCGACCGTTGGCGAAAGTAGCGTAGTCTGCGGCCACGCAAAATCACTGTCGGAATATTCACCGAAATATGGCAATCTGAATACAATATGTGTCTTCGGCCCACCTGGCCTCTGTGTATAACCGGTTTCCAGATAGTCTTGGCACCATGGATACACGTCACCAGGAGTATGAAGCTGACCCGAGTGGTCAACTCCCACGCACCCGGAAGGTGCCTCGCTGCTGTAGAGCGTCTCATCGTTGTCGTCGCCTTCATTCGACATCCAGATCTCCAGCGACCCTTGATTGCGTGTAGACATAATCCATGGAGCTACTTTCATCCGGACCGAATCAGAGCAAACCGCCGTCCCATTGTTCCGCACTTCAAGCGTGAAGTCGACATACCCGTCAAACTCAAGGTGCGCGGGAGCAGTGGGCGCCGGGAACCTGAAGAAGAGCCCTTCCACGCCGAAGGTCGCGTGTCCCGTGTCGGTAGCGCCCGTGAAGTCAGGACTAACGGGATTAACCCAATCGGTTATGTCGATCTCCGCCGCTGAGGGACTGCTGGGATCCGCAGTTCCCCAGATAACTGTAGCACCATGCTCTATCTTATTGTAGACATGGATGCACCTCAAGTCCTGAGTGGCCGCTTTCAGGTACACTTTGACACCCGAGGGAATCTCATCCGCGATCTTGCGGATGATCAGGGGCGCGATTTCTGACAAGTCTTCGCCCACTGCCAGTGTGAAATCTTCTTCACATGCAACACCGGTGGACGCAAAATGAATCGCATCTGGAACTGTCACTCCTCCCACCATCCTTCCCTCATCCGCATCGAAGTTGACACAGTAGATTGCGCCCAGATCATCTACCCAATTGTCTTCTCCAACTTCATCACCGTCATCTTCAACAACTCCATCTCGATCAGTGTCAACATCCAAATCTATATTCAACACGTAAACTCCTATCGTCGCCGCGCAGCAGTCCAAATCCGCCGGCACAACCTTCAAGACGTACGATCCGGGCGTGGTGTAGCCGCTGATCGAGGCCACGAACGTTGCCATCTGGTTCCCCGCCTGACTCAGACCACTGGCCGGATCGATTGTCGCATAAATACTCTCGACCGAAGCGCCGCTCATCAGGGTCCACTCAAAACTCGTGTCCGCCGGTGCCACATCAAACGTGAAGGTACCACTCCGGCAGCTCTCCGAGCCTGTCGCGCACACAATGGGCGTGGCCGGATCGATCTCTGCATCCACCACCCTCACCTCAATCGTCGCCGCGCAGCAGTCCAGCCCTTCGGGCGTCACCTTCAAGACGTACGTCCCAGGCGTCGTATAACCCGTCACCGAAGCCACAAACGTCGCCGGCTGGCTCC
>Ga0180435_10005888_pt1 | contig 11842 bp, 10 predicted proteins | sample SS_ome_3_FD_132467 | JGI IMG/M metagenome (GOLD analysis project Ga0180435, IMG submission 132467) | Hypersaline lake sediment archaeal communities from the Salton Sea, California, USA - SS_3_S_1 metaG | ecosystem: Environmental > Aquatic > Non-marine Saline and Alkaline > Hypersaline >...
TATCGTCTTGAAAATGTCTACTCCAAAGAAGAGATTCTTACCCTCTATCTAAATACCGTTCCATTTGGTGAAAATACCTTTGGAATTGAAACTGCTGCAGAACGATTCTTCAGCACCCCTCCCGGAAACCTGACTGTTCCGCAGGCAGCTTGTCTAATTGGAATGCTAAAAGCGAATACAGCATATAATCCCCGGCTTTACCCCGAAAATAGCCTCTTCCGTAGAAATGTTGTTATCGGACAGATGGTGAAATATGGATTTCTCACGGAAGAAGAAGGAAAGGAATACAAAAAAGCTCCTTTGGACCTGAAATACAATTATCTCACCCATCAAACCGGTCTGGCTCCATATTTTCGGGAAAGAATCCGGCCGCAACTGGAAGAATGGTGCAACAACCAGAAAGGTCCTGATGGGAAACCGTACAATCTGTACACCCATGGCCTTAAAATTATTACGACCATTGATTCACGCATGCAACAATATGCAGAAAATGCGGTGAAGGAACACATGAAAACAGTACAGGAAACTTTCAAGGAGCACTGGGCAGGGGAAGATCCCTGGGGAAAGAATTATGGAGTTGTTGAACGGGCAATTCAAAGGTCAAACCGGTATAAAAATATGAAAGCAGCGGGGAAATCGGAAGATGAGATTAAAGAAGCTTTCTCAACTCCCACTTCCACCAAACTATTCAGCTGGAATGACGAAATAGAAAAACAAATAACGCCATTGGACTCCGTGAAGCATTCTCTTCAATTGCTGCATTGCGGATTCATGGCAATGAATCCTTCAACCGGAGCAATAAAAGCATGGGTGGGAGGCAATGATTACCAATGGTTTCAATACGACCACATCACTGCCAGGCGACAAGTCGGATCGATCTTTAAACCGCTTGTTTTTACTGCTGCCCTGGAAGACGGAGTTGAATCTGATAAATACTACACCAACGAAGAAATAACCTACCCGGAATACGACGACTGGACTCCTCAAAATGCAGATGGCCGGTATGGAGGCTATTACAGTATGCAAGGAGCTTTGGCAAATTCCGTTAATACCGTTTCCGTACAGGTGCTTCAGGAAACCGGAATTGACAAAGTGATCGATCTGGCCCAAAAACTTGGAATCAATAGTGAATTACCGGAAGTCCCTTCCATCGCGTTAGGTACAGCAGAAATTAGCCTGTTGGAAATGCTTACTGCCTATTCGGTTTTCCCTACCGGCGGCTATAAATCAACTCCGGATATGCTCCTCCGGATTGAAGATGGACAAGGGAAAATTTTAAAGGAATTCGAGCCGGCAAAAAAAGAGAAAATCATTTCCGATAAAAATGCAAAAATTATGACTCATATGCTCGAAGCGGTGATTGACAGCGGTACAGGACACAGCATTCGGGATATTTATCATATCGAAAGCGATATCGCCGGAAAAACCGGAACTACTCAAAATGGTGCAGACGGTTGGTTTGTGGCATTCACTCCCTCATTGGTATCGGGATGTTGGGTTGGAGCCGAGGATCCCCAGGTTCACTTTCGAACAACCGACTACGGACAAGGAGCTTACCTCGCGCTTCCTGTTGTGGGAAAGTTTTTTAACCAGCTTTCCCGGGATGCGACCTATGCTGAAATGACAAACAGGGAATTCACTCCGCCTGGTACCAAAACCATTGCGATGCTTGACATTCCGCACTACCGGGAAACACTTGCAAAAGTCAGAAAATTTGATTTTGGGAAAATCTTTGGCTTTGGGAGAAAAGAAAAGAAAGAAATTCTCAAAAAAAATGAAGATGAAGAACAGGCTAAACAATCCAGGAAAGAAAGAAAAAAAGGGAAAAGACGCCCCATTTGGGAACGGATTAAAGATGCTTTAAAAAAAGAGTAATACTGAACTGAAAAAACCAGATCAAAAAAAGTCCGAAAGTCATCGAGTCAGAAAAGTCACCCACTTTTCTTTTCCCCTTTATTTTGACTATTGATCTAACGATCTACAGCTTTTTGAAAACTCATTAAATTCTACTGCTTTTCATCAACAGGGGGCATATGAACATTTTGCTCACCTTCTTCCCCGATAGTAGTCTTTTCTTCTTCTTCTTCAGCTGCGCGACGAAGAAAAAGAAATAATTCTTCATGGGTGATTCCGTGGGTCAGTTGTCCGAGATACGCTACACTGAGCTTTCCGGTCTCTTCCGAGACAATAATCACCGGACAATTTGCAGCTTCGCTCATCCCAATTGCCGCACGATGTCGCAAACCTAATCTTGGATTAATTTTCAAACTGGATGTTACCGGTAATATGCACCGCGCAGCCTTTATTTTATTTCCGACAATAATTACCGCTCCATCATGAAGAGGATTATTTTTAAAAAAAATCGCTTTAATTAAATCCTTGGTAATTTTTGCATCAATACTTTCTCCGGTATTTACATATTCCCTCAATTCAAGATCTTCAGAGACAACGATTAAAGCCCCGGTTTTGGTTTCACTGAGTTCCTGACAAGCATCCACGATCTTTTTTAAATTTTCATCCTTTAAAATGTGAGGAGAAAATTTGAATGCCTTTTCAATATTAAATTGATTTTTGAAATTATACTGACTCCCTACCAAAAGAAAAAAACGTCGAATTTCCTGTTGAAAAACAATCAATAAAGCTAAAACTCCTACCCCAAACAACTGCCCCAGAATTGAACTGAGCATTTCCATGTTTAACGCTTTTACAAATAACCAAAAAAGGTAAATCAGAAAAATTCCCAGGAATATTGTAAATGCAGAGGTTCCCCGAATCAATTTATAAATATGGTACAACAACAAAGCAACCAATAAAATATCGAGGATATCGAGAAATCGGATGGAAATAAACAAGTTGATCATTGGTTCACTGTTTTCAGTTTTTCAAACAACAAAATGGCTTCGGCAGCTTCCTTCACATCATGAACCCGGAGAATATCGGCCCCCCCGAGGAGTGCCATTACATTTATTACCGAAGTCCCATTCAGGCTGGCGGATGAATCACACTCCAAAACATTATATATCATCGATTTACGCGAAATCCCGGCTAAAAGAGGAAATCCGGTCAATTTAAAATCATCCATATGATTCAGCAATTGGTAGTTATGCTCCAGGGTCTTCCCAAAACCGAAACCGGGATCAATAATCAGATCCTTTACCCCGAGGTACCGCAACCGGTCAATCCTGGCAGCAAAATATTTTAATTCCTCACACACCACATCCGCATATTCAGGCTTTTGCTGCATGTTCTGCGGAGTTCCCCGGATATGCATCAAAATATAGGGCACCCCTAAACGGGCGACGGTTTCGTACATCCGGTCATCCATCGTTCCACCGGAAATATCATTTACGATACAATCTCCGGCTGTCTCAATTACTTTTTCAGCTACTTCGGCACGAAAAGTATCAATCGATATCAAGGCATCAGGGAATTTCGCTTTCACTGAAAGAACTGCCGGCAATAGCCGTTTAATTTCTTCTTCAACCGGGATATTATCGGCACCCGGACGGGTTGAGTACGCGCCAATGTCAATAAATGATCCTCCTTCAGTAAGAATGGCTTCGGCCCTTTTTAAAATTGCTTTTTCAGTCTGGTATTTCCCCCCGTCAAAAAAAGAATCGGGAGTTACATTAAGAATTCCCATAACCATTGGGCGATCCAATTCAACCAACTGACCATTTAAAGCAATCGTCCGCTTTCGGGGATATTCAAACAAGGATTTATTTATCAGCATACTAACCTTTCAATTTCAAGAAGTATAAATCACTTCTTTCTACAAATGTAAAAGAAATCAATTGTTTTTTGTAAAATTAACTACTTTTATAGTCTAAAAAAATGCCACAAACGATGAATAAAACAGAGCAGCAATTCGATCGGATTATTGAAATCTGTAAGGATATTTTTTATAAAAAAATGAAAGATTACGGAACTGCCTGGCGAATTCTGCGTCCCAGTTCCCTGACCGATCAAATCTATATTAAAGCCAGGCGGATTCGCAGCCTTGAAGAAAAAGGGGTATCTAAAGTCGGCGAAGGAATACGTCCGGAGTACATTGGAATTATCAATTATTGCTCCATGGCGTTGATTCAGTTGGAAAACGATCCTGTTGAACAAGATCATCTCTCGGAAGATGAAATTGGACAACAATTCGCGGAAAACCTCGAAAAAGCCAAAAAACTGATGCTGGCGAAAAACCATGATTATGGAGAAGCCTGGCGAAATATGCGCATGAGTTCCTACACTGATCTGATTCTGATGAAACTTCACCGCACCAAACAAATTGAAGACAATCAGGGCAAAACCCTTATCTCCGAAGGTATTGATGCCAACTATCTTGACATGATCAATTATGCTGTTTTTGCCATGATAAAAATTGAATTTGGCGAAGAAACAGCACAAACAGGAAAGTGAGGAAACGAGAGGGCAACCTGGAGAAACGGCGACGAGGAGTAATGGTGAAATTGACGACCAATCCCGGCACCCGGAAACACAAGCAGGCGCACCGGCAACCAGTAATCCCGGCAACCAGCAACCAGCAACCAGCAACCAGCAACCAGCAACCAGTAACCAGTAACCAGCAACCAGTAACATTTACAAACAACCATGAAAATCATTGCCAGAATATGCAGTATCCTTTTAGGCATTACCTTTCTATTCTCCGGTTTTGCAAAAGGAATCGATCCGCTGGGATCTAAATATAAATTCACAGATTACTTTGTGGCATTCGGCTGGGATGTGCTGGTTCCTGCAGCATTTTTCCTTGGAATTCTTCTGGCCTTTGCTGAATTTGCTATTGGAGTGGCCTTGTTTTTTTCTATCCGGATAAAATGGATCTCCTGGATTTCTCTGGCATTCATTCTCTTTTTCACCGGCCTTACCCTGCATATTGCCCAAACCAATCCGGTAACCGATTGCGGTTGCTTTGGCGATGCCCTGAAGCTGACCAACTGGCAAACGTTTTATAAAAATATTTTTTTACTGTTTTTGACTATACCCATCGTTTTTCAACGCCACCTTTTGAAACCCTTTTTAAAAGGAAAGCATCTGTTTCTATCCTTGTTTCTTCCTGCAGCAATTTATATTGCATCCTCAATTTATTCCTGTCAGCATTTGCCCCTTTTCGATTTTCGTCCATTTAAAGCAGGGATCAATATCCCCAAAGCAATGGTTATTCCTCCGGATGCTCCCCAGGATAAGTACCGTTATTTTTTTACCTATCGAAATAAAAAAACAGGGAAGGAGAAAATTTTTACGGACGATAATTACCCATGGCAAGACACCCTGAACTGGGAATATGTATCCTCCGGAGAACCTAAGCTAATTTCTAAAGGTTATGAGCCTCCTATTCACGATTTCTTTATTGAAAGTCCTGAAGGAGAGGATGTAAGTGATTATTTTCTCACGGAGAATAAGTTAACCATCCTGTTTGTCGCTTACGATTTGAAACAAACCAGTCTGAAGCATAGTTATAAAATCAATGCCCTGGCCAATTTTATACTTGAAAACAATCTGAATTTCATTGGATTAACCGCCTCTCCATCAATTGACATTATTAAATTCACACAAAATACCAACGCACCATTTGAATTTTTCTTTTGCGATGAAATCACTCTGAAAACCGTCATTCGCTCAAATCCGGGACTGGTTCTTGTAAAAAACGGAACGATACTTGCCAAGTGGCATCACAACGATACACCAACGGTAAAAAAGTTTCAGGAAAAGTGGATGAAATAGAATGACATAATTGCATTCCCCGGTTTACAAGAGTGTTGGGTATTGTTGCAAAATTTCCAAATATTCTCATTATCTCATTTTTCTCGCCCTCTCCTCTCCGGATCATCTTATTTTTTCCGTTTTCCCTCAAAATTGATTGAGAATTCTATTGAGTTTTTTTACCTTTGGTGTTCAAATTTTTGAAGATTAATTTTTGCACAATAAACTTAATAGCAAACGAAATGAGACAAAAAGTTGTAGCCGGAAACTGGAAATGTAATACCACACTTCAGGAAGGTATTGAACTTGCAAAATCAGTGAATGCATTAGTGGAAGAAAAAGGAGCTAAAGATGTTGTTGTCGTTTTAGGAACTCCTTTCACTCATCTTGCCAAAGTTGTTGAAACGGTAAACGGCAGTCGTGTAGCAGTTGCAGCTCAAAACTGCGCAGCTGAGCCAAAAGGCGCTTTCACCGGTGAAGTTTCCGTTGATATGATCAAATCAACCGGAGCAAAATATGTAATTCTTGGCCACTCTGAGCGCCGTGAATATTATGGTGAAACCAGCGAAATTCTGAATAAAAAAATTGCGTTAACTCTTGGAGCAGAATTAGTGCCTATTTACTGCTGTGGTGAAGCGCTGGAAACTCGTCAGGCTGAAAAACAAAACGAATTCGTTAAACAACAACTTGAAGAAACCATCTTCCAGCTATCTGCTGAAGATTTCAAGAAAATGGTTATCGCATACGAACCGATCTGGGCTATCGGAACCGGCGTTACTGCATCATCCGAGCAGGCACAGGATATGTTGGCTTTCATCCGTTCTCTTATTGCAGAAAAATATGGAGAGGAAGTTGCAGAAGAAATTTCAATCCTTTACGGCGGCAGCTGTAACGCGAAAAACGCTTCTGAATTATTCGGAAAAAAAGACATCGACGGAGGTTTAATCGGAGGCGCTTCTCTAAAAGCTGAAGACTTCATTGAAATCATCAACGCTTATTAAGCGTAAACTGAACAGATATTAAAAAAGCGCTCATTGGGGCGCTTTTTTTGTATCTCGCAGATAGCAAATTAATATTAGGTTAATGGTTGTTGCATGTCGACCTCACCACGTCGGATTATTGGTAGAGAAAATTCATGAATTTTTCTACATTGATACAGAATTTATCCTTAAAATCTGGCGGAATCTGCAAGAAATATTCTTTTCCGTTATAACCGGTCTTGTTCTGCAAATAAAATTAAAAAGCAATTGTTACGATTATCAGACTTTATCCCCATCTTTGTCCCACTTAAAAGAAGAAAATGGAATATACAAAAATTATATGTCAATTATCTCCTGACAATGAAATCAATCGACAGGTTTTGATCGCTGAAATGGGAAACCTTGGTTTCGAGAGTTTTGATGATACAGATGACGTTGTGAATGATTATATTCCTTCAAATGATTTTAAGGATCTACTACTTAACGAAGTGTCAGTTACTGAAAATCCCCTTTTTTCTGTTGAATTTCGGAAAGAGATTATCCCCGATCAGAACTGGAATGAAGTATGGGAAAAAAACTATTTTAAGCCCCTGATCGTTGAAGACCGTTGTCTGATCCGTGCCCCTTTCCACAACGACTATCCGGAAGCAGAGTTTGAAATTGTCATCGAACCGCAAATGGCATTTGGAACCGGCAATCACGAAACAACAAAACTGATGATCAAATCCATCCTTGAAAACGACCTAAAAGGAAAAAAGATTTTGGATATGGGATGCGGCACCGGCATCCTGGGTATTCTTTCTTCCATGCTCGGCGCTGAAAAAGTAACCGGAATCGATATTGACGAATGGTCCTACCGCTGCACCATCGAAACCGCAGAATTGAATCACATTCAAAACCTGGAAGCCAAACCGGGCGATGCTAGTTTGCTCGGCGACGAGACTTTTGACATTATCCTGGCCAATATCCAGCGCAACATTTTGCTTCACGATATGGAACAGTACGTAAAAGTTCTTAATCCCGGGGGAACATTAATTATGAGTGGTTTCTACACCCGGGACATCGTTGCTATAAAAGAAAAAGCGGAATACCTGGGACTAAAAGATGCTGGATACCTGGAACTCAACAACTGGGTCGCACATCGTTATATCAGTCAATAAATCCTTTTTTACGAATTTAAAATCCGCGGCCCCAATTCAATCACTTCCAGGTCGCGGATATTAGAACCGTCAATCACAAACCGGATCATCGTGCGAACTTTATGAAATCCAATATTCCCGGCAGCTCCGGGATTGATATGCAACAGATCCAGTTTTTCGTCGTATATCACCTTCAAGATATGCGAATGGCCTGAAACAAACAACTTCGGAGGATTTTGAAAGATATCAGGTTTCACATGCGCTTCGTACCTCCCCGGATACCCTCCGATGTGAGTCATCCACACCTCTACCTCTTCGCAAAAGAATCGCTGATGCTGCGGCCAGACCAAGCGGACATCCCGCCCATCAATATTCCCATAGACCGCTTTTAACAGATGGCTTTCCGACAAACAATCAGCCACCCGGATATTTCCAATATCCCCGGCATGCCATACCTCATCACAATCTTTCAAGTGTTCCAAAATCCGGTCATCCATGTGACCATGCGTATCGGAAAGAAGGCCGATTTTTTTCATCAATTTCTAGTTTTAACATCTGTAAGTCCCAAGGTAATGGACTTTCACCCTTTATGTTCTTTATAACCTGTTTGAAGATCCAATAATAAACTTTTTTTGCTTATTCACCATAATGTTCATAACTTAATTTAAGTTCAATTCATTCGATTAGTCATAACAACCGGACATCATGAAACAAATTTAGAATTGCTTTTGTCTCGAATTATAAATAGCAGAACGATTGAATTTTCTGATCTATTGTGATTGATTCCAATAAACTTAAAATACACCGGTAATGAATATAAGAATGATCCTTCTTGGATTTATATTTCCCTTATTATGTTATGGACAGGAAAAAAGCAGCATCCCTCCAAAATGGGAAATTGGCTTATCGTTTGGCGGAATGCAGTTCATGCGTGGATATAATTCATCCAACCATGCATTTTTACATATCGTGGATCATTGGGCGCCGGATATTAACCCGGGATTCGGCGGGAATGTTAAATATTATCTTTCCCCGGTTTTCTCGTTCAAAGGAGAATATCTTTACGGTACATTATCAGGCTATTTTTCCGACCAAAAACACAGCGGGATTATCGATCGGAACCGTACCTTTGAAACACGGGTCCATGAAGCGGATTTAAACCTTTTAATTGATTTTTTCAATCTTTTCTCCAGGGATAAACAGGACCGAAACTTCACAACCTATGGAAAAGTAGGCATCGGAGCCGGATTCCTTCATGATCGAAACAAAGAGATCGAAAATCCAACTTCTGTAATCGTACCAACGGGACTTGGCATTGATTTCAGGGTTTCGAACCGCATACGCTTAAATGCAGAAGGAACATTTCACTGGGGATCCGACTATCTGGATGCCATGCTCGAAAAAAACGGTGAAGATTCCTTCATCGAAAACTATGTTTATACAGGAATATCCATTGCTTATCGTTTAGATATCGGAAAGGGGAAAAGAAAAGAGAAATATCCGGAAGAAATATCCCCTGCAAAAACAATTGTTGAACCAGAAATGGAAAAAGGGGAAGAAACCGGCTTTGAGCCGGCACAGGAAACTTCCGAACAAAAAATTAAAACAAAACCTATGGAGGAACGCGAACTGCCACGGGAACCGCAAAGAATTTCTGCAGACAACTGGCCGGTCTCCAACGGAGCGGTTTTCGGAGAATTACCGGTTTCCGGAGTCACTTACCGGGTCCAAATCATCGCATTGAAGGAACAAGAAGAGCCTGATGAGAAATTTATAAACCTCTTTTTGGAGTATGGAAAGCTGTATCGATTCGAAGGAGACGGATATATTAAATACGCAATTGGAAAATTTAATCACTACCGGGATGCGCAGAAACTCCAAAAAGAACTAAACAATCTTTCAGATGAAATCAACTGCTTTATCGTAGCCTTCAAAGATGATCTTCAATTGAAGTAAGCTAAAAAAGTTTTAACCTCAGTCCGGTTTTGAATCAACAAAAATGCAACAGATCGAGGGCTAAAATCCGGTTTTTGAGGGCTTCTGAAATCCGTTCGATGAATCGAACGGCAATTCAAATCGAACGGCAATTCAAATCCAACAGCAATTCAGATCAAATGGCAATTCAATTCGAACGCAGAAGGTCGAAAAATTAAAAAAAAGTCCAAGAGTCACAAGGTTTGGTACCTTTGGACTTCCGGACTTTTATCTTTTTATGCGTATCAGACCGAATTAATTAAACATTGCAAATTTTCGTTTTTTATTATTGGTCTTTTCATCCTCCCCATAACCATAACCGTAACCGTAACCATAACCGTAACCATAACCGTAACCGTAACCGTAGCCTCCTTTCTTTATCCGAATATCATTGAGAAGAATGCTGAGGTTATCAATTTTATTCCGGTCGGCCTCATGCAAAGTATTCTTTAAAGCTTCGGTATGCGTATAACCATGGCGGGCAACCAAAACATTGGCATCCGAATGCCGGGCCAACAGGTGCGTATCGCTTACTGCCCCCAAAGGAGCGGTATCAATCACAATGTAATCGTATCGTTTTTTAAGCTCTTCAATCAGCGCAAGCGTATGGGGCCCGGAGATTAACTCAGCCGGATTTGGGGGAATCGGTCCGGAAGTGATCACATCCAGATTTTTATTCTCCGTTTTTTGAATAATGGAATCCAGGTCCGACTTCCCAATCAGGTAGGTTGAAATCCCTCGCTCCTTATTGTTTAATCCAAAGTACTCTCCTATTCTTGGTTTCCGTAAATCAAATCCCAACAACACGGTTTTTTTCCCAAACAAAGCATATCCGGCAGCCAGATTTGCCGCGATAAATGTTTTTCCTTCACCGGGGAAAGAAGAGGTTACTAAAACCACCGGTTTTTCCTTTTCCCCGGTAAAGAATTGAAGGCGCGTACGAATGGCACGGAAAGCCTCAGCATCCGGAGAGTTAATTTTTTTAAAGACCAGTTGATGATTTAGCTCTGCTTCGGCGCGCAACACATTCCCGATAATCGGTTTATCGGTCATGTTCGTAATATCCTCCCTGGAAGATACTTTATTATTAAAAAATTCATGCAGAATGATCACTAATCCCGGCAGCATTCCTCCCAAAACCAATGCAATCAGATAGTTCAGGGTTGTTTTTGGCTTAATCGGTCCGCTTCCCAGGATCCTTGATTTATCAACCACCTCATTATCGGAAGTATTCGACGCCTTGGCAATTTGTGCTTCAGCGCGGCGCTCCAACAAGTACGTATAGATGTTGTCGTTCAGTTTAAATTTCCGTTCAATGCCAAACAACTGACGCTCTTTCTCGGGCAGTTTGTTTACCTCACGGGTAAGATCAGCCAACCGCTGATTGACATCTTTCAATCCAATCTCCGAATTTTTAATAATGTTCCGGGTATTTTCCAAAAGGGCGAGCTTCACATTATCAATCTGTGCATCCAGCTTTGGAATCATCAGATTTTTCTCTTTGGCATTCAACATCAGCTGGCTGCGTTCGTCAGCAAGCCGGTTGAGTTCCAGAATCAAAGAGTTCAACAAAGGGTCTTCCACTCCCATGGCCGATGGAGCCAACACGGTGCTCACGTCTTTGTTTTGCTCAATATAATTTCTCAGGTAATGGTAGTATTTATTCTTTAATTCCAATAACGATTTCTCATTCTCCAGGCTTTGTACCTGCTCCAGAACTTTTTCGGCCTGAAAAGAAAGGTTCATCACCTGGTTATCTACACGAAATGACTGCAAACGCTCTTCGGTGTAAGCCAAACTGTCGGAAATACTTTGCAGCTGGTCGTCAATAAACTGAATGGTATTAACCGCGAAAAGGTTTTTCTTGTCCAGGTTGCGTTGAATGTAACCATCCACCAGCGCATTTTGGAAATCAATCATTTTTTGCGGCAAAGCTGTAGAAGAGGTAATGCTTAAAATGGATGACTCTTTGGTCATGGGCTCAAGAACCAAACCGGCCTGATAACCACGGGTTAAAGCATCCAAATCATTAAAGAA
>Ga0180435_10005890_pt1 | contig 11839 bp, 6 predicted proteins | sample SS_ome_3_FD_132467 | JGI IMG/M metagenome (GOLD analysis project Ga0180435, IMG submission 132467) | Hypersaline lake sediment archaeal communities from the Salton Sea, California, USA - SS_3_S_1 metaG | ecosystem: Environmental > Aquatic > Non-marine Saline and Alkaline > Hypersaline > Sediment...
CAGGCCGCCGGACTGCGGCACCCACTCTCTCCCAGCGGCATCCGTCAGGGAGCTCAGTGCGCAGACCACGGGATCGAAGCATACCTGCCCCCTGCGCCAGTCGAAGGAGAGCGCCTCCAGCTCCGGATCGGTCAGTACGGGAGCTGATCCGACGGGGATCGCCGGCGCCAACACCCGACCTGCACTGAGCGCCTCGGTGACTGCCGCAGCGCGAACACCCGCCGAGATCACAGCGCGGGCGCGATCCGTGCCGCCGAAATCGTGTTCAGCGTATCGAAGCAGCGCATCGAATCCCAGATGGATTGCGGCAGCATCGTCCTCATTGGCGGCCCCCTCGATCACGGCCAGCGCTTGCCGGGCCTCCGCAAGCCGCAGCAGGCGCTCCGCCTCGCGGAAATGGGCTGTGAGATGCGCCAGGTGTGCGGCCCATTCCTCCCAGCAGATGCCGAAGGTGCCCTTCTGAACAGGCAGTGTCAGGTCACCGGCCTCCAGCTCAGCGGCCGCAGCAGCGAAGTACTGATCGTAGCGGCCATCCACCATCACGATGTCGCCGTCAGATGCTGCGTTGAACCGATGGACGAAGTGCGTCAGATCGGATGTGCGCGTCCAGTTATCCCAGCCCGTCCCAAGCAGCAGGATGCTGGACACCGGATAGGCATCGCCGTAGGCCTCATAGCGAGCGACCGTCTGCTCGATGTAGTCCACGCGCTTCTCAAACACCTCGTCGGAGTTGCGATCGCCGAAGTCCTGTAGGTGGAACGCGTCCCACTCCTCACCGGCCATTTTGTGGAGCGCATAGGCCTCGGCGTAGCCGCCCCAACGCCAGTTGTCGTCATAGAGGTCCCAGTGCACCAGCACGCGCCGACCATTGGGCGCCTCCCACCAGAAGAGAGGGTATGGCTCACGTTTCCCTGCATAGCTCTCCGCACGGAGGGTGTAGATCCCACGTCCGAGATTGGGGAGACCGGCCTCGGTCAGAATGGTGGCGATCCCCCAAGGCAGTCCATGATTCTCCATGATGAGGGCGGTCTCGGCCGGCGCCCTGGTGGCAGCTTCGATGGCCACGGCACCGTAGCAGGCCCGGCACGCTAGATCCGTGCTCAAGATACCCCAGAGAAGCACCGAGTGGTTCGCGGCATAGCCAATCCGACCATCGCGGATGGCATCGAATAGGCGAGATGCACCCTCGTCTCCCCGGTGCCGTCGGTGGACGTCGGCCCAGATGGTGCTATCCAAATTCCAGCGCCCGCCGGTCTCCAACGTCTCATCGAGATAGTAATCGACCAGTGCCGCCATCCGCGTCTCGATCTCGGCTGGCGTACCACACCAGTTGTAGTCGAGGTGCTTGTCCTGCGCGAGGTAGACTGTCCACTTCCGCGATGTCACGAGACTCTCATCCGCGACCTGCTAGCGGATGGCCCCGCGACGCGTCGTCCAGGACCAACACCCAGTCGGGCCAGACAGTTGGTGGGGTGAATGACTGCTGTCCGCGCCGTGCTACTTGGCCGGTTCTCCTGGCCTCACCGGTGCGGGGATCGTACCAGGTCACATCGAGCGTCTCACCGGAGAGCTTCTCCAGGTCGACCGTCACCGGCTTGCAGGAGGGGAGGTAGATCAGCGCGTAGCCGCCGTCTGCATCGCGCGTAGCTTGCACGTGATGCGTGCCCTCGCCCACCTCCGAGAGGATGAGCGACTGGTCCGGGATCCGCGAGAAGTAGGGACGGGATTCCAGCAAGGCCCGCGCATGTTGTACCTGACCCGATCCCGGAAGGGCCAGCGCCTTGGGCCACGGCGTACGGGCGAAGGTCGCCGGCTCGCGACCCTCCTGCCACATCTGCCAGATGTCGTGGCAACCATAGGTATGGCCGCAGCCACCAGCGAAGAGGGCCCAGTAGAGACCCTTGCGCACGTCGTAGTCATCCAGATAACCGTTGTCGAGGTTGAAGGACGACGGATGGTCCTCGTAGGCCGGCTCGGCGTCCATGCACGGCTTCACAGGCTCGCGTGCGTAGTCAGCCGCCACCATCCGGTAGTTGTCCTGGTTTCGGCTGTGTCCGGACTGAAGCATGTTGAAGTCGAGCCAGGCGGCATCGTGGTAGTACTCTGCCGAAGAGTGCCCGCCGCTGGGATGGAAGCCGACCAGATGCGCGCCGCCATCTCCCTCTGTGACACCTCTCGCCATCGCCGTCACGATCTTCCGGTGCACATCGTTCTCGACCGGACGATCGCCACCCAGTATCCAAATGATGGGAGCGTCGGCATAGCGCTTGCCAAGCCAAAGACCATACGCATAGGCGTTCTCGGGTGTGAAAATCTCAGGTCCCACGCCCCATTTCTGATTCCACTTGTCGCCCCAGGTAGGCAGCATGCCGATGAAGAGGCCCAGATCGGCAGCCTTCTGCACGATGTAGTCCACGTGGCGGAAGTAGGGCTCGTTGAGCTTGAGCGGGTCACTGTCTCGCAGCGGCACGTGCCCATAGGGATTGGCCTCGACGAGCCCGTTCCGCTCGGCGAGCACCACGGCCTGGATCACAGTAAAGCGCTTGGCGGCCCGGTCCTCCAGATAGAGATCGGCCTCCTCGCGATCGAGCCGGTGGAAGAGCTCCCACGCAGTGTCGCCCAGATAGAAGAATGGGCTACCGTCATCGTAGGTCAGGAAACGCTTGGTGTCGGAAACCCTGAGATGGTTCATCCGTGCACCCTATACACGAACCGCGGAACCGGTGTGATAGGACCGGTAGCACGCGTCGACGACGCGCATATTGGCATCCAGCGGTTCCCACGCGTAGACAGGCTCGTGCTCGCCGCGGATCGCCTCGCTCAGGTCCTGCACCTCGCCGGTGTAGTCGTTGGCACGCTCGACGTAGATCTCGTCCGTGCTGCCACCGGCCGTCAGAACCATCGCCGGCTTGCCGGCAGGCGGTCCCCAACCGTAGGTGCCGATGAGCTTGCCCTCGGTGCCCACGATGCTAAACGGTCCACCCGGCGCCGTGAAGCCCCACTGGATCGTCCCAAGAAAGCCTTCACCGAAGTCCAGCACGGCCGCGCCCGCCATGTCCACATCAAACCGGGTCGACCACTGCATTGTCGCCGATGCCATCAACGGCTCGCGTCCGGCGACCATCCGCTGGAAGTTGACCGCATAGCAGCCCATATCGTAGAGCGCACCGCCGCCAATCTTCGCCTGGAGGCGTACATTGTCCGGGTCGTAAGGCCTGCCCATCGGATAGGACGAGACGGCGTAGGACGATCGCAGCTCGCCCAGTACACCGGAACGCGCAATCTCGATAGCCTTGGCGACCACCGGGTTGAACCGGTAAGCGAAGGCCTCCAGGCACAGCATCCCGGTCTCGTCGCGCACGGCCTGAATCTCGCGCGCCTCGGCGGCGTCCATCGCCAAGGGTTTCTCGCACAGCACGTGCTTGCCTGCCCGCATCGCCTTGATGGACCATTCGGCGTGGAAGCCATTGGGCAGCGGAATGTAGACTGCCTCGATCTCGGGATCCGCCAGCAGGGCCTCGTAGGAGCCATACGCCTTGGGCAGATCAAAGCGCTCGGCTACTGCCTCAGCCTTGCTCAGAGTCCGGCTGGCGATCGCCGTCAGTTTGGTCTGCCGCGCGTCCGGCATTGCCGGCATCACGCGCTCAGTTGCGATCATAGCGCACCCCAACACACCCCAAGTCACCGGTCGCGTCATCCAATCACCCCCGTTGGTCTCACAGAAACCCGCCGGCTCCGATCGGGGCGCCCCGATCGGAGCCGGCGTGCCATATTCAGGTGTCTCCTAGCAGCTGCGTGCCGGTGCCAGAGCCAAGGCTACCAGCGCTCGTACCGCACCAGGTCATCAATCGCCTTGCGCCGCCTGGGGCGAGGCGTGTCCGCGGCATACCCCAAGGTGGCCATGATCACGGGCGCCATATCGTCCGGGATGCCGAGGATCTCACGAGCGGCATCTCGGTTGAAGGCGCCAATCCAGCAGGTGCCCAGTCCCTGGTCGGCGGCAGCCAGGATCAGATGATCCATCACGATGCCCACATTGAGGCCATAGCTCGGATCCGCACAGGCGCAGATGACAATAGGCGCATCCCCGAACCAGTCCTGACCATACAGACGGCGCATGTCGGCGCGCCTGTCCTTGGTATGTACAACGACCAACTGAAACGCCTGGCGGTTCGATCCGGTCGGCGCCAGTCGGGCCGCCTCCAGTACATACGCCAACTTCTCGTCCTCCACCTCGCGGTCCTTATATGCCCGCACGCTGTACCGTTGCTTTGCCAGATCCAGGAATGTCATCGCTGTGCTCCCTTTGTTCTGCTGTGTGTGGATATCTGTCGGGCAGCGTCCATCACCAGTCCTGCTCGGCGCCGTTCCTTGGACAAATACCCTCTATGCTCCTATCATCTTGCCATGTCTCAGCATACACCGGGATCGGCGATATGAAAGCACTGCAGAAGTTGACCAAGTTCTTGCATCCCTACTGGCACTGGACCCTCCTGGCCCCGCTGCTGATGCTGATCGAGGTCGCCATAGACCTCACACAGCCGCGGATGATCCAACGCATCATTGACGACGGTATCGCCCAGCAAGACATGGACGTGGTCATCGGGACGGGCGTCTGGATGTTAGGGTTGGCTCTCGCCGGCGCGATCGCAGGCATCGCCTCTGCAACCGCATCAACACTGGCGGCACAGGGTTTCGGCGCCGATCTGCGGGACACACTTTTCACCAGGGTACACGCTCTCTCGTTCGGCAACATCGATCGCTTTGAGACAGGGCAGCTTGTCACCCGCCTCACCAATGACGTCACTCAAGTGCAGCAGCTCGTCGGCATGCTCCTCAGGATCATGCTGCGCGCCCCCCTGCTGGTGGTCGGCAGCCTGATCATGGCCGCGCTCAGCAGCCCAAAGCTTGCCATCATCCTGGTCATCCAGATTCCCATCATCGTGGTCGTCCTGGCGTGGGTGATCAACAAGGCCTATCCGATGTTCGGGAGTGTGCAGAGCCAGCTCGATCGTCTCAACACCGTGATGCAGGAGAATCTGGCAGGAATGCGGGTGGTCAAAGCTTTTGTGCGGGCGCGACACGAGATAGCACGCTTCGGGAAAGCCAACAAAGACCTGAAGGATGTCCATGTTCGGGCCGCACGGACCATCGCGCTTGCCGGTCCCGCGATGTCCATCTCCCTCAATCTGGGTGTGGTCGCCGCGATCTGGTTTGGCGGTCTCCAGCTCTCAGCGGGCAGCCTCAAGGCGGGGCAACTCATCGCCTTTGTGAACTACCTGACCCGCATGGGGTGGTCATTGATGTTTGTGAGCATGCTCTCGGTCCGTGTCGCCCAAGCGCAGGCCTCCGCAGAGCGCGTTGGTGAGGTCCTGGACAGTGTCCCACAGGTACAGGACACGCCTCACGCCAACGACAGCCTGGAGGCGCAGGGCCAGGTCGTCTTTGAGGATGTAACCTTCAGCTACTCGGACGACCGGTGCGATCCGGCACTTCAGGAGATCAGCTTCAGGACGGTCCGGGGGCAGGTCATCGCCATCTTGGGGGCCACTGGGTCAGGCAAGTCGAGCCTCATCCATCTGATCCCACGTTTTTATGACACGACGACGGGCGCAGTAATCCTGGACGGCGTCGATGTGCGGGATCTAGAGCAGAAGGCCTTGCGCAGCCACATCGGCATTGCCCTGCAGGAATCGGTGCTCTTCACCGGGACGATCCGCGACAACATCCGCTATGGCAGACCTGGTGCGGATGATGCAGCCGTAGTCGCAGCAGCCAAGGCTGCGCAGGCGCACGACTTTATCACGGCGTTTCCCGACGGCTATGACACCGTGTTGGGACAACGCGGCGTCAATGTCTCCGGTGGTCAGAAACAGCGGATTGCGATCGCGCGAGCCCTGCTGGTCCAGCCGGCGATCCTGATCCTCGACGACAGCACCAGCTCGGTCGACGTCGACACAGAGGCGAGGATTCAGGAGAATCTGGACGCGCTGATGCACGGTCCGGACGGCGAGGACAGCCCGCTCAGAGCCTGCTTCATCATCGCCCAGCGGATCAGCACCGTCTTGAACGCCGACAAGATCCTGGTGGTGGACGAAGGGCGCAAGGTAGCCGAGGGGACGCACGCCGAGCTGATGACTTCAAGCCCTATCTATCGTGAGATCTACGACTCGCAGCTTGGGATGGGCAACGGAGCGCGCGGCCATGGCTAAGGCACCTAGCACGCGACCAGACGACGACAAGACCTCCCGAGCACCCGCACGGCGGAGCGGCGGCGGACCTATGGGGCACCTCATGCGCCCCAAACAGCGCGCCAAGAACGTTCGCGGCACAGTGATGCGCATCTGGGGCTATCTGGGTCGCCAGCGGGTCCCACTGCTTATCACGGCAGCATTGGTCGCCCTCTCGTCGGTGTTGGGTGTGCTCAGCCCCTACCTCATGGGACGGGCCATTGATGCCCTGCTGATCGATGATGACGTAGCCAGATCGGAATCGCTCGCCCTCGCTTTGCTGGGCGTCTACCTGTGCACGGCGCTGATCTCGTGGTTGCAGACCTATGTCATGGCCGCGGCCTCACAACAAGCGGTTGCCGATATCCGGGACGAGCTCTTCGCGAAGCTCCAAACGCTATCGCTACGATTCTTCGACCAGCGGACGCACGGCGAACTGATGAGTCGCCTGACCAACGATGTGGAGAACATCAGCAGCGTGCTGAGCTCCGGCATCATCCAACTCATCTCCAATATCCTCAGCCTCTTTGGCGTGGCAGCCGTCATGCTGGTCATGAACGTCCGTCTGGCCGTTGTCACGCTGGTCACGGTGCCCCTGATGGTCTCGGTGAGCCGTTGGATCGCTAAGCGCACGCGCAGCGGCTTCCGGGAGCAACAAGCTTACCTGGGAGAGCTCAACAGCATCATCGAGGAGAGCATCTCCGGGCAGCGCGTGGTCAAGGCCTACGGTCGTGAAGAGGCCATCGTAGGCGAGTTCAAAGCAGTGAACCAGCAGCTGCGTCAGGCGTCGACGCGGGCCCAGATCTTCGCCGGGACGCTGCCGCCGCTGACCAACCTGGTAAACAGCACGGGTCTGACTATCGTGGCAGGTGCCGGCGGCTGGATGGCGTTGCGCGGCGTTGCCAGCATCGGAGATATTGCCAGCTTTGTGCAGTACGCGCGCCGGTTCGGCTGGCCGCTGAACGGCATCGCCAGTCTCTACAACTCCATCCAGTCCGCCATTGCCGGCGCGGAGCGCGTCTTCGAGGTCATCGACGAGGTGCCCGAGATCACGGACCACCTTAAGGCCGAGGCGCTGGAGACCGTCGAGGGGGACGTAGTCTTTGAGGACGTCTGCTTCAGCTACGAAGAGGGGGTGCCGGTACTCAAGCACGTCAATCTTCACGCAAAGCCCGGGCAGACCATCGCCCTGGTCGGTCCTACCGGCGCTGGAAAGACCACCATCGTGAACCTGCTCACCCGGTTCTACGATATCGACGGCGGGCACGATTGCGGTCTCGGTCGCATTATGGTGGATGGCACCGACATCCGAGATCTCAAGGTGGATGACCTGCGGCGCAGACTTGGCATCGTGCTCCAGGACACCTACCTGTTTGCCGACACGGTGATGGAGAACATTCGGTACGGGAGGCTGGAGGCCACCGACGACGAGGTGATCGTAGCGGCGAAGCTGGCGAACGCCGATCAGTTCATCCACCGGCTCCCGCAGGGCTATGAAACTCCCCTGTCGGAGCGGGGTAGTAACCTGAGCCAGGGTCAGCGCCAGCTCCTGGCAATTGCGCGTGCGATCCTGGCCAATCCCAGCATCCTCATCCTGGATGAAGCGACGAGCAGCATCGATACCCGCACGGAGAAGATCATCCAGGAGGCGATGCTCCGCTTGATGGAGGGGCGCACCAGCTTTGTGATCGCCCACCGCCTGAGCACCATCCGTGAAGCCGACAAGATACTGGTGATCAACGATGGTGAGATCATCGAGCGTGGTACACATCGTGAACTCCTCGCGAAGCATGGCTTCTACCACGATCTGTACCTTGCACAGTTCAAAGGTCATCTGCACCTGGTACCGGAGCTAGCAGAGACAGACGACTGATCCCTGGAGGGCGCGATGTCCCAACAGATCGACCTCAACGTAAACGGGAAGTTGCATCAGCTCGACGTCGATCCTGACACCCCACTCCTCTACATCCTGCGGAATGACCTTGGGCTGAGCAGTGCAAAGTTCGGATGCGGGCTGGGCCAGTGCGGGGCATGCCGGGTACTGATGGACGGCAGCGCAGTGCCTGCGTGCCAGATGCCGGTTGGACGTGTGCAGGGCCGCGAGATCACCACCCTGGAGGGGCTCGGCACTCATGAACACCTGGATCCCCTCCAGCAGGCTTTCGTCGAGGAGAACGCGCTCCAGTGCGGGTTCTGCACCTCGGGAATGATCATCACGGCGCGTTCCCTACTGAACCGCAATCCGACCCCCAACGATGCTGAGATCAAGTCCGCCATGGCCGGCAACCTCTGCCGCTGCGGCACCTACGACCGCATACTGCGGGCCATCAAGCGCGCGGCGGGCCTCCCCGTGTCTCCAGCGCCGCACAAACAGAAAGATCCTGCCGAGGTCGACAGCCCCACGATAGCATCTGCCATCGATCTACCGCGCCCGCTGATCAGGGAACCGGATGTCGATGCCTGGGTACGCATCAACGCCGATGGCACCATCACCCTGTTCACGGGCAAGGTCGAACTGGGTCAGGACATCCGAACCTCGGTGGCGATGATCGGCGCCGACGAGCTCGATGTCTCCCTGGCGCGCGTTCGCGTGGTGACAGCGGATACCGAACAGACGCCCAACGAGGGCTACACCGTCAGCAGCATGTCACTGGAGACGACGGGGAACGCCATCAGATATGCAGCCGCGGAGGTGCGGCATCTCGCGCTTGAAGTGGCCTACGAGGAGCTGGAGGCGCCGATCGAGCGCCTCACTATCACCGACGGCGTCATCAAGGACCCCGAGACCGGACGTTCCACTACCTACTGGAACCTGTTTGCGGGGAGAGCGTTCGGCTCACAGATCACGGGTCGGGCCCGCCCCAAGGCGGCTGCAGCCTACCGAATCGTGGGCAAGCCAACGGCTCGCCTCGACGCGGAGGCCAAGGTGACCGGCGCCTTCAGGTTCGTGCAGGACCTGGCCCTGCCGAAGATGGTCCACGGCAGAGTGGTCCGACCGCCCTCCCACGGCGCCAAGCTGGTCTCAGCGGACCTCGAAAGGGTGCACAAGCTACCGGGTGTTATCAAGGTGGTACACGATGGCAGCTTCCTGGCGGTGATCGCCGAGCGGGAAGAGCAGGCCGTCCGGGCGATGGCGGCATTGCGTGATGCCGCGACGTGGGAACACGGTGAAGCCCTGCCGCCGAGCGAGACACTCTTCGAGCATATCCTGAGCCGGCCCAGCAAAGCCTACTTGGTGGTCGACGGCACGCCAGTAACGGACCCCGTACCACCGATCACGAATCCGAAGGGAGCAGCGCAGACCCTCTCTGCCACCTACTGCCGGCCCTTCCATATGCACGCGTCACTGGGGCCATCGGCAGCAGTAGCACAGATGGTGGACGGCAGGCTGACGGTGTGGTCGCACAGTCAGGGCCCCTATCCGCTACGAAGGGAACTGGCCGTCGTGCTACAACTGCCGGAGGCCAGGATCCACGTGATTCATACGCCAGGTCCCGGCTGCTATGGGCACAACGGCGCGGATGACGCCGCGTTGGACGCGGCCCTGCTCGCCCTCGAAGTGCCCGGGCGGCCTGTCTCGCTCAAGTGGATGCGCGAGGACGAGCACAAGTGGGAGCCCTACGGCACAGCGACCGTGCTCAAGCTCCAGGCCAGTCTGGACGGTGACGGCCGACTCCTCGACTGGAACCACGATGTATGGGCCTATGCCCATTCTGCACGCTCCAGCGGGGCCGTTGGGTCGTCCAGCTTGCTGGCATCCTGGCATCTGGACGAGCCGCTCGATCCCCCACAACCGCGCCCGAGTCTCGGCCATCAATCCGGCATCCACCGCAACGCCGAGCCACTGTATACCTTCCCGAACAAGCGTGTCGTCAAGTACTTCCTGCCCGAGAACCTACTCCGAGTCTCGGCATTGCGCGGGCTGGGCTACTACGCCAACGCCTTCGCCATCGAGTCGTTCGTGGACGAGCTGGCGCACGCCGCCGAGGTGGATCCGGTGGACTTCCGGCTTCGCTATCTGCGAGACGAACGGGCGAAGGAGGTCATACGGGCTGCGGTGGCGCAGGCAGGTCCTTGCCCGGAGGCCGGGGCTGTCGGCCGTGGCATAGCCTTCGCCCAGTACAAGAACCGGCAGAGCTATGTTGCCGTGGTCATCGATCTCACCGTCGATCGGTCCACAGGGCGCATCGCCCTGCAGAGGGCCATCGTCGCCGCGGACTCAGGGCAGATCGTCAACCCAGACGGTCTGAGCAACCAACTCGAGGGTGGGGTGACCCAGGCCGCGAGCTGGACGCTCAAGGAACAGGTGACCTTCGGACCCGAGGGCATCACCAGCACGGACTGGGCGACCTATCCTATCCTGCGATTCGGGGAGGCCCCGAGGATCGAGACGATACTGGTCAACCGTCCCGGCATGCCCTTCCTGGGCATCGGCGAGGGCACCCACGGTCCCGTGCCTGCAGCGATCGGCAACGCCATCTTCGACGCTGTGGGCGTGCGGCTGCGCCGGATACCCTTCACGCCGGACCGAGTCCGGAAGGCACTGGAAGCAAGCAAGACCACCGGGTGACCCCAATGCACATGACCGGCCACGCCTACAGTCCCCTTACGTCCGAGCAACTGGGCCAACTGCACAGCAGTGCCCTTACGATTCTGGCGGAAATGGGGATGGTCATTGAGCATCACGGACTCCTCGATGCACTGGCATCGCGCGGCGCCCACATAGATCACCACACCTTCCGCGCCACCTTTCCGGCAACCCTGGTGGAACGCTTCATCGCCGACGCACCGAAGCACAACTGGAAGACCGCCACCCCACGCGTGACAGGGTCAGCCGGCGTCTATGCAAGCCGCTACCACGACCCGATCACCGATGAGTTGGTGCCATGGAACAAAGAGCGACTGATCCACTACTTCGCCCTGGCGCGAAGATTGCCCCACGTCGACGGGGCGACCATGCTGGGGTGCCGCGTACCTGTACCCGGTTCGCTCGAGCCCCTCTATGAGCGCTACTACTGCTGGAAATATGGTGCCGCTGACGCTGGGACACTCCACATCGATGCCCTGTGCCCCTTCATCCTGGAGCTCTACGAGTGTCTGGCTGCGGAGCAGGGCGTGCCGAAGGCTGATGTCTTCAAGGGCGCCGTCTACCTCATCCCCGCCCTCAAGCTGGGGCGCCATGAGGCCCACCAAGTCGCCTTCTTCCGGGAGCGCGGTCTGAGGGTCAGCATCGGACAGAGTATGGCAACGATGGGCGCCACGGCGCCCGTCACGCTGGCAGGCGCGGTGGCACTCAACCTGGCGGAACAACTGGCTCTGCGCATCCTGGACTGGGCTCTCTTTGACCATATGCACCTCCACCTGGGTTGTTCGCTGGCGGCGATGGATATGCGCACCACCATTCGCCCGTTCGGACGCCCAGAGATGACGATGGCCAATGTTCTGACGGCCCAACTTGCCCGGTACTACGGGGCATCGTTCAGCGGACACGCGGGGCTTAGCGACGCCAAGTTGCCGTCGGTTGAAGCCGGTGCCCAGAAGGCGCTCTCCGCCATCCCTACGTTGCTGGCCGGCGGCTCGCTCTGGATGGATGTGGGCCTCCTGGCAAC
>Ga0180435_10005891_pt1 | contig 11839 bp, 9 predicted proteins | sample SS_ome_3_FD_132467 | JGI IMG/M metagenome (GOLD analysis project Ga0180435, IMG submission 132467) | Hypersaline lake sediment archaeal communities from the Salton Sea, California, USA - SS_3_S_1 metaG | ecosystem: Environmental > Aquatic > Non-marine Saline and Alkaline > Hypersaline > Sediment...
CACGCGCACCGAATCCAAGTACACCTTCGTCAACAACAGCGCCGTGATCGGCTCGACCTACGACGCCGTCAAGGTGGTCAAGATGGTGGGGCACTTCCCGTTCCTGATGGGACTCGAGTGCCGGGACGTGCTCGTGATCGGTTTCGGCATCGGCGTGACGACCTCGGCCATCGCCTCCCATCCCGAGGTGGAATCGATCACCTGCGTGGAACTGGTGGCTGGACTGCGGGACGCGGCGGTCTACTACCGGGATCTCAACCGGGACGTGACGTCGGACCCGCGTCTGGAGATCGTCTCGGGCGACGGGCGCCACTTCCTGCAGCGGACGCCCGAGACCTACGACCTGATCTCCTGCGATCCGACCCATCCCATCCTGGGTTCGGGCAGCCTCTACACGCGCGAGTACTTCGCCCTCTGCCGGGCGCACCTCAATCCCGGCGGCATGGTGTCGCAGTACCTGCCCCTGCACAAGCTGCGCACCGAGGAGCTGATGGGACTCGTCGCCACCTTCCACGACGTCTTCCCCCACAGCACGGTCTGGCTCGGCCACTACCACGCCGTGCTGCTCGGAGCGACCGATCCCCTCGAGGTGGATTTCGCGGACTGGGCGCGACGGGTCGAAGACCTCGGGCAGGATCCGCATTTCTACGTGGATCCACATCACCTCGCGGCGACGCTGGTGCTCGACGGCCCCGGGATCGCGGCCCTGGCGCCCGACCCCTGGCTGAACACGGACGACCGCTCCTACAGCGAGTTCTTCGCGCCGGCCTGTCTCGACCCCGGGAACATCGCCCTCAACCTGCGCCATCTCCTCGACAACCGCCGGGATCCCGACACGGTCTTCCGGGGCGTCGACGATCCCGCCCGCCTGTCTCGCTTCGTCCAGGGCAACCAGCTGCTGGGGGAGAGCCTGTACCTGAATTTCATGGGCGACAAGGCGGGCGGACTGAGGGCCCTGCAGAGCGCCTGCCAGGTGAACCCGGAGGACCAGGAATATCCGTTCCTGATCAGGCTGAACTACTGAACCGGACGCGTCGGCGCCGACTCTCGACCGGCGGATCGATTCAGATGTAGGCGTTGCACAGGGTGAGCAGGTCGCGCGCGGCTGCGAGCAGTTCGGACTTCGTCTCGGCGTTCAGGCCCGCGGTGGATCTGATCCGGTCGAGGAAGCCCCTGGCGTTGATCCGCAGGGCTTCCGGATCCGCCGGCAGCTGGGCCTCGTCATAGACGAAGGCCATGATCTGCCGCGAATTGCGCAGCCCCTGCACGAGGTGCTTCACCGCCTCGTCGTGACGGCCGCGAGCGACCTCGGTGAGCATCTGGTAGATGAAGGCCTGGGCCACGGGTCCCCAGTAGCGCAGCCGGGGCCCCGCGTCGGCGAAGACCAGGGCGTCGAGGGGCACGTCGTCGAGGCGGCGGACCCATCGCACGCTCCGGTCGGCGGATCCGTGGATCGCGTGGCCGAGATCACCTTCGAGAGCCTCGTGCAGGATCGTGGGGATGGGCAGACCGGACGGCGTGCCGAGCCGGCTGCGCCTGCGGGCGTCATCCTCGATCTGCAGGATGACGAATCGCTGTCCCTCGACGGTGTTGATCGCCGCGAGCGTGCGCAATGCCTCGTGGGAGACGGCCGTGTGGAGCACCAGGGGATCGGCGGGCGTGTCATCGGCGTTCCGGGCCGAGAGCCGCGTTTCCATCGCCGTCCAGCCGACGGCCGCGGCGACCACCGCCAATCCGGCGGCCGCGAGCGGGCGGAGCCGCGGACGCGCGCCGAGGACGAGCAGGCCGAGCAGGACGGCCGCCGGCGCGAAGGAGAGATAGGCCAGACGGGGCTCCAGCCGGAAATCCACGACCAGGGCCGGCGCCAGGGCGAGCAGGGCGGCCGCCAGCCAGGCGGCGGGCCTCCGATCCCCGGCGCGCCACCGATGCCAGGACCAGAAGAGCCAGGCCGCCCATACCAGGAGGCCGGCCGTCAGCATGAACAGGTTGTCCTGCGGCGCGTAAAACGGCCAGGGCGTCGCCAACCACCAGCCGAAGACGACCAGGTTCTCGGGGAACGCGGACAGGGGGGCCAGTTCGTAGCCGGTTCCCGGTCCGTGGGGGAAGTTCCGCCACAGGACCAGCGTCTCGACGACGGCGACGACCGCCAGCCCCGCGGCGACGGCCAGATGCCCGCGCCGGCGCTCCCGGTCCAAGCCCAGGGCGATCAGTCCCGCGAGCACGGGCAGGCAGAGCGCGTTCTCCTTGGCGAGGATCGCCAGGGTTCCGGCCACGGCGGCGGCGAGCAGGGCCGTCCGGCCGCCCGACAGCAGGCGTTCCACCGCCAGCAGGGCCAGCACGCCTCCCAGCAGATCCTGGACGCCGGCCGCCCAGTAGAGGGGGGCGAAGGCGAGGGGAGTGGCCGCGAACAGGAGTCCGGCCAGCAACGCGGCCGGAGCGGCCAGTCCGCATCGACGTGCGATCCGTCGGACGAGCAGGGCTGAGGCGGCGTGGAGCAGGAGGCGGGACCAGGCCCAGGGCTCCGGGGCGAGGCCTAAGACCGGATGCAGGAGTCGCCAGTACAGAACCTGGCTGACCGCGCGCGCCGGGAGGCCGTCGGTCTCGAGCAGGCCGGTGGCGCGGGCCAGCAGGGTCCAGTCGTCCCGGTTCCAGAAGGCGCCGAGTGACGGGAGCCGGCCCAGGAGGGCGGCGGCCGCGATCAGCAGCGCGTCGCGCAGGCCGTCGTCGCCGCGGGGAGCGTCGGCCGGTTCCGGCTCCCGCGGCTCGTGGCTGTCCGGCCTCTCCGCCAAGGCGCCTCCGTCCATGACAAATCCGTGGGTCGTATGCTATCTTGTCGCCTCGATCGCATCCGCTCGCGCAGAGCTGGAATCTAACCCGGATCCATGACGAAGGGAAGCCGCAGTCCCCGGCGTTTCCCGTCGATGAGGTGAAAGAGACATGAAGCGTATCCGTGCTCCCTGGACGATCGTGTGCCTCTGCGGCCTGGCCGCGGTGTGCGGCTGCGGCGAGAAGGCCCCCGGACCGGTGGTCATGGACGCCGCCGAACAGGAGGCCTGGGAGATCCGCCTGGTGGAGATGCGGATCGACAAGAACGAGGATTTCATGGTCGCCGAATCGTCCCCGCTCAAGGAGGACGACCTGCCCGTCTTCGAGGGCCTGAACTACTACTATCCGGAGTCGGCCCTGCGCTTCCGCGTGGCCTTCGAGGCCGTGTCCGCCGCGGACACGGTGACCCTCGTCAAGCGAGACGGCGAGTCGGTGAGCTACCTGCGCAAGGGAAGCGTCGCCTTCAGCCACGACGGGGATGTCCACGAGCTACAGGTCTACGGTCCGGTGGATCCGGCGCCGGACGGCGACTACCTGTGGCTGCCCTTCTACGACGAGACGTCGGGCGACGAGACCTACGGCGGCGGCCGCTACCTGGATCTCGAGATCGACGACGAGGGCATGGTGGAGCTGGATTTCAACTTCGCCTACAATCCCCTCTGCGACTACAACCCGGAGCGCTACAACTGCACGCTGCCCCCCGAGGAGAACCGCCTGGCGTTCCCCGTGCGCGCCGGCGAGAAGCTCTTCGACCTCTCCGAGTGACGGGAGCGCCGTGGAGGCCCTGCTCGACACGCTGGGCGACATCGGCGCCTGGATCGCCTATGCGGTCTGGGCGGTGCTGCTGTTCTGCGGCGCCCTGATGACGATCCTCGGCCTGAGCGGCAACTTCATCATCGTCGGGCTGGGACTGGTCCACGCCCTGGCGACGGGTTTCGATCCCGTCTCGTGGCAACTGCTGCTGGCGATGCTCGGACTGGCCGTCCTGGGCGAGGTGGTCGAGTCCGTGCTCGGGGTGGTCTACGTGGCGCGCAAGGGGGCCACGCGTCACGGTGTGCTGGGGGCGTTCCTGGGCGGCCTGGCGGGGGCCGCGGTCGGCAGCGGCGTCGTGCCCGTGCTGGGCACCGTCGTGGGCAGCTTCATCGGGGCCTTCGCCGGCGCGGTGACAGGGGAGTACCTGCGGGAGCGCCGGACCGACGCCAGCGTGAGGATCGGCTGGCACGCCTTCGCCGGCAAGATGCTGGCCAGCGGCTTCAAGTTCGCCCTGTCCCTGGCCATGATCGCCCTGCTGCTGCAGCGGGCGTGGCCCGGCGCGTCCTGATCAGTTCGACGACGACCCCGCGGCCCCGTGGGCCATCTCCTCGGTGGCCGCCACGCCCCAGCCGTCCCGTCCCACCGCGATCAGGCCCAGCGACCAGTCCTCCGGGAAGTTCGCCACGCCCCGCTCGACCGCCTGACGGGCGGTCAGGCCGTCCTCCATCCAGCCGTAGACGGTGCGGGCCATGGCCGCCCGGATGATCTCCTCGCCGTGCCCCGTGCACGCCACCGCGCCGGCGGGACCGGCGTAGCAGCCGCAGCCGTAGATGGGGACGTCGCCCACACGGCCGTCCAGGGTGATCGAGGTGCCGCCGGTCGACAGGGTGACCGCGAAACCGCCGCCGGCGGCGCGGGTCACCGTGCCCACGGTGTCGGTGGTCCCCGTGGGATCTGGGATGAGCTCGTCCGCCGGGTCGGCCCCGTCCGCCGGCAGGGACGGCGGCGGCCCCGGGAAGTTCCAGGCCCGCTGCCAGTCGAAGGTGTCGTAGCCCCCGCCCGCCTCGCCGCGCAGGAGGCGGGCGATGCGCTGGCGGTATTTGGCGCCGGCCTGTTCGCAGACGGGCGTCACGTCGTCGAAGCCCATGACGTGGGCGAAGCGGGTGGCGCCGTCGCCGGCCAGCAGGCGGTGAGGCGTGTCGAGCACCGCCCGCGCCACCAGGATGGGGTTGCGCACGTGCTCGATCACGGCCACCGCCGCGAAGTCGCCCGCCGAGGTCATCAGGGCCGCATCCATCTGGATGGTGAGGCCGTCGAGCCGGATGTTGGCGCCGGTGCCGGCGTTCAGCAGGGGGTTGTCCTCCAGGATCACGGTGCCCATCAGGGCGCCGGCGAGCGCGTCGTCGGCCGCCCGGGTCTCGGCCAGGGCGGCGTCCGCGGCCGCCTGCACGTCCTCCGTCCAGGTGGCCGGCGAGCCGACGCCGCCGTGGGTCACGGCGAGCGCGCCCGCCGGGGCCGGGGCGCCCGCCAGCAGGACCACCTCGCGGCCGCCCGGATAGCGGTCCCCGTCGGGATCGCCGCATCCGCCCAGGATCGCGGCGAAGGCCAGCAGAAGCGCGAGGGCTGTCGGTCGTGACGTCATGGGGATCTCCCGGGTTGGATGCACAGGGCGAGCGTCAGGCACGTCGACGAGACCCAGACCTCCAGGTCGCGCGTGGCGAAGGCGGCGTGCGCCAGTTGCGGCGCGAGCGTCAACGTGCGGCCGAGCCGGAGGTCGTGGCCGATGGCCAGCAGGTAGCAGGCGCCCGTGTCGTACATGTCGTGCCAGGAGCCGCGCTCCAGGTAGTCGAGCCGGGCCGCGCCCAGACCGTAGCCCAGGCGGGCGAACGGGCCGGTCCGCCACGGATGCCAGGTGACGGCGACGACCGTCTCGATCAGGTCGAGTCGGGCCGCGGCGAGATCGTCGTCGGCCCGCCGGGACCAGGCGCGGAGGTCGACACCCAGGGCCACGTTCTCCGTCAGCCCGTAGCCGAACCCCAGGTGCACGGCCACGCCGGCCTCCCGGTCGTGGAGCTCGGGGATCCGGGCGTAGTCGTCGTAGAGGCGCAGACCGTTGTCGGACGAGCCGGCCCAGCCGATGCCGGCACCCAGCTCGAGGGACAGGGCGGCGCCGGAGGTGCCGTCGTCCGGGTCGGCGGCATACGCGGCGGCGGACGCGATCGTCAACGCGATCATGAGGACGAGAACTCGCATCGGCCGATGCTAGGGTGTGGGGCGGGGCGCGTCAATCGGCGTCGATGCCACTGTGTTTGTCGTTTGCGCTTCGGCGTGTCATCTTCCAGCCATGAACGATGCGACGACCCCGATCCGGCCCGAAGCCGAAGCCCTCGCCGCCCTGACGACCCGCCGCTACCTGCTGGGCATGATCTTCCAGGGGGTGTGGTGGGCCGGATACCTGCTGTTCCCCTTCGTGCTCGCCAAATCCCTCCACGCGTCCGGCGCCCTGGTCACCCTGGCGGTGACCATGGATACGGGCGGCATGCTCCTGGCCCTGTACTGGGGCCATCTGATGGCCCAGAGCGGACGGCGCCGCTGGCTGTTGCGCGGCGGTCTCGGCGGGCGGCTGGTCCTGATGCTGACGCCCCTGGCGACGACCCCCGTCTCCTTCGTCAGCCTCCTGGCCGTGGTCCACTTCTTCGGTTCGCTGGTCTATCCGGCGGTCAACGGCATCCTGCAGGCCAACCTGCCCGCGGACCGGCGGGGCCGGGTCTTCGGCCAGGGCGCGCTCGTCCAGAACCTCACGACGGCGGCCACCAGCCTCGCCGTGGGCGCCCTGCTGGAGCGGGATCCGGGGCTCTATCGGCTGGTCTTCCCCGTGATGGGTTGCCTGGGCTTCGTCTATCTCTGGATCCTCGCCCGGCTGCCCCGGCCCGCGGGCGACACGACCGCGGATCCCCGGTCGGGGCTGGGCGATCTGCTCGCCGTGCCGCGGCTGCCCCTGGGCGCGATCCGCTGGCGGCGGCTGGCCGGCGCCCTGGTCGCGCCCTTCCGCGAGGCGGTCCAGACCTTCCGCACCGACCGGGCCTACCTGTGGCACGAGGGCAACTTCATGCTCTACGGCATGGCCTTCATGATGCTCAATCCGGTGGTGCCCCTGTATTTCACGGAGCGCCTGGATCTGGGCTACGAGGAGATCTCCAACGCCCGGATCCTCATCGCCTCGCTGGGCGTGGCGGCGCTGGGACCGCTGATGGGCCGCCTGATGGACCGCTACCACCCGGTGCGGCTCTGCGTGCTCGCCTTCGCGGTGCTGACGGGCTATCCGGTGGCCCTGGCGCTGGCCGGGCACGTGCCCGGGCTGGCCCCGGCGTCCATGGCCTATTTCGCCTTCGGCGTCTACGCCCTGGGCATGTCGGGGGTCAACGTCACCTGGCACGTGGGTTCGATCACCTTCGCCCCGCGGGGCCAGGGCGGCTACTACCAGGGCATCCACGTGACCATGGTGGGCCTGCGCGGCGTGGTGGGGCCCCTCACCGGCTACGCCGTCCTCAGGCTGCTCGGTTACCGGGAGGTCTTCGTGGCGGCGGCCATCTTCTTCTTGCTGGCGTCGGTCTCGTCGGCTTTCCTGTGGCGATGGATGAAACGGGCCGACGACGCGTTCCGAGAGGTGTGATCATGTCCGACCGAATCAAGACCTTCCGCGAGTACCGCGAGCGCATGAACGAGCGCATCCTGTCCGACGCCACCCTCACCACCCAGCGCTTCTTCAACCTCGACACCCGCTGCTACGAGGACGGCGCCCTGCCGTCCCGGACCAAGGAGATGCTGGGCCTGTCGGCGTCGCTGGTCCTCAGGTGCGACGACTGCATCGCCTACCACCTGATCCGCTGCGTGGAGCTGGGCGTGACCGAGGACGAGCTGCTGGAGATCTTCGACGTGGGACTCGTGGTCGGCGGGTCGATCATCATCCCGCACCTGCGCCGCGCCCGCGAACTGCTCGACGAACTGCTCGACGGCGGCGGGAGCTGATCACTCGTAGTCGAGGCGGCTGGGATCGTCCGCCGACGGATCCGTCGGCGACGTCCAGAGGTCCAGGAAGCGTCGGTAGACCTCCTGCCGGTGCAGGATCGACTCGGCGTAGCGCACGGACATGTCGCCGCGATAGTAGCCGTGCCGCGCCTGCGGGTAGTGGACGCGCTCGCGCTTGCGTCTCAGACCCACCTCCACGTTGCCGCGCCAGGTGTTCGGATCGAGCTCGGCGTCCATGGCCAGACGCCGCGCGTCGTTCATGTGCCCGAAGCCGGCGTGGTACGTGGCCAGGGTGAAGTACCAGCGGTCCGCGTCGTCGAGGTAGTGGTAGCTGCGGCGGATGTCGGCCAGGTGTGCCACGCCCGCGCGGATGTTCGTCTCGGGGTCGTGGAGGGCGGCCGAGTCGACCCGGGCGAAGCGGGGCAGCAGCTGCATCAGGCCCACTGCGCCGGCGCTGCTGCGGGCGTCGGGATCGAAGCGCGATTCCTCGAAGATCAGGGACGACACGAGGATCCAGTCCAGCCCATGCGTCTCGCTGACCTCGCGGATCACCTCGTCCCACGGGGAGAGCCGGCCGGTGCGGTCGGGCCGGAGCTCGTCCTGGCGGTAGTACCGCACCTGTCGCGGGTTCTCGAAGTACCGGTCCTCGAGCACGCCGTAGGCCTGGCTGCGCTTGGCGCCGTCGGGGGAGGGGCGGTAGTGCCTCCTGAGGAAACGGTCCAGGGCGGCCTTCAGGTCGGGGCTGTTGCGCCTGACGACCCAGCACTGGGCCACGTTTCCTGTCAGGGCCGGTCCCCGGCGCAGGTTCGGGTATATGACGCGGGCGGCCTGGACCGATCGGGCGCTGGCCACGGTGGCGGTGATCTTCCCGCTCGCGACCCGGCGCAGGAGCTCCTCCTCGTTCCAGGCGGGCCTGGCCGTCACGATGCGCAGGTCGAGCCCACGCTCGTCGCGGATGCCGCGGAGCAGATCCACGGCCGGCGCGTGGGCCTGGACATGGATGACGAGCCCGTGGAGATCGTCGAGGGAGGCGGCCGTGTCCGCCGTGGCGGCGAAGACGAGGTGCTCCCGTGTGTGGGCGTAGGCCCGGGTCAGGTCGCCGCGTCGCTTGAGATCGTTGCTGGCGGTTAAGCCGCCCGACACCAGGTCGCCTCGTCCCTCGTTGAGCAGCGTGAACGGCTCCTCGCCGGGGCCCGGCGTGACGACCTCCAGCCGCAGGTTCCACTCGCGGGCGAAGATGGCGGCCAGTTCGTATTCGAAGCCCGTCTCCTCGCCGTTGAGCACGAGGTAGGCGGGCGGTCCGGGGGAGGTGATGATGCGCAGCACGCCGTCCGCCTGGATGTCGGACAGGTCCCGCGTCACCTGGGGCGACCACACGCGTTGCGTCACGTCGCCCGCGGCGGGGCGCCTGCGCGCGTCGTCCACGGATCGCTGGCACCCGCCCAGGGCCAGGAGCATGAGGACGGCACATGCCGCCAGCCGGGCGCGGCGCCGGTCGGCGCCGGTCCGTGTCGTCGAGTCGGTTCCCATGACTCCGATGGTAACGGCAGCGCAGCGCGCGGGGAAGTCCGGAAGTCGTTGATATGCGTGATTAAAACGGGATATTTTTGTGTTATTATATATACGTGTCAGTACGTTATCTGTTCGCCCGGTCTACAAGGCGAAGTCGTTTCGTCATGCCCCATATGGCCGTCGGCTGTAACTGGTGAATCTGCAGGAGGTTGAAGATGCACCGCAGGCTCCTATCGCTCTTGGTCCCGATTCTGATGCTCGTCGTCGTCGGCACGACGGCCGCCGCCGTACACGAGGGCTACGCCCTGATCGATCGTCTGGACGCGGATCGGGAGGCCGGCACGCTCTCGGCCGACGAGGCGCTGCTCTACAAGTTCTACTACGTCTTCGAGCACGACAAGCTGCCCGCCGATTACCGCCCGGCCGGCTTTCCGCCCCTGAAGTGCGCCACGCCGCTGGTCCAGGAGTACGAGCAGCTGCGCGACTCGCTGGGCAAGTCCACCATCGACGAGATAGAGGCCTTCCTGGCGCCCAAGGGCGGTGCCAAGGCGACGTACGTCAGTCCCTCCGGGATCTTCAATCTGACCTACGAAACGACCGGCGACGACGCCGTGCCCGCCGAGGATACGGATCCCGCCAACGGCGTGCCCGATTTCGTGGAGAAATGCGCCCTCTATATGGACCATTCCTGGGATGTCGAGATCAACGACGCGGGATTCCCGGCCCCGACCTACAGCTCCTACTACCAGATCGACTTCGAGGACATGACTGCCTACGGATACACGTCTCCCACGAGCACCACCAGATCGCGGATCACGCTCCACAACACCTTCACGGGTTTTCCGCCCAACGATGATCCCGAGGGCGACGTGTGGGGTGCCGCCAAGGTCACCTGCGCCCACGAGTTCAAGCACGCCTCCCAGCGGGCCGGTTCCTACTGGTCCGAGGGCGGCTGGGTCGAGGTCGACGCGGTCTGGACGGAGGATCTCGTCTACGACTACGTCAACGACTACTACAACTACCTCTCGTCGGACTGCGGCATCACGTCTCCGCAGCTCCCTCTCAACGACGGGGGAAGCGGAACCTACGAGGACTGCATCTGGCAGTTGTGGATGAGCGAAACCTACGGAAACGACATCATCGTCGATTTCTGGAACTACCGCAGGTCGAATTCCGGAGAGAACGTGCTCACGTCGTACGACACGATCCTGGACGCCTACGGCTCTTCGCTCGAGGAGGGGATCGCGCTCTTCGGCGGTTTCAACTCCGTCTGCAACACCCGGGCCATTGCCGGGATCGGGTACGAGGAGGCCGCCGACTATCCTCTCCCGGCGTTGGGGTACTTCGGCTCCTATCCCCACACCATCACCGGTACGCTCGATCACCTGTCCTCCCGCCTGCTGCTGTATCTCTTCTTCACGCCGGGCGAACCGGGTGTTCTGCACCTCTCCTTCGACGGCGACGACATCGCGACGATGGGGCTGGTCGCCGTCGTCAAGAAGAACGACGACTCCGGTGTCTTCGAGCCGATCCCCCTTGACGGCGATACCGACGCCGAGTGGGACGTCTCCGTTCCCCTGGGCGAGATGTACTCCTGCGCCATCGCGATCACCAACACCACCACGAACATGAACGGCCGCCCCTGGTCGCTCACCGTCTCCAAGGAGATTCCGCCCGACCCCGTGGTCGACCTCAGCGCCGCGACCCTCGAGATGGAACTGGACATCGACGACTCGGGAACCGAGGGTCTGACGATCACCAATCTCGGCCTTGCGGGCTCGACCCTCGACTACGACGTCGTCCTGTCCGACGTGCCCAATCCCCTCAAGGCCTACGCCCCGCTGAGCTGGCTGTCCGTGGACATCGACAACGGTTCGCTCGGCTCCGGCGACGACGATCTGCTGACCCTCACCTTCGATGCGACGGGCCTGGTCGAGGACGTCTACACCGGCTACGTGGTGATCGAGAGCAACGCCCCGTCCACGCCGGACGTGGTGACCGCCACCCTGACCGTCAACGACCCGGGCACCGACGTCGGCGATTCGCCCCACGTCTTCGCCATGAAGGGCAACCATCCCAATCCCTTCAACCCGTCCACCCGCGTGGACTTCGTGCTCGGGGACGCCGGCCTGGCCACGGTCGACGTGCTCGACCTGCAGGGCCGCGTCGTGAAGACGCTCCACGCCGGTCCGCTCGGCGCGGGGCCCGCCAGCCTGGTCTGGGACGGCACCGACGACAACGGCCGCGCCGTGTCTTCGGGCGCCTACCTGGCGCGCGTGCGCGCGGGCGGGGACACGGCCACCCACAAGATGACCCTGGCCAAGTAGACGATCCGGCCCGGGCCGATTCGCGGCGCCCCCTCAGGGGGGCGCCGTTTTCGGTGACGTGCGGCGGGACAGGCTGTATCCTGGGCCGGTCCGATCACGAAGGAGCCGCGAGACATGGAGGACATCCGCGCCTACGAGGGCACGCTGGTGCTCGACCTGAGCCTGCCCCACGCCACGAGCCTCAAGGACCGGCGCAAGGACCTGCGCGCCCTGGTCGACCGGCTGCGCGGGCGGGATTTCGCCGTGGCCCAGGTCGGTCCCGCGGATCTTCCGCAGCGCGTCTTCCTGGCCCTGACCGCCGTCGCGAACAGCGCCTCCGGGCTCGACGCGCGTCTCGACGAGGCGGAGCGCATCGTCTTCGCCTCGGCCTTCGACGTGCGCGTGCGGCTGCG
>Ga0180435_10005893_pt1 | contig 11838 bp, 9 predicted proteins | sample SS_ome_3_FD_132467 | JGI IMG/M metagenome (GOLD analysis project Ga0180435, IMG submission 132467) | Hypersaline lake sediment archaeal communities from the Salton Sea, California, USA - SS_3_S_1 metaG | ecosystem: Environmental > Aquatic > Non-marine Saline and Alkaline > Hypersaline > Sediment...
CTGGCTCATCACATGAGGCACACAAATCTGGAGCGGGTGATGGGAATCGAACCCACGTATTCAGCTTGGAAGGCTGAAGTTCTACCATTGAACTACACCCGCAATTCAACCAGCAATTATTCCCATCGTATAACTAAATGGTGGAGGGGGGAGGATTCGAACCTCCGAAGGTAGAACCAGCAGATTTACAATCTGCCCCCTTTGGCCGCTCGGGAACCCCTCCAAAAATCAAGCCGCGTATTTTGCTTGAGCACAGCGTAACTGTCAACCGTAACACACTGAAACGGCGATTTTTTTCAGCACCGCATTACAACTGTAAGTACAACTAAATGCACATCCAGATGTGCAATTTAAAACTGCAGCCCTAAAACGCGTATTTTTCTGCTCTACTCAAACCCGGTATCGACCATAACCAGGTCATGAGATTAACAGCAGTTAACCGCGTCAATCTCGTCAATAACGGCGCTTCCAGACAAGCTATATGCGCCTCTTTACTGCAGAACAAAAAAACGCCCATCGTCCTGATAAGCATCCGGGACGATGGGCAGTATTTGGAGCCGGTGACAGGAGTTGAACCCACGACATCCTCATTACAAGTGAGGCGCTCTACCAACTGAGCTACACCGGCAAGGCGGGCAATTGTAGGGAAACAGCTCGCTGAAAGCAATATGCTTTAGGGTAAATAATCCACTTTTTTTAAAAAAAACCGGTAATCAACTCCGGAATAACGAATCCGTCGTCGGGTCATGATGAGATCACTACTATTCGGCTATACAAATCAGCCACCACACTCCCGTTTCAGGCGGCTGACTTTGCCCTGATTCGTATTAGTTGTGTAGTTATCGAATATCTTCTCGGGGATAGTCACACCCTCTGCCAGCTGATAATCAAGCCAGTAGATTGTATACGTCTTGAAGATTGGCTCGACATTGACATCGAAGCCCAGCTTTGTCACCTTTTTCGCCAGGCCGTAAGCCCCTGCCTTATTCCTGAAATGTCCCAGAGAGATGCCGTTGACCTTGGCTCCATCGCGGATGATATAGAAATCTTTAATCTTCTTTGATTTCAGTCGCTTACCAGTTGCTACAGCTTCTTTTCGGCTCTTTTCAGGTGCCAGGTATACCCAGTAGATAGCCTGCCCCCTCTCCTCTTTGCCGCGGAAGTCGGCCTCTGTGACGTAAGACTTAATCTCCCGGGTCAAACTGCGTAATTTATCCAGATCACGGAAGGGGCCCAGGGTAAAACAGCGCTCAGCCGCTTGTAGTTGCGCGGGAGCCGGAGCAGATGGAGATGGTTGCGCCGGCACCTTTTCAGCAACAGGTAATGACTGCTGTTTGACCACCTTTTCAGGTGTTAACTTAGCCGCTTCAGGCTGACTCGCTGTATCGGCTGGAAGCTGAACTGCTGTGTTAGCCGCCGTAGTTGAAGAAACATCTTTTGACAGTTGCCGGGAAGTCTCAGAGTCAGTTGGTTTCGCTAGAGGTTTATCGTCTTCAGCAGGCGTATCTGCAGCAGCTGATGCAACCCTGTTCGCCGAATCAGCTTCAACCCCATCCTGCGACGTATTTTCTTCACTCAATAAGACGATCGGTGGAACATTCTTCAATGGCTCAACGTCTGCATAGCTATCCGCAGGCGCCCTGGTTGACTGCCAGGCAAAATAAGCGAGGTTGAGTGATAGCACGAACAGGAATAACCAACGCATAATAACTTTTTGCTCTCTTAACCCACTTAATACACTAATGTAGTTTCAGTTTCTATTAACTCAGACTATTAACTCAGATTCAACTGGACACGAACAATACCCATCCACGGCCTGAGCCACATTCCTGCCTACATCCACCTGGCCGCACTGCATAACCCGCCCAATATTATCTACCCTGAAAAACCTGCCCTGAATTATCTACCCAGGCAGAAGCGCTTACTCCGGCCGCATCATAATACTGTACAGACCCAGCATCACGAGATCAGGCTTATGAAGCATCTCAGGAATCGACGGGTACTTCAACAGGGTCGTCGCGAAGCCACCGGTAACGATGATCTTCATCGAGCCACCCAGCCTTGCCTGTGCCAGCCCACATATCTCACGCACACCAGCCTGGATCATCAGGTGCAGCCCCTGCTCGATTGCGGTCGCAGTATCGGCAGGTACCGCTTCATTCAACACCCGCTCACCCAGCGGCTCATCAGTATCAGCCGAATGGTACTGTATATATGATTCTGCCTCCACAGCCTTTGCTTTCAGATCAGTGAAAGATTCAAGATCTGCCGTATCGGACAGCAATACCGAGCGCATACTGCTATATGAAGGCAGGATATAGCCTCCCAGGTGCTGCCCACCCTTTTCAACCAGATCGAAGGTGATCGCAGTACCGGCACTGATGACACAGAGGGGGCTTTCAGGTTGCACCTGACGAGCAGCCACCACAGCCGCCCAACGGTCAGCACCATGTTTTGCCGGATCAGTATAAGCATTGACGATATCGCCATACTTGTGGCTGGTGGAAAGGAATTCGACTTCAAGCTGCCAGCACTCTCCCACCCAGTCGGTGAGCGACTGACGCATATCACGATGACCAACACAGACAGCGAGAACACGCTGTGGCTTCTGCACAGATGCAAACAACCGCTCGAAGACCTTACGGCGCTGATCATTGTCTGCACCACGCTCGTAGCTGGCGACGCTGCGCGCGATGATCTCTTCCGTCATCCACTGGGCGCATTTAATCCGGCTATTTCCGATATCGACGGTAACGACCATCACACACCCGCTCTGACGCTGACTTCAGCACTGTTAAAACACCTGAGTTCGTTACTGCCATCCATGCGTACGATCAACTCAGCCTCATCACTGACCCCCTGAGCACAACCACTCAGGCAGCCCTCGTTATCGGTTACCAGGTCAATGCTTTTATTCATACAGTAATCATAGCTGCTGCGGAACTGTTCGAGCGATGAAGGCGCCTGTTGCTCAAAGTTCTGACAGAGCCCGATGATACGAGACAACAGCTCTGCCGCGATGGATTCTCTGGCAGGCGGGCTGCCGATCATCTGGACCTCGAACTGACGATGAATATCGGTTATCAGCGGCATATTGTGTCCTTCCGGTACCTGTTGCGATAACAATGCATCATCCATATCGAAATTAAGCCCGACACCTATCACTACAGCCAACCGGTCCTGGTAAGCACCCTGATCTGGCTTATCGCCCTTCTCCCCTGGCCTTACCGGCTGTGTCTCGATGAGGATCCCGGCAATCTTTCTACCCTGTACATAGACATCGTTCGGCCACTTGATCTGAACCTGATCCAGCGCCATGGCCTCCAGTATCTCAGCGATAGTGACCGCGACCGATAACGGTAGCAGCTGCAGTGAAGCTGGCATCGGAAACAGCCAGCACAGACTCATCGCGATATTCGCCCGCGATTTCATCGCCCATGATTTACCGCGCCTGCCGCGCCCCTGAGACTGCTGTTCAGCGAAACAGGCAAACGGTAACGGCCGGTCCAGCCTGGCCTGTTGCATAGACCAGCTGTTCGTCGAATCGATGGATTGATGAACGCTAACGTCCAAGGCAATCTTATTTTTCTCAGCGACAGCTGCCTGAATCTCAGCAGCCTGCAAGGCTTCAACCATGGCAATATATTTGTGTTTAATTCAAACGAATAATAAAGTGATTAATAAAACGATTAATAAAACGATTAATAAAACGATAATTCAAACGACTTTATAACACAGTAACAACTATCGTGGCAGGCTCAGTATGGCGCAGGTTCACCATGGCTAAGAAAGGCGAGTTCATCGAATACCTTCTCGAACAGATGCAGGATGTTGGCCCGGTAAATGCGCGAGCGATGTTTGGCGGACACGGCATCTATCACGACGGCATCATGTTTGCCCTGGTCACCGATGATGTCGATAGCGCTAGGCAACCTGCTCACCAGCGCGGTTAACTTCTTCATCGAGAACGACGACGGCAGCAGCAAACTCGCCGGCGCGGATTATTTCTGGTTCTTCACCTGGCTCATGTTCATCACTGCTTTCGTCTTTATCTTCGTCGCCCGGGGCTATAAAGAAAAAGCACATCTGCAGTCATAATATTTAAGCAAAATCTGCCGTACAGCGGTAAGATACGGGGTTTACGAATTTCCCTGCAACCAACCGCCGTAATAAAGCGCAATACGACCAGATACCGATGTCAGCTGAAGACGAAATCACCACACCAACAAACTTTATCCGCAATATCATTCAGGATGATCTGGACTCAGGAAAACACGCTTCGATTCAGACGCGTTTTCCTCCAGAACCGAACGGGTATCTGCACATCGGTCATGCCAAATCGATCTGCCTGAACTTCGGTATAGCCAATGATTTCAACGGCAAGTGCAATCTGCGCTTCGATGACACCAATCCGGAGAAGGAAGACCACGAATATGTAGAGTCAATCGAGCGTGATGTCGCCTGGCTGGGATTCGAGTGGAACGAACTGCTCCATGCTTCGGATTATTTCCAGCAGCTGTACGACTACGCCATCGAGCTGATCAAACAGGGCAAAGCCTATGTCTGTTCACTGAATGCCGAACAGATGCGCGAATACCGCGGTACCCTGACCGAAGCCGGCAAGGAGAGCCCGGATCGCAACCGTAGCATCGAGGAAAATCTCGACCTGTTCAAGCGCATGCGTGCCGGCGACTTCGAAGATGGCAAATACCTGTTGCGTGCCAAGATCGACATGACCTCTCCTAACATCAACATGCGAGACCCGGCCCTGTACCGTATCAAGAAAGCACACCATCAGCGCACTGGTGACGAGTGGCCAATCTACCCGATGTACGATTACACCCACTGTATCTCCGATGCCATCGAAAAGATCACACACTCACTGTGCACGTTAGAATTCGAAGATCACCGTCCGCTGTATGACTGGGTACTGGATGAGGTGAATACGCCCTGCCACCCACAGCAGATCGAGTTCGCCCGCCTGCAGCTGAAATACACCATCACCAGCAAGCGCAAGCTCAACCAGCTGGTCACCGAAGGCCATGTCGATGGCTGGGATGATCCCCGCATGCCGACTATCTCAGGCCTGCGCCGTCGCGGTTACACGCCGGCATCGATCCGCGATTTCTGCGACCGTATCGGCGTCACCAAGAAAGACAGTCTTATCGAGATGGCCGTTCTGGAAAACAGCGTGCGGGAAGACCTTAACGAACATGCCCTGCGTGTCATGGGCGTACTCGACCCGCTCAAGGTGACCATCGAGAACTACCCAGATGATCAGATCGAAGAGATGGAAGCACAGAACCACCCGCAGAATCCGGAGATGGGCTCTCGCAAGGTGCCTTTCAGCAAGGTTATCTATATCGAGAAAGACGACTTCATGGAAGATGCACCGAAGAAGTTCTTCCGCCTGTCACAGGGTCGTGAAGTACGACTGCGCTACGCTTACTATGTCACCTGTAGCGACGTGATCAAGGACGAGAACGGTGAAGTGATCGAGCTGATCTGCACTTATGATCCTGAATCACGCGGCGGCAGCACCCCGGATGGCCGCAAGGTGAAAGGCACCATCCACTGGGTATCAGCCGCTCGCGCCATCGATACCTCGGTCAACCTGTATGATCGCCTGTTTACCCACCCTAATCCAGCCAGCACGGAAGACTTCACCGAACACCTGAATCCAGCGTCGCTGGTACAGCTCCATGGCTGCAAACTGGAGCCTGCACTGGCCGAAGCCGAAGACAGTACACACTACCAGTTCGAGCGCGTCGGTTATTTCATCAAGGACAGCAAAACCGACGGCCTTTGCTTCAACCGTACCATCACCCTGCGTGACACCTGGGCGAAGCTCGATAAGCAGAACCAGTAATACCTGAGCCAGGCTGACTTTAATAAACTGGAGTTTATGGTCAGCGATGAGATCGAACTGTGTATGAGAATCGAAGCATCACTTTTTTAGTAATGCCACGAATAACAACACGAAGCCAGGTGTCTCGCTCTACTTAGTCTTTACAGGAGGGCTCGTTATCGAGGATCGAGTCATCGGCCTCCCGTGTCCAAATCTGAGAACCTATCGTCTCCGTAGTGTCGCCATCACCATCCTGATCATTGCTATCGAGAACGTATACCTTCAGCGCATGACCGGCATCCAGCCATTCCAGCTCCACATCGAACTGCTCGGTCACTAGCATATCGGTGGTGACAATATAGTGATTTCCTTCTACCTGCTTCAGCGTGCCGGTATTGACCTGGTAACAGTCAAGCCCCTGGTCGACAGCATCACCGTCGTAGTCGTATTCGATAATGCTGCCACTGCTGGTGATGCGTGTGTACATCTTATCCTGCTTCATGCCGACTGTTTCAGAGCTGTTCCACAGGCCGACCAGGTCTTTCATCTCAACGCGGGTAACGTCCTGCCCCGCAGGTGAGCAAGCCGCCAGCAGGATCACTAGAGGCATGAGCAGCGTAATCGAATATTGGTTGTTCATCTTCTTACTACCTCGTTGACTGAAAGTTTAGCAGTTGCCTGAGTTAGCACTGTCCGATTGACGCGACCTGATTAGCGTCCTGAACAGTGCGATCCATGCTGATCAACCTGGACCGGTCAACCTGGCTAAATCCATGACCGGGCCCCTGATCGACTCCCCGAATCGTATCAACTCACCGTTACCCTGGCGAACTTACGCTTACCTACCTGAAAAACACCTGAGGTGCCAGGCTCTATCCTGACCGTCTTGTCGGCAACCTTGTCACCGTCTATCTTGGCCGCACCCTGCTGGATCATGCGCATGGCATCACTGGTACTCGCGCACAGGCCGGCATCTTTCAGCAGGTTAGCAATCGGGTAACCGCCCTCTGGTGCATCGAAATCGAGCTCAGGAATATCATCCGGAATCTTGTTCCTGGCGAACTGCGCGATGAAGCCTTCACGCGCTGCAGTCGCCTCTTGCTCACTATGGAAGCGCGCGATGATCTCTTCGGCCAGCAGGAACTTGATATCACGCGGGTTCTTACCCTCTTCCATCTCTTTGCGGAATCCTTCGATCTCGCTCATCGGACGGAAACTAAGCAGTTCGAAATAGCGCCACATCAAGTCATCCGAGATCGACATGATCTTGCCGAACATATCTTTCGGCGCGTCCTCGATACCGATGTAGTTATTCAGCGACTTGGACATCTTCTGCACCCCGTCCAGCCCCTCGAGAATCGGCATGGTCAGTACACACTGCGGCTTCTGCCCAGCCTGCTCCTGTAACTGACGCCCCATCAGCAGGTTGAATTTCTGATCGGTTCCACCCAGTTCGACATCCGCCTTCATCACCACCGAGTCATGCCCCTGTATCAGCGGGTACAGGAATTCGTGGATCGCGATCGGCTGCCCGCCGGTGTAACGCTTGCTGAAATCATCTCGCTCCAGCATGCGCGCCACCGTACTGCTTGCCGCCAGCTTGATCATGTCAGCACTGCTGTATTTACTCATCCATTCCGAGTTAAAGACGACTTTCGTCTTTTCTTTATCGAGTATCTTGAATATCTGCTGCTGATAGGTCTTGGCATTCTTGGCCACGTCTTCCTGCGTCAGCGGCGGACGTGTAGCCGATTTACCGGTCGGATCGCCGATCATGCCGGTGAAATCACCGATGAGGAACATCACTTCATGCCCCAGGTCCTGGAACTGGCGAAGTTTATTGATCAGAACAGTATGTCCCAGGTGAAGGTCAGGCGCCGTAGGATCGAATCCCGCCTTGATACGCAGCGGACGGCCTTCTTTCAGTTTGGCAACCAGGTCCTTTTCCACAAGGATTTCATCCGCTCCTCGCTGGATAACTTCTAGTTGCTCTTCGATGGATTTCATAGTAATTCCTGACTGGTGTTGAGGTAAAAAGGTGTATAAGATACCTGCGCTTTAATGCTTTCTCAACTACTCCTCTAGGAGTATGGAACAGGCACTTCAAAAGCAAGATTTTTTAAGAGTATTTTCAGGCTAAATATAAGAATAAATTTGCGGGCAAATTCATTGACCGTTACCGAATTTACGACTACATTTAAACATATTACACTCACAATTATTTACGCCAATGTCATTGATTAGCAAAGATTTTCGTTTAAATCAGCAGGAATCCGTTCATACCGCACCTTTCCGTCTGCGCTGGGCGCTGCTGGCTATTGCCGGTGCCGGCATCGGTGCCGTTATCGCCAGCACCAATACCAAGACCAGTGATGATACGATCGCCTCGGATACCCTGCCCGGTTTTGAAACGGTCACCAAGACACCAGAACAGCTGGCACGAGAAAGTTTTTCTCTCAGTCTGCCGGAGTTACAGGCGCAGCAGAAGATTATCGATGACGCGAACAACCTGGAACCGAAAGAATGGCGTGAATTCACCGTCAAGTCAGGCGACAACCTCGCACGTCTTTTCAAACGTGCTGGCATCAAGCCACAGCAGCTAGACGAGATGATGAAGTCGGGTGAAGAAGTTAAGACCCTGACAAAAATTTTCCCAAAAGATGTCATCCGTGTTCTCACCAACGATGAAGGTGAACTGCTGGCACTGCGTTACGACATCGATCACCAGTCTTACCTGATGGTCGAACGTAAGGATGGTGAACTGGTTGCAACCACATACAACCACGTCATCGAAACCCGCCAGACACATGCTGCCGGCGTTATCGATTCATCACTGTTCATGGCAGCGCAGGAAGCAGGCATCTCGCAGAACGTCATCATGGAACTGGCCAACGTGTTCGGCTGGGACATCGACTTCGCTCTGGATATCCGTAAGGGTGACAGCTTCACCGTATTATACGAAGAGCTCTACCGTAATGGTGAGAAGATCTCTGACGGCGACATCCTCGCAGCCGAGTTCATCAATGACGGCAAGACTTACCGCGCGGTACGTTATACCAATCCACAGACCAACGTCAGTGAATACTTTACCCCTGACGGCAAGAGCATGAGAAAAGCTTTCTTGCGCACACCGGTCAACTTCGCACGCATCAGCTCACGATTCTCTACCGGCCGATACCATCCGGTACTGCATAAGGTCCGTGCCCACAAGGGTGTGGATTACGCAGCCAAGAGCGGCACACCGATCTATGCCGCTGGTGATGGCAAGGTTATCTTCAAGGGCAAGAAAGGCGGCTACGGCAAGACCATGATCATCCAGCATGGCAGCAAGTACACCACGCTGTATGCTCACCTGAAAACCTATAACCGCAAACTGAAGAACGGTTCAAGAGTTAAACAGGGTCAGACCATCGCCTACGTCGGTAAATCAGGCCTGGCAACCGGCCCGCATCTGCACTACGAATTCCGCGTCAACGGTGTGCATAGAAACCCGCTGACCGTCAAACTGCCCGCATCTCAGCCAGTACCAAAACGTTACATGGCCGATTTCGAGTTGAGCACCACGCCGATGTTCGCACAGCTTGATCTGCTCGCACGCAACCAGCAGCTAGCCCTGGCTGATACAGACACGATTGCTGAAGTATCTGCCGAGTAAGATAGACAGCATACAACCAGCCGCTCCAGCTCCATCGATGCCAACATCAAAACCTGAACTGTTTATCGGTTTGATGTCTGGCACCAGCATGGACGGCATCGATGCCGCGCTGGTCGATTTCTCTGAAGCACAACCAAAACTCATTGCTAGCCTCGGCCTGGCCTGGCCAGACGATATCAAGCAGGCGCTACTCGCGGCCAAAGATATCCCCGATGAAGCGCTCGATACACTTGGCGGTCTCGACCTGGCAACAGCAGAGACTTTTGCTGAAGCCTGCATCCAGCTGCTGGACAAGAGCCCTTATCAAGCAAAACACATCATCGCCATCGGAAATCATGGACAGACCATCAGGCACCGTCCGGATATAACACAACCTTTTTCACTGCAGATCGGTAATGCCAAGAGGCTTGCCTCGATAACCGGTATCGACGTCATTTCAGACTTCAGGACCGCCGACATCAAAGCTGGCGGCCAGGGCGCACCACTCGCACCTGCATTTCACCAGGCCGTGTTCCGCAGCGATGATATCAACCGTAGCATCGTCAATATCGGCGGCATCTCGAATATCACTGTTTTGCCAAAAGACAGAACACAGCCTGTGACCGGCTTCGATTGCGGTCCGGGCAACAACCTGATGGACGCCTGGATAAGCATGCATACAGGGAAGACTTACGATGAGAACGGCCGTCTGGCGGCCACCGGCAAAACAGACATGGGCCTGCTTGCCCGACTGCTTCTCGATGATTACTTTCAGCTGGCGCCACCGAAGAGTACCGGTTTCGAATACTTCAACCTGCAATGGCTGAATAGACATGAGGGCATCAATTCAAGCAGTGAAAACATTATCGCTGATATGCAGAGTACATTATGTGATCTGACGGCGACATCGATCATACGAGCGATCAATCAGTATGCCGGGGATACCGGCGAAATCTATGTATGCGGCGGCGGTGCACATAATCAGGAATTGATGAAACGAATTCAGTCTTTGACGGTCAGCAATGTAGCTTCAACCGGGGCACTCGGTATTGACCCTGACTGGGTAGAGGCGATGGCATTTGCCTGGCTGGCTTACAGGCACAATAACAAACTGCCCGGCAACCTGCCCGTAGTCACGGGTGCCAGTGGCGATGTGGTACTCGGTCGACTGACACCGGCGAGCTGCTAGCTGACTGTAGCCGATTACAACCTAGCGATCGGCAATATCGACGTATTCTCGCATATCTTCACCCGTGTAGATCTGCGTCGGACGGAAGATGCGGTTGTCTGACAGCTGTTCTTTCCAGTGTGCCATCCAGCCGGCGATACGCGATACTGCGAAAATAGGGGTGAACTGGTCGGCAGGTATACCCATTTCCGAATACAGGATACCAGAGTAGTAATCCACGTTCGGGTAAACTCCTTTGGGGCCAAGGATTTTCTCACACTGGCTCTCGAGCTCCAGTGCCGTTTCGAACATCGGGCTCAAATCGCCCTTCTTGTCCGCCCATTCATGCAACATTTTCTGCAAGATGGTCGCGCGTGGATCCTTGGTCTTGTACTCGCGGTGCCCCATACCCCAGATCACATCCTTTTCTTCCTGCTTCATCTCGAGCCAGTTCCTGACGTTTTCTGGACGACCGATTTCATCCAGCATTTCCACCACGCGCTGGTTAGCACCGCCATGCAGTGGCCCAGCGAGGGTACCAATTGCGGCAGCGATAACGCGGAACGGACCGGCCAGGGTTGATGCGCAGACCATTGCGGCGAAGGTCGATGCGTTGATCGTATGCTCGGCATGCATTATCAGGCAGGCATCCATGATACGCGCTGTCAGTGGATCAGGCTCCACGCCAGTCATCATGTAGAGGAAGTTTTCAGCATGGCTCAGATCCGGGCGCGGTTCAATCGGATCATATCCATGACGCACATGCTGCCATGCGGCGACAATGGTGGCAACGCGGGAGATGATCTTCACCGACATCGTATGTACGTAGTACTCGTCTTCCCGCCCCAGACTCTCAGTCAGTACATTAGAACCGGTGTAGAACATACCCATCGCGGAGATCGCTGTCTGCAACATTTCCATCGGGTGACCGGTCGCCGGCAGATATTTCATGATCTCGCGGACGTTGTACTTGAGCTTGCGCTCACCACGTAGCTGGTGGTCAAATTCTTCGAGATCAGCCTTGCCTGGTAACTCACCGCATAGCAACAAACTCGAAGTTTCTTCAAACGTACTGTTCTCAGCGAGTTCCTGAATATTGTATCCGCGGTACGCAAGAATACCTTTCTCACCATCGATCGATGAGATATTGGATTTGGTGGCTGGAACACCAGCCAGGCCGGGTAAATA
>Ga0180435_10005895_pt1 | contig 11836 bp, 9 predicted proteins | sample SS_ome_3_FD_132467 | JGI IMG/M metagenome (GOLD analysis project Ga0180435, IMG submission 132467) | Hypersaline lake sediment archaeal communities from the Salton Sea, California, USA - SS_3_S_1 metaG | ecosystem: Environmental > Aquatic > Non-marine Saline and Alkaline > Hypersaline > Sediment...
GACCGGGTAGTCCTGTTTCACCTCACCATCGAGGATGCCGCGGATGCGCAGCGCATCCGGCTCGACCCCGCAGGCAACCACCGGGCCGACAGGGCCGAAACCGGAATAGCTCTTGGCGCGGCACCACTGTGGAAATTCCGGGTTGCCGAACAAGACTTGTGGTGCCGTGACGTCATTCACGCAGGTGTAGCCGAAGATCGCTGCGTCAACTTCCTGTGCCTGCAGGCGATGGCTTTCCCGGCCAATCACTATCCCGAGTTCCGCCTCGAATTTCACGTCGCCGTTTAGATCAAGCGGACGCCTGATATCGCAGCGGTGTGCCGACAAGGAGTCAGCCAGTTTGACGAAATAGAGTGGGAATTCCGGAATCCGGGTCTTCTCTGCCTGCTGGCGTTCGTGGAAGTTGTTCCAGAGGCCGAGAAACTGCCGCGGTTTTACGGGGGGCAGCCACCTGGCATCGTCGACGTCAATCACCTTGCCGGTGAAGGTTGGTCGGTTGAACATGTCGCCGGCATGGATTTCTATCCGGTCGTTGTTGAGTCGGCCGTGGCATGCCTCTCCATCGAATTCGACGCGGCACCAGCGGGTAATTCTTGACATGGCAAACAGGTGGTTTGTTGTTGAGAGAAGTAACTTGGATAAGAGAATGGACGGCGCAATTGCCCGCCAGGTTGCAACAGGGCTCAGGGGTTCTGCATCTGCTGCAACAAGGCTTTGGCCTTGCGGTGATTTCCGGCGGCGGCTTGCTCCAGCCACTGCCTTGCCTCTTGTTTATCGGCCGTGACATTACCCTCGCCATTGAGCAGGATCTGGCCGAGTATGTAGCGGGCCTGGTTTTTTCCGTTCCTGGCCGCCAGGCGATACCACTTGACCGCCTCGGCGGTGTCGACATCCACCCCCTCGCCGTTTCGATACATACGACCGAGCGCTTGCTGCGCATAGGCGAGATTGAAGTCCGCTGCCTTGATATACCAGTGCACCGCCTCAGTATCGTCCACCGGGATGCCGATGCCACGGTCGTAAATCTGGGCCAGCCGTACCATTGCCCGCTTACAATTATTCGCGGCAGCGCGCCTCAACCATTGCATACCGAGTTGCTGGTCCTGATCCACCCCTTGTCCTTTGAAGAGCATGTTCCCAACGAAAAATTCCGCGATGGGGTGCTCTTGTGCGGCAGCCTCTTGGAACCATTCGAAAGCTTCTTCGCCGTCTTCAATCAGGCCGAGTTTCCCTTCCAGGTGCAGCGTGCCCAGTCGGAACTGTGCATCGGCATACCCACTGTGAGCGGCCTTTTCGTACCAGACAATCGCCTGCTCGGGATCTTTGTCGGTACCTGTGCCCCTGGCATATCGATTGGCCAGGATGTACTGGGACTTCGGATCGCCGGCTTCTGCCTTTTCAGACAAAACATTGATGTCGGTCGATGCTGCCAGGGCGGTGTTGGCTAAGAATAAGCAAAGGAAAGGCACGAGTTTATTCATGGCCGGTACTTATACGGTGTGGATCGGTGTTGGTATAGAGGGAAATTCCCGGAAGTGCGTTTTGCGACCGGATTATTCTGGGTAAGACGAGAACGCGGAAATTGAACAGCTGGCCTGTTCCGGCCAAGGAGGAGCAATGAGTGAGCGAAACTTTCATTTACGCAGCCGGGTGGAATACGGTCAGCCTGACAACGCAATTGTCAGCCTGATCGTGCAGAAAAAGGTCGAGGGTGAATGGCAGGATTTCGTGTTGAACACCCTGACGCCGGGTTTCGAGATATTCGTGTATGCGATGTTCACCTGCCAGCACACCTATTTCAGAGTGAACTGTGCAGAGCAAGGCTTGAAGCTGGTGCGCGCGGAAGGCGATATCTCCCTGGGTACCGACGCTGACTGGAATCTTGAGCGTATCGATGTGTCCTTGCGTGCAAGCCTGGCAGAGGGCCAAGCGAGTACCGAGACCATCGATTATATTGTTGGCCGCATGGGGCAATGCCCCGTTTCACGGAATACCCGGGAGGTGGAAGCGACGCGGATCGAGATCAGTTTCGACCTCTAGCAGGCTTTGCTTGGCCTTTCGGTGGTCACAATAGCGGAACGAGCGCCGGCCAGACGTTATCCAGCAGTTGTGGTTGCGCTTGTTTGCCCGGGTGAATGCCATCTGCCTGCATCAGGTGCAGGTGCTCGGCCACGCCGAGCATGAAAGCGGGCACCAATGCCACCTGCTCGGCTTCGGCCAGTTGGGCGAAGATCGTGCTGAAACGGTCGCGATAGCCTGGGCCGTAATTTGCGGGCAGGCGCACCCCCAGTAGCAGTACCCGGGCACCGGAAGCTCGCGCAAGGCGGATCATTTCGCTCAGGTTGGCATGCGTGGTGTCCAGGTCAAAACCACGCAGTCCGTCATTGCCACCCAGTTCGATAATCACCAGCGAGGGATTGTGACGCTGCAGGGCGTCCGGCAGGCGGGTCAGTCCGCCATGCGTGGTGTCGCCGGTGATGCTGGCGTTGATAACCCGGTAATCTTTGTCTTGTTCATCCAGGCGTTGTTGCAGCAGTCTGACCCAACCGTGCTCCGGCGCGATGCCATAAGCAGCACTGAGGCTGTCACCGATAACCAGCAGGTTGCGGCTCCCGGCGCCGACCGGCAGCGCAACCAAAAGAGAAACGAGGAAACAGAAAAGCGTGGAAGATCTGGTCATTCGGGCAAAGGCTCTTACAAAACGTGTTCAGGCACCGGATGGTGGTTCCCTGGACATCCTGCGTGGCGTCGACTTGCAGGTCAACGCAGGCGAGGCGGTCGCGATCCTTGGTGCATCCGGTAGTGGCAAGTCCACCCTGTTGGGACTGCTTGCCGGGTTGGACCGCCCAAGCGGTGGTCAGGTTTCATTGCTGGGGCAGGCCCTGGAAACGCTGGATGAAGACCGCTGTGCACAGCTACGCCTGGGGAAGGTCGGCTTCGTGTTTCAGTCTTTCCAGCTGATGCCGGGCATGAGCGCCCTGGAAAACGTCACCCTGCCGCTGCAACTTGCCGGCAAGGCAAATGCGCGTGAACAGGCGCAACGGCTGCTGGGTGAAGTGGGGTTGGGGGAGCGCATGCAACACCTGCCACAGCAGTTGTCCGGTGGCGAACAGCAACGCGTGGCGATTGCACGTGCCTTTGCCGGACCGCCACAAGTGTTGTTTGCGGACGAACCGACCGGCAACCTGGATAGTCGAACAGGCATACAGATCGAGCAACTGCTGTTCGATCTGCGTGATCGTTTTGGCACCGCCCTGGTGATGGTGACGCATGAGCAACGGCTTGCAGACCGGTGCGACCGGGTACTGCAGATGCAGGGCGGGGAACTGTCGTGAGTCGCTGGTTTCCGCGCGGCCTAAGGCTCTTGTTCTGGTCCCTGATCGTGGCGGTGGCTGCGCTCAGTTCGGTTGGTTTTTTCGCAGAGCGGGTACAGCGTGCCTTGCTTGATGAGGGTGCCTCTGTGTTGGCTGCCGACCTCGCCATCGAACAAGGGCGCCCGATCCCGCAGCAATGGGCGCAGGAGGCGGCGCGGCTTGGGCTGGAGACCAGTCGCCTGGTGACCTTTCCTAGCGTGTTGTTCCTCGACGAGCGTCCGCAACTGGTGCAGGTCAAGGCGGTACAGGACAACTACCCCATGCGTGGCCGCTTGCAGATATCGACCCCTGATGGCGCGATCGCAACCGCGCCAGCCGCGGGACAGGTGGCGGTGGCGCCAAAGCTCGCACGCCTGTTGCAGGAGCAGGATTCGCTGACCATCGGCGAGGCGGAATTGAACCTGCTGGGACGGGTCGTGAATGAGCCGGACATTGGCGGCAACCTGTTCCAGCTGGCACCCCGGGTGCTGATCAATTGGCAGGATGTGTCGCGCAGCGAGTTGCTGGGGCCGGCAAGCCGGGCCAAGTACCGATTGCTGCTGGCAGGGGAGCGGGGCCGAATAAAAGAGTACCGGCGGTGGATCAAGGCGAGACTGCCCAGCGGCGCGCAGTTGCTCGAGGTTGGCAGCGGTCGCCCTGAATTGAGCAGCGCGATCGAGCGCGGTCAGCGTTTTCTCAATCTTGCGGCGCTCTGTGCCAGTCTGCTTGCCGGCGTCGCGATCATGCTTGCGACCAGACGCTTCGTGAGCCTGGTCTTGGACGAGGTCGCGATCCTGCGTACCTTGGGGATGACGTCACGCCAGGTACTCTGGCATTACCTGCGACAGTTGCTCGCGGTAACCCTGCTTGCCTCGGCAGTAGGCGTGTTGCTTGGCTACCTGGTGCAGTTGCTGCTGGTGCAGGCGCTCGGTGATTTGCTCGGCAGCAATCTTCCTGCACCGGGTTGGAAGCCCTTGCCTGTCGCCTTGCTGCATGCGTTGGTGCTGGTGCTCGGGTTTGCCCTGCCTTCTTTGCTGGCCGTGCGGCGGGTACCGCCGTTGCGTGTCTTGAGACGCGAGCTTGGCCCGGTAGGCATGTCTTACGGGCTAAGCGCACTGTTGGCCCTGGCTGCCTACGGCATGCTGGTGTTCTGGCAGGTACAGGACGCCAAGCTGGCAACAGCCATGAGCCTGGGCATGCTTGCGGCCTTGGTGGTGTTTGCCGGTATGGGTTTCATCTTGTTGCGGGTTGTACGGCCGTTGCGGGAACGCGGCGGTATGGCAGTCGGCCTTGCCGCCTTGTCGCGCGAACCGGGCCTGACGGTGATGCAGTTGGCTGGATTCGGGCTGGGTCTTACCTTGCTGCTGTTGTTGACCCTGGTGCGGGTGGACCTTCTTGAGACTTGGGAGACCACTTTGCCTCAGGAGGCACCGAACCACTTCCTGATCAACATTCAACCTCAAGAGGCCACACCACTGCAGGCGATGTTGAAAGAGCATGATGTGCAGGGTTCCGGTTTCTATCCGACCACTCGTGGGCGCCTCAAATCGATCAACCAGCAGGCAGTGGAGCCACAGGCCTACACGACGCCCAGGGCGCGGCGCCTGGCGGCTCGCGAATTCAGCCTGGGTTTTGGTCAACAGATGCAGGCGGATAACCGTATCGTACAGGGCGGGTGGTTTCGTCCAGGCGAGCCTGCATTTTCGGTTGAGCAGGGACTGGCCGAGGAATTGGGTATCAGGGTCGGGGATCGACTGGATTTCGATGTTGCCGGGCAGGCGTTGAGTGCACCGGTTACCAGTGTGCGCAGCGTCGCCTGGGATTCGTTCAACGTCAATTTTTTCGTTCAGGGCAGCCCCGAACTCCTGGAAGGGCTGCCGCATGCAGTCCTCACCAGCATCTACCTGGCAGACCAGGATCACCCCCTGTTGGAGCAAGTGGGCAAGGCCTATCCGGCCGTCTCCGTGATCAGTATCGGCGCCTTGCTGGACAAGGTGCGCAACATCATCGCTCGTGGCGCCCTGGCGATTGAAGGGGTGTTTCTGTTTACCCTGCTGGCCGCGGTGTTGGTGAGCCTGGCAGCGATCCAGATTAGTCGCGATCAGCGTGAACGCGAGATCGCCTTGCTGAGGACCTTCGGTGCGTCTCGTGCACGGGTGTTGCGCCTGGTGTTGAGCGAGTTTGTGGCATTGGGCCTGGTTGCCGGTGCGCTTGCTGCACTGCTCGCCAATCTCCTGAGTGTACTGTTGGCCAGGCGTCTGTTCGACCTGGATGCGGGCTTCAATCTGCTGTTGTGGGTGGCCGGTGGTTTTGCAGGGGTGCTGCTGGTCGGACTGCTGGGTTACCTGGCCAGCAGGCCGATCCTGAAGACACCACCGATGCAGTTGCTGCGCTGAAGCAGCGCTTGCGTGCTAGCCTCGCAGTAGCCATCGTTGGAGTCGATATTGACCTTGCCTTCCCAGAAACTTTTGCGTCGTTGTCGTGTGCTCTCGGGTTCACGGCCCTGGGCCCTGGCGCGCCTGGAGCCAACCTTGATGCGGATGCCCGAGGGCGCGGTGTTATGGGTCGGGGAGCAAGCCCCAGAGGGCCTCGTTTCGGCGCAACCCCGGCAGGTTCGGCGTTGCCTGGGGCGGGAATGTGCCGTGCTGGTGTTTGATGCTCATGCTGGCTTTCACGTGGACGCCTTTGCCGCCGCGATGGGTACCTTGCGCGGTGGAGGGGAACTGCTACTACTGTTGCCTGATTGGCAGACGTGGGATCAGTTGGACCCAGTGCGAGAAAAGTTCGCCTCTTACCCGCTGACCCAGACCGAAGTCGGCACACGTTTTCTCGCGCGCCTGCGTCGCCTGTTCGATGCCGCGGATTGCGTATCGGTCGAGCAGGAAGGCGCGCGCCTGGAGCCCTTCTCCGTCCAAGGCCCGCTGTTGTCACGCAAAGATTTCGTCTTGAGCAATGGGCAGCAGGCAGTGGTCGCCGCCGTCGAGCGGGTGGCCCATGGGCATGCCCGGCGGCCGCTGATTCTGACGGCTGATCGGGGGCGCGGTAAGAGTACGGCGCTGGGTTTTGCCCTGGCGGGTTTGTTGCGAGAACGCGAGATCAAGGTGGTGCTGACGGCACCGGGACTGGACTCGGTGCAGGCGGTGTTCGATGCCTTGCAGCGTGAACTGCCACATGGGCAGTTACATGCGGGTTGTTTCACTTACCAGCGGGGAGCGGTCGAGTTCCGGGATGCCGATGAACAGTTGCTGTCGCCAACAGACTGTGAGCTGTTGGTAGTCGACGAGGCGGCAGCGATCGCGTTGCCCATTCTGGAGCAACTGCTGTCAAAGCATAACCGGGTGGTGTTCAGCTCCACCGTGCATGGCTACGAGGGCAGTGGCCGGGGTTTCAGTTTGCGTTTCTCGCGCGTTCTGGATCGCTTGTGCCCGCAGCGGAAGTACCTGTCCCTGGAAGAGCCGGTGCGCTGGCAGCAGGGCGACCCACTGGAGGCACTGGTCAACGAGGCCGCCTTGTTAAATGCCGAGCTGGACGAGTGTGTTGACGAGCCAGCCGTCCGTTACCAGTGGTTGAGTCAAGTGGAACTTGCGGCTAATGAGGTGCTGCTGCGTAACTTGTTTGCCTTACTCGTCAGTGCGCATTACCAGACCCGGCCATCGGATCTGCGGCAGCTGTTGGATGCGCCGCTGTTGCGTATCCTGGTTGCCAGGCGCGGCGAGGCCTTGCTTGGCGTTGCGCTGGTGGTGGAAGAGGGTGGTTTCGATGTAACCCTGGCTCAAGACGTCTGTGCCGGGGAACGTCGCCCGCGTGGACACATGCTGGTGCAGTCCCTGGCGGCGCATGCCGGCCTGTGCGATGCCCCCGTTCTTCGGCTGATGCGGATCATGCGGGTTGCCGTGGCCGATGTCTGGCGCGGACAGGGAATAGGCAGTGCCCTGGTAAGCAAGGTGATCGACGCGGCGCGGGACCAGGCGTTCGACCTGTTCGGAACCGCCTATGGTGTGGACGCCCCCTTGCTGCGATTCTGGCGCCGCGCCGGCTTGCGGGTGTTACGCCTCGGGCATCGTCGCGATCATGCCAGTGGCACCCATTCGGTGCAGATGGCGCTTGGCCTGAACGCAGCGGGGATGTCGTTGGTCTCCGGAGGTGAAGCACGTTTCCAACAGCAATTCCCTTGGCGCCTGGCACGCGAATTCCGTCAACTACCGGCCGATGTGGTTATTGCTTTGATGCAGGGGCGTGATTGTCGTGACCTGCCCCTGTCGCCGTCGGACATGGCTGATGTCGAGGCATTCGCCCTGTCCTTTCGCGGGTTCGACGATGCGCTGCCAGCGTTGTGGCGTTGGTTGTGCCACGAACTGTCGACGGAAAACATGGTTGCCGGCGATGCGGATGACAGCCTCCTTATTGCTGCGGTGCTACAGAACCGGGCGTTGGGGTCGTCAATGGCGGGTAGTCAGGCCAGCGGCCCCAGGGGGCAATTGAATACCCTGCGATTGGCAGTGGCTAGACGCCAGCAAGACGGTTGACCGCCCCGCGTTTCTGGGCCACATTTTGTGCCATAACAACTACCGTGAGGAAGCAACATGCTGTCTGCTGGCGATAAGGCCCCGGCGTTTGAACTGCCCGATGCCGATATGAATATGGTCAAGAACACGGACTGTGAGGGCAAGAACTACGTCATGTATTTCTATCCAAAGGACGATACGCCGGGTTGCACCATGGAGGCGCAGGAATTTTCCGACATGATGGACGAGTTCGCTGCGGCCAATACCGCGGTGATCGGCGTGAGCAAGGACACCTGCGTCAGTCATGGCGACTTCCGCGACAAGTACGGCCTGACCGTGCGACTCCTGGCCGACGTGGAGGGGCAGCTGTGTGAAGCCTACGGTGTATGGCAGGAGAAGGAGAAGAACGGCGAGAAAAAGATGGGTATTGTGCGTTCGACCTTTATCGTCGATACCACCGGGACGGTCAGGCATGCGTTGTATGGCGTTACCCCAAAAGGGCATGCCGACCAGATCCTCGATCTGGTCAAGTCACTCTGATTCTTTGTGGCGCCCCGTCCGGGGCGCTGCATCGTTTACCCCGCGGGCCAGCTGAAGGCCTCTCTCAGGCGTTGCCATTCGGGCTCGTCGCGCGCCTGTAATTCGACACGTTCACCCGAGTAGGGATGGTCGAACGCCAGCCTGTAAGAAGTGAGCATCAGCCGGTGAATGCCGAAGTGTTCGCGAAAGAACCGGTTGTGCTTGCCGTTGCCGTGCGTGGTGTCGCCGATCAGGTGATGCGAAATATGTTTGAAGTGGCGGCGGATCTGCTGGCGCCGGCCTGTGCGCGGTGACACGCTCACCAGCGAGTAACGTGAGGTTGGGTAGCGGTCCACTTCGAACGGCAGTTCGCCACGCTGCAGGCAGCGGTAATCGGTGATCGCCTCCTGCGGGACATTGTTGCCTTCCTCGTCGGCGACGGGATGGTCGATCACCCCATGGTCATCCACCCAGCCGCGCGCCAGTGCACGGTATTCTTTTTTCACCGTGCGTTCCTCGAATTGCCGCACGATTTTCTGAGCGTCCTGCGGTGACAGGCCGAACAGCAGTACGCCCGAGGTGGCACGGTCGAGGCGGTGTACCGGGTACACGCGCTGCCCGATCTGGTTGCGCAGGGTCTGCAGCACAAACACCGTGTCGCGCGAGATCGGACTGCGGTGCATGAGGATACCCGGCGGCTTATGGATGGCCACCAGATGATCGTCGTGCAGAAGAATGGAGAGTTGCGTTTCCTTGGGCATTGTTTAGTGTTGTCGCATGTCCTTACGTACGCGCATATTGCTGTTTCTGTTTATCTTCGCCCTGCTGCCATTGATGATGGCGGTGGTGATCAATCTGCCGTTGGTCCTTGACCGGGTCGATTCCTTCTATCGCCAGGCCTTCCTACAGAACCTGCGCGCGGACTTTTCCGATCTCGATCAGCATCTGGCCAGTCGCCGCGCCAGTGTAAGGTTGCTCTCACGCTTGCCGGAACCCTCTTTGCTGAGCACCGAGGGCTCGTCGGAGCAGGCCCGCGTCGAACTGGAACGCGCAAGATACACGGAATGGATCAACCGTATCCTGCGCGATGCGACGGATATCACCGAGATTCGATTTCTCGACAGCCAAGGTGAAGATCGTTTCTGGCTGACTCGCGATTCAAAAACCGGCAGCTGGTTCGCGCATCCGGAAATGCCTCCCCCGGTACCGGAAAAGTTACGCGAGGGTGTGCAGAAAGAAAGTTTTCGCGATGTGACCTACAGTGCGATCCGTGTTGACCTGGAGGCCAGTGATCCACGCCGTACGATCACCCTGCAGATGATCGCACCGATCGAGGCCGAGGAGGCGATGGGGGGAGCCGTGGTCATGACCATCGACATCGGCGGCCTGGTACGACGTGACCCGAACACCCTGTGGGTGCTCGACGATGGTAGCTACCTGCAGTTGCCTGACCTGGAGCGGCATCCCAACACGGCGTTCGAGGATTTTCCTGGCCTGCAGGAGAATTTCGCCAACCGCAAGATCGTGTTGTGGGAGAACGACGACCAGCGCGTGATCTGGGTGCCGATGTTTCTTACCGAGCCCGGTACGCCCTTGTGGGTAGGGCGCGGGGTCAACTCGGCGCCCCTTAAGGCGTTCCGCTCGGAAATGGTTGAGCGTGTGTTGGCGATCGTGCTTGGCCTGATCATTTTGCTGCTTTTCTCCGCACGTCTTCTGGCCAAACGCGTCGAAACCATCAGCAGCGAGCTGATCAGTGGCATCCGGGAAACCCTCGATGGCAACAAACCTGTTGCATTCAGCTGGAATGACACCCGTGAGCTAAAGCAACTCTCGTCAGACCTGAGCAGGCTTTCGCAGCGCCATTCCGAACAGACCCGAAATCTGCGTGAGCATACCCGCGAATTGGAAGAGAGCAACCGCTACAAGTCAGAATTTCTCGCCAATGTCAGCCACGAGTTGCGCACCCCGCTGAATTCCATCCTGTTGCTCTCCAAGCTGTTGGCCTCAAGCGAACTGAAAGGTGAGCAGCAGGAGCAGGCAGGGGTCATCCACAAGGCTGCCAATGACCTCAAGGGCCTGATTGACAATATCCTGGACCTGTCCAAGATCGAGGCACGCCAGTTCGAGGTGCACTGTGAAGACATCGACCTGGCGCAGCTGCTCGAAGATGTGCGTGAGCTGATGCAACCGCAATTCGACCAGAAGCAATTGGCTTTCCGTGCAGAGTACGAACAAGACGTACCGTTGCGCATCAAGAGTGACCCGGACAAGATTCGTCAGATACTCAAGAACTTTGTGGCGAATGCCCTGAAGTTTACCGAACAGGGCCACGTGCGCCTGGTGGCGCGTCGCGCCGAAGAGCCTTTTGCAGTGGAGCTGGCGGTGCAGGACACCGGCATCGGCATCCCGGATGAAAAGCAGGCGAAGATCTTCGAGGCCTTTCAGCAGGCAGATGGTTCCACCAGTCGTCGATATGGGGGCACAGGTCTTGGCCTGACCATCAGCCGCCAACTGGCGCACCTGATGCATGGCGAAATCCAGCTTCACAGCGAACCGGGGGTTGGTTCTGCGTTCAGCCTCTTGCTGCCTCTCAGTTGCACCGGGGAGCCTCCGGAGCAAAGGGAGCCTGCGCAACCCGTGTTGCCGGAGAGCTCGCCGCTAACGGAGCCACAACCTGATCTGAACCTGCATGGGATGCGCGTGTTACTGATGGATGACGATGTGAAGACCCAGTTGCAGATCAGCCAGATGTTGAAGCAATGGAATGCGCAAGTGTTGTTGGCCGACGACCTGGAAGAGGCGATCGAGACCATGGATGACGTGGGCGACGTCGGTGCCCTGATCATCGATCCGCTACTGCCGGGTCAGGAGGCGTGTGCTACGATCAACGGCATCAAAAACCATAATCAAGCGCCGATGATGTTGATCGGCATCGCCTCTGAAGACACCGGCGAGAGTCTGGTCGCCTGTCAAGCGGTGGATCCAGATCACATCATCAGCAAACCGATTGAGCCTGGAACCTTGCAGGCTGTTTTGCAGAACCAACTTGTGTCGTGATTCAGGACGTCGTTTCAGCAACACTGTCTGCACGCACCGAGGAAATCGATGACTAAGCCCTACCAGGGATTCAAGCTGCTAGCTGTCGACGACAATCCCGACAACCTGTTCACCCTGCGTGCCTTGATCTCGCAACACATGGCGGTGGAAATTCTCGAAGCCGGAGGTGGGGCCGAGGCACTCGAGATCGCACAGGCGACACCCGATATCGACCTGATCATCCTGGATGTGCAGATGCCCGAGGTGGACGGTTTCGAGACCGCGCAGATGCTCAAGCTGCGCAAGAAGACGCGCGATATCCCGATCATCTTCCTCACCGCTGCGTTCAAGACCGAGGAGTTCCAGCGTCGCGGCTACGAGGTGGGTGCCGCCGACTACCTGCTCAAGCCGATCGACGACAAC
>Ga0180435_10005896_pt1 | contig 11835 bp, 7 predicted proteins | sample SS_ome_3_FD_132467 | JGI IMG/M metagenome (GOLD analysis project Ga0180435, IMG submission 132467) | Hypersaline lake sediment archaeal communities from the Salton Sea, California, USA - SS_3_S_1 metaG | ecosystem: Environmental > Aquatic > Non-marine Saline and Alkaline > Hypersaline > Sediment...
CGCTCTCCGGCTCGTCATAGAAGAAAAAACTATCGTGCTCAATTTCCTCATCGGAGTAACGTAACCCACCTGATAACGTCAATCGTTCACTGAGCTCAAAACTCGCATCAAAAAATGCAGCGAAGCTGGTGATCTCCTGCTCAGTGCCTGACTTGGACTTGAAGACAAACTGCTCAGGACACAAACCACCTGGGTTGCCGGGAGGGGCTGTGCAGTTTACGTCATCGCCAATCGTGAAAGGTCTGAAGTCGCGCAGGATATCGAATGCGGTGTTGTCTGTTGCTTCATCATTGAGGTAGTAAAGTCCCGCCAGCCAGGACCATTTATCCGCAGCCCAGTTCAGACGCAGTTCCTGCGAAAACGTTTCCTGCTCAACTGCTAACTCCCCTGTGAGAATGTTATTCGGGCCGGCGTCGGTTTCTTCAGGCCGGAAGTCTTCAACATCGTCAAAAGAAGTGATTGATGTAACAACAAAGTTGCCAATGGTCCAGTCCGCGGTTAAAGAAACGCCCCAGAATTCTGTATCATTTTTAGCCTCAAAATCGTAGTTACCTTCGTCATAGTCCGGCACGGCTGGCGCGGTATCGCCGTTTAGCGTAGTATACGCGGCCTGTTCCGAATATCCGAATATATCAACACACTGACCGGCAAGAATGGCCTGATTGCCACACATGTTGCCATCTGTGTCCCATACGCCTAGATGTCTGTATTGGACCGCATCAGATTCCGTCTTACCACCCCGCACATTGAACAGAAGATTTAAACTGTCAGTAGGTTGGGTTTCAAGCAGGACACGCCAGGCAAATTCATCCATACCCTGCTGATCATTGCCGGTAAACCTGTTTTTCATCCAGCCATCCGAATCGCTCTTGAGAACCGCAGCCCTGAACGCGGTGTTGTCTCCCAGAGGTCCACCAAATGCACCTTCAATCTTGCGTTGGTCCCAACTGCCAATGCCGGCACGAACCCAGCCATCCCATTCCTGCGTGGGTTTCCTTGAAACAAAGTTCACCGCGCCGCCGGTAGCGTTTCGTCCGTACAAAGTGCCCTGAGGACCGCGCAGTACTTCAACCCTTTCAACGTCCAGTAACTGGAATATCTGTACCGCGTTAGATGAAATATAAGTCTCATCCATATAGGCGGCTATCGGCCCCTGATTCAACACACCAAAATCGTTGAGTCCGACACCTCGAATGAAAGGCGCCGGCACTCCTGTATCTCCGTTGGGATAACCCACACTGAAATTTGGCGTCTGCGCCGTGATATCTACGCTTTGGCGAAAGCCAAGTGCCTCAATGGCATCACCGGAAAATGCAGTAACAGAGACCGGCGTCTCCTGCAGGCGCTCTTCCCGTTTTTGCGCGGTGACAATGATTTCTTCCATCAATGTCGAGCCACTTGTTTGTGACATGGCCCACTGAGGAAGAAAAACAGCAACCAAACTTATAGCACCTAGAACACAACTGGTCAGTTTCACCACTTCGCACCTCCCGTTTACTGGTTGCTTGAGCTTACGCCGATAAATAAAAAAAAACATGGCCAGTTTTTAGCGGTCCTGTAGCGCGGGACATATGCAAAAGACATCTGAAACGTTGATGGCAACTGGTCATTTTTCTTGCAGAAACCTAACGCTTGGAAGAGCAAAGATGCACGCTAAAACGGCTTTGCCCGCAGAAACGTTCAGCTATGCATCCCTGCATCGACTTAACGCTGCAGGCCTGCGCGCCCTCGGCTCCTTAGCCACACGTCAGGGTCGCGTGGCTGAAGCGTTAACCTACTATGAACAAGTGCAATTCGCGGCGGCGTTGCGCATGTTTTCAACAATCTGCTCACGGTGATTCTGCTTTCAGCAGACCTGCTTAAAGCAGATCCGAAGAACCAGAAAAACACCCTCATCAATGACATCATTCATGCCGGCGTCCTGTAAGGCAATTACCCAGAGCTTATTGGCTTACGCAAGCCAGCTTGATGTCGGCACGACAGTTAAACTGACTTTTCCAGCCAGTGCTGCTGAGGAGACACGCGTTCCTCAAAACACGGAAAATGTATCCTTCAGTGACAAACTGCGCAAAGTGTTGCTCATCGACGATCTGGATAGTGTGCGTGAAGTTTGTAGAAGCGCGCTTGAAAGCATGAACTTCACGGTTCTGGAGGCTGACAGAGGCGTTCAGGGACTGGAGCATATTCTTGCTGAAGGCGATTTTGACCTGGTGGTCAGCGACGCGGTTATGCCAGGCGGTATCTCTGGTCTGGAAGTGGCTAAGACTCTGGCGGATGTACAGCCCTCAATTCCGGTTATTCTGATGTCCGGAGGCCCCTTGGAAACCCCGGCAAACTGCCATTTTCTCGCCAAACCATTTTCGTTAGGTCAGCTCGAACAAATGATTCGCCAGGTCATCAGATAACCGGCTGGCGTGCGCGGTTTAATCAGCCGATGTCATGCTTGCGCGGCGAGCATCACGTCGCGCTATATGACCTCGCATGCGTTCCTGCCGGACCTGGGTAAGCGGATACTTCCACAACAGCGGCAGTGCCACACAAGCCAGTACGGCGGGGACGATACTGTACAATAGTGCTACCGCGAGCTTTGCTGTCGCTGTGTTCTCATCCGCCGAAGGATTGAAACCGAACCAGGCAACCCCGTTTGTTGCGAGCAGCACGCCTAACGCGGTTGCGGCCTTGTTAACCATACCCCACAGAGAGAAGTACAAACCTGTGCGTTGTTCGCCGGTGCGCAGGGTGTCGAGATCGACAACGTCCGCAGCCATGGATGACGGCAGGAACACCAGTGCACCCACCGCAGAACCTTTAAGCATCATCAGTGCAAAAAACAACCAGTAATGCTCCGGTCCAAGCAACGGAATGAACGCACTCCAGAGCGACAACCATGCAATACCAATGACAACAGTTTTATGTTTACCAAGGCGGCGTGAAATTGCGAACCATGCCGGGATGGCAAGACTGCTGGAGAGGTAGTATGCCAGAACAAAAAGCGCGTACCGATCAAACGGCTGCTCCATAACCGAGCCAACAAAGAAAAACGACAGTGACGCGGTCATGCTCACCGACGCCACCAGAAAAACCAGGCTGATTACCAGACGTCGATAGGGACCATTGGCCAGAACAATTTTCAGGCCACGTCGCCAAGGTACCCGCTCCTGACTCACTCTGGAGCGAGAAGGCAGTTCCGGCACAAACAACAGCGCTGGTGCGCTCAGCAGCGGTAAGAGGATGACAACGGCTACAGCGATACCCAGCAACGCGTTGTTGGCACCAGATAACCCAAAGCCTAAGGAGAGAATCAGCGGTATCAGCAGCGCCATCAGAGTGCCGCCATAACCGAAAGCTTCCCGCCATCCGGTAATCTGCGAGCGCTCGTTATATTCCGGCGACAGCTCAGCCCCCCACGCGCGGTAGGGCAGGTCGACAAGCGTGAAGCTGAGGTACAAGGCGCTGATCCAGACAAACAGATAGAGGTTGGTAACCGCCTCACCACCAAACAGCTGCCAGGTCGCCTTTGCAAGAGTACTGTCTGGAACAAACAGCATCCATAACGACAGGATCATCAATGGAATACCCAGAGCCATCCAGGGTTTGCGGCGCCCGAAGCGGGTCACCCAGCGGTCAGAGGCGATGCCTATAGCCGGGTCTGTGACCACATCAGTCAATCGGGATAACGCAATCAGCGCGCCGACAACAGCAAGCGACAGGCCAAGATTCTGTGAATAGAACGCTGGGATATACAAGGCGATCGGCAAACCAACAGTTGATGTTGGTAGATTGGCTATGCCGTACAAGGCTATTTTCAATCGGCCAATACCTTGCACGGGCGATGATGCCTGTTTCAAATCAGCACTCAAATGGGTTATACCTTCTCTCTTCTCTCATACTCACACTCGCACTAATAATGCGTATAATGCAAGCAGCATTATTAAGGAATTACCATGCAGCGACTCTTGCTAAATCTGATCATTCTAACCCTGCTCACCGGCACATTTGCTTCCAGCGCATCTGCTCAATTCATCACCACCGACGAAGTTCTGGCCATCGAGCAACAGAGCCAGGCCAGTGAACGCGTCAGCAGTTTTCTCGCCCGCGAAGAAGTGCAGCAGCAGCTGATTAAATTCGGTGTCCCGCCTGAGCAGGCCGAACAACGCATTGCAGCACTGACGCCGCAGGAATTGATGTCTCTGGACGCACGAATAGGCGACATGCCTGCAGGTGGTATTGCTGAAGTCATCGGCATCGTCGTCATTGTCCTGTTCATTCTAGAGCTACTGGGTGTCACAGACGTATTCACGGCTATTTAGAGTCCTGTTTGTTGGCGCTGTTCTGACAGGTTGTCAGACACCGCCGATTCTCAGCCTGAATACCCCCCTGAATACTCGAGGGAGTCTGGAACTCAGCCAGACCCCCTTCTATGACCAGACCGGCTACTTCTGCGGTCCAAACGCTCTCGCAACAGTCCTGCACCGGACAGGCCTGGACATAGACCCTGACACGCTCGCAGAACAAGTGTATCTACCGGGCCGCAAAGGCAGCCTGCAGCTTGAGCTGGTAGCAGCGACTCGGGCTATGAATCGATTGACCGTTACCATCGAGCCCTCTCTGCAGGGCATCCTGCGCGAGCTGGAGCAGGGCTATCCGGTATTGATCCTGCAGAATCTGGGCGTGGCATGGTTGCCGGTCTGGCATTATGCCGTGATCATCGGTTTCGACCCGGCAGAACAACACTTTATGCTGCGTTCCGGCAATCAGCGCCGACAACTGTTCAAGGCTCACCGACTGTTAAAAACCTGGGACCGCGCAGATCGCTGGGGGGTGGTTGTTTTGAACCCGGGAGAGTTGCCGGCAAACATGGAAGTGCAGGCTTACACCGCTGCAGTTGCAGCGCTTGAACAGGTTGGCAGCTTTGACGCCGCCCTGGTCTCTTATCAAGCTGGATTACAGCGCTGGCCCGACAGCAGCGCCTTGAAATTTGGTACCGCAAATACTCTGCAGCAGACCGGTAATCAGATTCGCGCTATTCAGATGTATGAAGACCTGATTGCGCAAAAACCTGACTACTGGTTTGCAACAAACAATCTGGCACACACATTGGCACTGCTGGGATGTAAACAGCGAGCACTGAATGCTATCTCTCGATATCAGGACAGGGCGGGTTCAGACATACCCCAGATGCTCTTGAACACTCAGCAGACCATCGCCGCCCAACCTGACGACCAATGTCGCCACCTACCCCTAATCGAATCCGGTTAGTCGACGACCAGGCTGAGTAGACATCCGGTCTCAGCCGCCAGTTTGATAAGACTTATCGGTATCCCATTCAGCGCAGCCTTGGCTGCGTGCGTAAATCCAGCGTATACGGCTGATCCGGATGAGGCACTTCCGCCTTTATTTTCAGCCGCCCCTGAGAACCACCGTGACTGAAAAATCTGGCGCCCCGCCGCGCTTCCGCTTCATTGGCATTCAGTGGAAAAGTGTCATAGTTGCGACCACCCGGGTGCGATACATGGTAAGTCGCACCCGCAATCGAACGTTGGTTACTGGTATCGATCAGATCAAAAACCAGCGGTGAGTGCACATCAATGGTGGGATGTAAGCTGGACGGCGCTGCCCAGGCTTTAAAGCGCACGCCACCTATGGCGCTGCCCCGTTCGCCGGTTGGCCGCAGAGGCACCGGTCGACCATTACACAGCACCTGGTAACGGTCGCCTTTCAGCCCCCGCACTGAAACCTGCAGACGCTCAACCGTTGAGTCAACGTAGCGCGCCGTACCCTGGGCAGTCGCTTCTTCACCCAGTACATGCCAGGGTTCCAGGCCATTGTGAATTTCAATCTGCATGCCCTGGGCTTCAAAACTCCCCAGCAGTGGAAAACGAAACTCCCGGAACGGCGCAAACCATTCTTCTTCAAAGGCATAGCCGGCCCTGTTCATATCAGCCAGCACTTCGCGCATATCTTCCCACACGCAATGTCGCAACATGAAGCGGTCGTGCAACTCTGTGCCCCAGCGGATCAAGGGTTGTTTGTAAGGCTTGCGCCAGAAGCGCGCAACCATCGCGCGGATCAACAGCATCTGCACCAGACTCATCTGCGCATGGGGCGGCATCTCCAGCGCACGCAGCTCTACCAGACCTTTCCGTCCGGTGGGACCGTCAGGCGAGTAAAGCTTATCTATGGAAAACTCAGCCCGGTGTGTGTTTCCTGTCAGGTCGATGAGAAAATTGCGCAACAGGCGGTCTACCTGCCAGAGTTGTTCTGTCTCTCCTTCAGGCAGCAGACCCAGCGCAATTTCCAGCTCATAAAGATTGTCATCCCGTGCTTCATCAACCCGCGGCGCCTGACTGGTGGGGCCAATAAACAGGCCGGAAAAAAGATACGACAGACTCGGATGACGTTGCCAGTAGGTAATAAAACTGCGCAGTAAGTCCGGTCGTCGGAGAAACGGGCTGTCTGCCGGAACAGCTGCGCCCAGGGTGACGTGGTTACCACCGCCAGTGCCCGAATGTCTGCCGTCGAGCATAAATTTTTCAGTACCCAGGCGGCACTGGCGGGCCTGTTCATAGAGGACCTCGGTATTGCTCACCAGGTCACGCCAGTTTGTTGCGGGATGAACGTTCACTTCGATCACGCCGGGGTCGGGGGTAATCTGCAGAATCTGCAAACGCGGATCACGCGGTGGTTCGTAGCCTTCCAGGATCACAGACAAGCCAACAGCATTCGCAGCGGTAGTGATTGCGTCAACAAGCGCCAGATAGATCTCCAAACGGTCCTCTGGCGGCATGAAGGCAAAGAGCTTATTGTCGCGCACCTCCAGACACAATGCGGTATGGACGATTTCATCTGAGCCTTTATCTGCCAGCGGAGCCGCCGTGGCGTTAACCTGAGCACCGGCTTTGCTCAATTCACCTAACGATTCAAATGGATCGCGCTGAGTCTCAATATCCCGTTCTTCCGGTGCTTCCCAGGGTAGCGATGCTAATGGCAGCCGCAAACCCATTGGCGAATCACCTGGGAGCAGGATCATTTTATCCTGACGAAACGGCCAGCGGCTCGATTTCCAATAACCACCATCAGCTTCGCCTTTGAATTTGATGGGCAATGCATAGCCGCTGATTTTGTTCAGCCCTCGCTGAAACAGGCGAACCATTCGAGCTCGCTCCAGCGGGTCTTCCAGCTTGGGATCTGAAGGATCTACATTCACCGGCAATCGCGCTTCCTGCTGCAGGTAATGCTCAGGGTCTTCATAACCCGGGACAATAAATTCCGGCGCTATCTGCAGCTCATTGACTAACGCCTGAGCCAGGCGGAAGGCATCTTCAACACTACAGGTTTGTACTTCATCTTTGTCGGCAACAACCTCCGGGTGCAGCACTGCCGGTTTACCGTCCTGCCGCCAGAACATGGATAACGCCCAGCGCGGCAACGGTTCACCCGGATACCATTTTCCTTGCCCGAAGTGCAGCAGGGCATCGGGCGCAAACTGCGCCCGAAGTCTCTGCAGTAGCTTGCCGGCCAGCTCACGCTTGTTTTTACTCAGAGCGGTGTAATTCCATTCCGGCCCATCCATATCGTCAATCGAGACAAAGGTAGGTTCACCACCCATGGTCAAGCGGACATCACCTTTTTCCAACTGGCGGTCAACTTTATCACCCAGTTTTTTGATCGAATTCCATTGTGCGGCATCGTAAGGCTTGGTTACGCGAGGGTCTTCATGTACCCGCTCAACTTTGTTGAAAAATTCAAATTCGACGGCAGACGACTCTATCGCACCGGTTACCGGCGCAGCACTGCCCGGGTCTGGCGTACAGGCAAGGGGTATGTGCCCTTCTCCTGCCAGCAGACCTGATGTCGGATCCAGACCTATCCATCCGGCTCCGGGCAGGTAGACCTCTGCCCACGCATGCAGGTCAGTAAAGTCTTCCGTAGTGCCGGAAGGTCCGTCGAGTGCTTCCTGATCCGCTTTCAGCTGAACCAGATAACCCGACACAAAGCGCGCAGCCAGACCCAGGTGACGAAGAATCTGCACCAGCAGCCAACCGCTGTCGCGACACGAGCCACAAGACAGTCCCAGTGTTTCTTCACAGGTTTGAACGCCGGGTTCCATGCGGACCAGATATCCGATATCCCCCTGAACACGCTGATTCAACCCCACAAGAAAATCAACCAGAGCAGTGGGTTTGCGATTTATCCCCTTCAGCCATTGTGTTAACAGAGGTCCTTTGTCGGTAATCTCAAGATAGGGTGCAAGATCACGTTTCAGCTGCTTGTCGTAAGTGAACGGGTATTCCTGCGCCGATTCTTCGAGGAAGAAATCAAACGGGTTGATCACCGTCATATCTGCAATGAGCGATACGTCGATAGACAGGTGCTTGCTTTTTTCCGGAAAAACATAGCGCGCCAGGTAGTTCCCAAAAGGGTCCTGCTGCCAATTCACAAAATGTTCCGCAGGCGAGACTTTCAGCGAGTACGCGCTTATCGGTGTGCGCGAATGCGGTGCCGGCCGCAACCGAATAACGTGTGGATGAATAGTTATCGGCCGGTCAAATTTGTAATGTGTGTTGTGCTGCAAGGCAACGCGGATAGTCATGATTTATCACCCTCGTTCCATACCACCGGCGGCAACTGATCAAACGCCTGCTTGATCAAGCGGTTCCAGTTACTTTTCAGTTCACGCAGGAACTCGCTGTCTTCATCGTATACGACGCACCGACACGGCGCTAAGCTGCCTGTATTGTATATACTCACCTCTATCGGCGGCCCCACGGTGAGGTTGCTGCGCATGGTGGCATCCATGGAAACCAGCCCGCACAAAGCAGCCCGTTCCAGTGGCGTGTCTACGGACAGCACACGATCAAGGATAGGTTTGCCATACTTTGATTCACCCACCTGCAGGAAAGGTGTCTGATTAGAGGTTTCGATATAGTTACCCTCAGCATATATCCTGAACAAGCGACGCGGTGCGCCTGCCACTTCGCCACCCAGCAGCAGGCTGGCCTCAAACACCGGGCCGCCACCAGTATTCTTTTTCTGCTGTTCGAGATTGAGCGCGCCAACATAACTGGCTGCTTCGGCGACTGAACTGACGTTCATGAGATTAACTTCAGCGTTATCACGTATATCCCGTTCGATCTGCGCAATCACACCCTGTGTCGTTGCCAGATTGCCCGCAGTACAGATAACAAACTGGCGCTCTCCGCGCACACCGTAGCGACGCATCTTGCTATAGGTGCTGACATTATCGACACCTGCGTTTGTGCGGGAGTCAGAGACAAAAACCAATCCTTCATTGACGGCAATGCCGACACAATATGTCATTTCGATGTTGTACCTAAAATGGACCCGCTCGCTGCGGGCCGCGTATATTGAACAATAGCCACTAGTACCTCAACACTGGTGATTATGTGCAGCCCAGTTTTCCACAGGTGTCTGTCAGACGCCGCACGATAAGCGCGTACAACGCGATGTCCGTGGCGCCAGCGGTCTGCACTTCTTCAATGGCGCTGAACCAGCTGTCAAGTACACCCGGATTCTGGCTCTGCCATTGCGCAAAATCACCCTGCGCAGTGGTTAGCACATGCGCACTGAACGCACATTGCAGACGGAACAGATCATCATACAGCGCATCAATCTGCAGAGCCTGCCAATGTGAATCTGTCGGCAGATCGGTAAGCCGGGATAGCAGCCAATCGATGCGCAATTGTGCTGCAACCCGGCCACTGACCTCGACCAGTGCAGCAACCTCACAACCTTGCTGTTCGGCGACGGCAACCACGGGCAACATCTGCGTAAACACCTGCACATCACTCCAGTGTTGCGCCAGGTGAGCAGGCAACCCTCCTTTTTCAAGTGCAGCACTGACTGCGGCATCGGCCTCGGACACAGCAAGGTTAGCCGCAGCGGAATGTGCAACAACATCAAGCGCTGGCTTAAATCGGCTCACTAATGTGTCAAGAGAATCTGACACATCACAGTTCCTCAATATCCAACGGGTCGAACGAGTGCCCAGTTGAGCCACGCTATCCAGTACATGCAACTGCTGCTGGGCATTCAGACCCGGCGCTGTGGCAACCACATCAAACCAGGTTGCAAAGTCAAAACAGGCTGCAGCGACCGCGTATCCTTTGGCGACATCGGTAACTGCACAACCCACTGATTCACTTAAGCTCGAAACGAACGTAATACCCATATGACCGACAATTTCATTGGCAAGCTGTGTCGCTATTATCTCCGGCGCTAGCCTGTGAGATCTGACATCCATCTCGAACTGTTTTACCAGCGAGCCCGGAAACGCATTCACAATCCGTTGTGCAATCAGCGGATCATGATGTACCGCCCCCTCAATCAGGTTGTTTTTGATATACGTTTTTGTATAGGTCAGAAGCACCGCAAGTTCAGGACGAGTCAAGCTGTCTTCACTGGCATATCGCTCCACCAGCGCCTCATCCGAAGGCAGGAATTCCAGCTCTCTGTTCAATCCGGCATGCAGACTCAGGACGCCCATCAGACGTTGGTACTCACTTCGGTGAGCTTTTTCATGGCGGGTGGCCAGGCTCAATGTTTGAGCCTGATCAAAACTGTTTGCCAATACCAGCGCAGCCACTTCATCAGTCATTGATTCCAATACGGAGTTGCGCTGTTTACGCGTCAGATCTTCACGCGCGACCAGCTCGTTGAGCAGAATTTTAATATTCACTTCGTGGTCGGAACAGTCGACACCTGCGGAGTTGTCAATGAAATCCGTATTTACCGCCCCACCGTTGAGCGCAAACTCTACACGTGCGCGTTGAGTGATACCCAGATTGCCACCCTCGCCAATGACCCTGGCTTTGAGCTCTTCGGCGTTAACCCGCAGGTGATCATTTACCCGATCGCCAACGTCTTCATGACTTTCTGAACTGGCTTTTACATACGTCCCGATCCCGCCGTTCCAGATCAACTGAACGGGACTTTTCAATAACGCGTGGATCAGATCATCAGGTGCCATGTCTTTCTGTGGCATCCCAAAACGAGCGGACATTTCAGGGGTCACCGTAATCCGCTTGCTGGTGCGGGAAAATATGCCGCCACCGGAGCTGATCAGCGCCTCGTTATAATCGCTCCAGCTGGAACGGGGCAAAGCAAACAGCCGCTCCCGCTCCGCATAGCTCGCAGTGGCATCAGGGTTTGGATCAACAAAAACATGCATATGGTTGAACGCTGCGACCAGTAACAGCGATTCGGATCGCAACACACCATTGCCAAAAACGTCACCGCTCATATCGCCAATGCCGAGCACTGTGATTGGGTCCCTCTGCACATCGATGTTGATCTCGGCGAAATGGCGCTGCACTGAAACCCAGGCACCTCGCGCGGTAATACCCATTTTTTTATGGTCGTAGCCGTTAGATCCACCGGAGGCGAAGGCATCACCCAGCCAGAAATCGTAGGCCTTGGAGATATCGTTGGCGGTATCGGAAAAAGTTGCTGTGCCTTTATCTGCCGCGACAACAAAATACGGATCAGGATTGTCTAATGTTACGACCTGGTCAGGTTTTATCACCTCTCCGTTGACAATGTTATCGGTAACATCCAGCAGTGCTCGGATAAAATCTTTATACCCATCGATACCGGCACGATCGTCCTTGATGACAAAACCACCTTTAGCACCTGTTGGCACGATGACAGCATTTTTCACTACCTGCGCTTTCACAAGACCCAGCACTTCTGTGCGGTAGTCTTCCAGACGGTCAGACCATCGCAGGCCGCCACGCGCAATGCTTCCAGCCCGTAAATGCACGCCTTCCAGGTAGGGTGCACTGACAAAAATTTCGTACAGTGGTGTCGGCAGAG
>Ga0180435_10005897_pt1 | contig 11834 bp, 8 predicted proteins | sample SS_ome_3_FD_132467 | JGI IMG/M metagenome (GOLD analysis project Ga0180435, IMG submission 132467) | Hypersaline lake sediment archaeal communities from the Salton Sea, California, USA - SS_3_S_1 metaG | ecosystem: Environmental > Aquatic > Non-marine Saline and Alkaline > Hypersaline > Sediment...
ACAGCGGTTGTCCGCTGTGTCGCCGAGAGATCGCGCATTATCGCAAGATCGATCGGGCTGGTCGTATCCATTGGATCGACCTCACTCAAGAAGGAGAGGCTCTGGCTGCTGTCGGGCTTGATCCGCCAAGCGCGATGCGCCGGCTGCATGCGCAGGAGGCCGATGGGCGTCTAAGCAGTCTGGCTGGCTAGCCATTGGCGTTGCTGATCCTTGCGGCGGCGCTGCTCGAGGGCCTCGTGGATGCGCTCGCGAACCTGACTGAAGGGGAGGCTGTTAGCCGCATGAATGGTCTCGCAGAAGAGCAGATGAAAGCCTAGCTCGGACTCAAGGATGCCGCTGATCGCACCCTGGTCGAGGTTGAACAGGGCGGCGTCGAGCGCCGGATAGAGCTGACCTTGGCGTATCCGCCCGAGCTGGCCGCCGTCCATCGCGGTTGGACATTCGGAGCCTTTGCGGGCCTCATCGCTGAAGCGCCGCTGCCGCTCGGAGGGCTCCTCGCTCGCGGATTTGCCGCTGCTGGCCTTGCTGCTGGAATCCTGATCGCCAGTTGTCTTTAAGCGTTCCGCGATGGCCTCGATGCGTGCACGAGCGGCGGCTCGGCTATTCTCCGGATAGTCCTCGTTGATGGTGATGAGGATATGGCGTGCGTCGCGCGTCTCGGGCGTGGTGAAGCGTTCCCGATGTAGCTCGTAGAACAGCCGCTCATCGGCATCGGTAATCGGAGGGTGGCGGGCGCCGACACGCTGCATGACGGCGTCAAACATCAGCTCGCGGCCTAGGGCTTGGCGCAGCTGGCGCGGGCTCAGCTGGTTGCGTGCGAGGTCGGCCTCGAGTTCGGCTTGGCTCTGGTAGCGAGCTTTGACCGCTTGGTAGGCGCGCTGAACCTGGGTGTCGGGGATCAATACATCACGCGCCTCAGCGCTGTTTAAGACCCGCTCTTCGAGCGCGAAACTGCGCTGCGCTTGACGCTCGGCCTCGGCGAGTTCCGCTGGCGCTAAGGCGGGGATATTGCGCTGATAGCGAGCGGTCGCCGCACGCAATAGATGATACCGATAGCCCTCAGGCTCGGCTGGGCGCTGACCGGATGCGGTTGGCTTGGGGGCGATGGCCTGCGATCGGCTCATGGGCTCTGCTCCACTGCGGCGGGCTTGATGCTGATGTCGGTCGCTGCTGGTGCTGGTGCTGGTGCTGGTGCTAGGGCCGACTCTGGAACCTGCAGCAGGCTAGAGCCCGGAAAAAGGACATGGTAAGCAACACTGCCTGCCGCATCCGGGCTGGGCGCGCCGCGCAACACCTTAATGATCTCACCGATGCGCCCCGCCTCCACCAGTACGCGTCCACCGCGGCCAAGGGCGATGCGCGCGCTGACCTTCTCGCGCGACTCGAAGCGGCTTGGGGTCCAGGGAGCGGTGGCCGGCTGCAGCTCCTCCTCGCGGCAGCCGATGATCCGGTCGCTCTCGAGAAAATGGACGCTGTAGATGATCTGATCTTGGAGAAAGGTGCCGAGGTCGCGCACAAAGCCGGTGTTGCCGCGTCGCACCAGCAATGCGCCGGTCGGTTGGCCCGGAAAGGTGCCATCATTACGCAGATTCCGCAGCACGCGAACCTCGTCACCTAGTTCGTACAGGGGCCGCATCAGAGGGGCTGCCCGGTCAGCGCGGAAGGTTTGTGGCCGCTGGCGATGAGCTGATCGAGGCCAACGCTCACCTGGCGCGGCTCGCGCAGCTTGAAGACGCGAAAGACCTTTTCGGTGCGCGCATCGGAGCCGACGAAGTCTTGATAGGCGCCCTGGAGCAGATCCGCGTAGAGTCGGTAGCGGGCCGCCGCACTGTCTGGTGGCTCGTCGATCTCAGCGAGATAGTCGTGGAAGCGTTGCAGAATGTGCAGCCGATTGACATGCAGGATCGCGGGCTCGAAGGCAATCCCGAAGTAATCGAGAAAATCTTCCGCGGCCTCCAGTTCGTCAAGATCGGACTCGAAGCTGTCAAGCGAGTCTGGGATCGAATGCGGCATGGCTTGAGGCAGCGCATTGGCCATCGAATCCTGAACAGAGGCAAATGGTGGCAAGCTGTTGAGATCTGGCATTGCGGTCTCCGGTAAAGGTGAATGTCATGTATAGAGACAGGCGGAATGATGGCTTATGCGGTGGTCTCAATCACCAAGCAGATGGACATTGTCGCCAGCGTTTGCGATCTGCTCGCGTCGCAGCGCCTTCTCGGCCCAGCTCAGCAGATCAGCGGTGCCGAGCTGGTCCTTTGCATCAAAGGCACGCACCGGTGCCAGGCGCTCGATAGCAGCTTGCGGTTGATCTTGGCGTAGCAAAAGCCAGGCCGCGCCCTTGAGCGCCAACAGCAGAAAGCGGGTGCTGCTCATCGAGCGCTCCGCCGCCTGCTCAAGATCGGTCTGTCCGAGCTGCCGCCAGTCCTCGCTCAGGCCGAGCTGACGGCAGCTCAGCAGGATGGCGCGATCGGCCATCCTCACCGCCTCCGCATAGCGATGACGGTAATAGAAGAAGCGATAGAGGGCGACGATCACCGAGAGGTGCTCTGGGGCCTGGAGGTAAGCGCGCAGTAGCGCCCATTCGGCGGTGTCCACCGGGGTCAGTTCCAGATCATCCTCCGTGCTGCCATCGAGCGCTTGCGAGCGGTACTGGCGCCCGCTCTCGTCAAGCAGTTGCTGCACCTCAGCCGCTAGCGGCGTCTCGAAGTACATGGCCTCGTCGCTGATATCGAGTAGATCCATACTGGTGTCTGGCTGATGTCTGGCTGATGTCTGGCTGATGTCTGGCTCGTGGAGCTTGCTTAAATGATTAGGCCATCGGCGATTAGGCCAGACGCGTGCTGAGAGGCGCGGCTAGACCGAGACTCGGGCTCGTGCCTGGCCGCATTGGACAGCCACGCCTGGGCTCCGGCTCCACGGGGGGTTCGGTGCGGCTGGCCGCCTGTTCCAGGAACCGGCGCAGATCCGCATCTGCCGGGGCGCGCTTGGTCGCGGTGACGAAGCGGCGCAGCAGGGGCAGCACGCGTTCCGCCTGCGCGGCATCGATGTCGAGCTGCAGCCGTTGCTGGTAGGCGAGACGAAGCGCCTGACGGCCAGAGTGCTTGCCGAGTACGATCTGATGGCTGCGGCCAACCTCGGCCGGGTCGATGCCCTGGTAGTTCAAGGGGTCTTTCAGCAGCCCGTCGACATGGATGCCGGCCTCGTGGGTGAAGGCGCCGTCGCCGACCAGGCTCTTGTGCCAGCCGATGGCATGGCCGGAGGCGCGGGCGACCAGTTTCGAGAGGGCCTCGAAGCGGGTTAGGTCGATCCCGGTCGTAACATGGTGCAGATGCTTCAGGCCCATCACCACCTCTTCCAGCGCGGCGTTACCGGCGCGCTCGCCGAGACCATGGACGGTGGTATTGACATGGGTGGCGCCGGCGCGCACCGCGGCTAGGGTGTTGGCGGTGGCCAGGCCGAGGTCGTCATGGGCATGCATCTCGATCTCGCAGTCGCAGACACTGGCCAGATCGCGGATGCGCTCGTAGGTGCTAAAGGGATCGAGCAGGCCAACCGTATCGGCAAAGCGCAGGCGGCGCGCCCCGGCGGCTTGCGCGGCTTCGGCAACCCGCTTGAGCCAGTCTGGATCGGCACGCGAGGCATCCTCGCAGCCGACGCCGACCTCAAGCCCTTGGTCGCGGGCGATGCGCACCTCTTGGGCGATACAACGCAGCACCCAGTTGCGGTCGCGGCCGAGCTTGCGTGCGATCTGCTGATCCGAGACCGGGATCGAGAGATCGACCAGATCGACCCCAAGGTCGGCGCAGGCATCGATATCGGCACTGCACATGCGCCCCCAGACCATCAGCCGCGCCTGGAGTCCGAGTGCGGCCACGGCCCGGATCGAGTCACGCTCTTCCTCGCCCATGGCCGGGATGCCGATCTCCAGCTCTGGCACGCCGAGGGCATCGAGCCCGCGCGCGATGGCCAGTTTTTCATCGAGCGAGAAGGCGACGCCAGCGGACTGCTCGCCATCGCGCAGCGTGGTGTCGTTGATGCAGACCCGGGAAGACGGCGGAGCATGAGTGATCAGCATCGGTCTGGGCTCCAATCAGGGTGATCGCAAAGGCATCGGCATCGCTGAAGTAGCAGCTTGAGGGCTGTTTCGAGCTTGCCTCTTGGGGATTGCTTGAGCTTGCAAGCAAATCCTGGGCCTAAATTTTTTAACTAATAAATTCAAACACTTTACGGCGATGCCGGACAGATTTGGAGCGACTGCGACGGGCTGAAAGTCACGCCCTGTCGCAGATCCGACAAGGCGGTTGATGCATGCGGCCCCAGACTGCGGCTGCACGCGGCGAGGAAAGATGCTGAGGCTGTTATCATCGATCTTCCCAATGAAGTTTATATCCTTTTAATAGTCTTTTAATCTGCGCGCATCTGCGTCATCCGCGGTTTATAGGATAAAGATTAAGAAGTATGCAGATCCGTTGCGCCTACTGAAAAAATCGCCGATTTTTAGCTAAGCTCATAATCATCGATAGCAAGCGGAGGTCGAATCCGCTAGCGCCTGTGGTTCACTGTAGTTTACTGTGGTTCAATGAGTAGGGCATGTGATGAATAAGCGAGATGATGGGCGAGCGGTGTGGTCTGCTGATTCAGCGCTTTACGGGAGCTTCGAGCGGGACTGCAACGATCGGGCGGTTCAGGCGCGGATGCGTCTCGCTGCTATCAGAGATGAGCGTCGCCGGGTCGCGGCAATGCAGAGTTCAATTGCTGAAGATCTGCCAAGTGTGAAGCAGTTGTTCGGCACGACCACCTTGGCTGCACCCGTCGGTCGGCGCTAGCTCGTGCGTGGCGATCGAGGAACCTGACGGACTGCAGCCGTGCTCCCATCCCCGTCGTCCCCGGCTCGATGCAAATGATATCGTGATAGCCGTCGGGGCTCAGCATCGCCTCAGGGGCGGAGCAGGCAGGGCAATCGCATCCTGTTGGTCAGTTCAGCAGGGCGAGCCCCAGATATGGGCAATCACTGCAATGAGCAGCCCGGAAAAGATAGCGAGCCTAGCAGCGGAGGCAACGGCAGACCAATGGTCTTTTCGTCGATCCAATCACGAATCTTGCCGAATGCCGGGCCTTGCGCATAGAGGTAATCGATACTCAGGTGTTTATTGCGGCTGATCATCAGCTCGTTACCTTGAACATCGATGATCTTGTCTGATTCAGGATCAAAATCAGTCTCGCTGAGATATTTCTTGCGAATGTTGTCGATGATGAAATGATACTCTTCATCCGTTGTCTGTCGATAGACCCGCTTGGCGTAGAACAAGCCACCTCGGTGAAAATGGAACTCAAACCGCACCTGAATCCCGGAGACGCGCTTGCGATAGAAGAGCAACTCCTCGGTCAAGGCATGCTGTGGTAACAGCCTTAGACTGGGCTTGCCGAGCTTGCTGGTCAGCTCGCGAGCCGAGCTATCAAACGGTAGCTTAGGGTAGGGATTAATCAAGGAGTGGGTCGGCTTTGCCTTGAGCAGCAATGATCTATCGAGGAGTCCTTGGTGCACGGCAACATGAAAATAGTGCTCGAGTAACTGCTGAGAGGCTGGTGCTACGAGCGCGTCATGCTGCTCTCGTCTAAATCCAAGCGCATTTCCAAGACTCATTAACATAGCAGGTTCTCCCGTGCACTGATTCCGCTGCTGTTTTGACTCTGCGGCTAGCTAGCTGCGGCTAGCTAGTTAGATGCCTAACTGCGCTCCTGCGCTCGCTAGACCCCGGCATAGATGCTGTTAAAGCTCGCATTATGCGCCCGAAGATAGCTGATTTGCAGTTCATCGCCATCGCGGGCGAACAGCTCGTTGCCCTGTATGTCCACAATCTTTTCCCGCTCAGGATCAAAGGGCCCATCTTGGAGATACCTGGCGCGGATGGCGGAAAAGACCTCATCGGCCTCGAGCATATTGACACGGCTAAAGGTTCGTCTGGCATAAAACAGGCAGGATTTATGGAAGTGGAATTCACAGCGCATCTTGTAGCCACCGGCGGTAATCCGATAAAACAAGAGGTGCTCGCGTGGCGTATACAGGTTAAGCTCAGGATCACCAAGCACCTGTTTGAGCTGATCGGGCCTGCTGCCGAATTCAACGCCAGCCGATGGGGTCAGCAATCCCAAGCTAGGTCGTGCTGTGAGCGACGCCGAGATCTCATACAGGGTCTGATAGGTCGCGGAACTCGCATAATCGGCGCAGACGGCGTCAGCGACTGTATCACTAACGTCTCTCCTGAGCCGCGGGTTGGTGTCGAACAGTTTACCTAGCTTTGACAGCATCGTTGTTGCTCCGACGTCAGTGGATGGGACAGCGACAACCAAGCTGCGGTCAGGGCCAATCTGAATTTTGCAATGACGATTGGCACAAGTGGTCGTCTCGATACTAAGTAAACACCACGGATGGAGACTCGGCAAGGCAACGAAGATGAAGCTTTATGAAGATGAAGATTCATGAAGACGCCCCTTGCGCGGTCGCCTTTAGCAGGGGGCAATAAGGTGACCCTAGACAATGGTTTTCGTTGGATTCCAAAAGCGTTTCCAATCGTGAGCAATATGAATGGTTTTCCCACCAATTGCCCCAGCCGTACTGAGCCGCGGTTAAGCGCAGGTGCGATCGATACGATTTCAGAGTTAGCCGGGTAGGTTATAGAGTTGCTACCAAGGATGCTCCTTGTGCAAGATCTGTATTGCCAAGGCTCAGTAAACAACAGTGCTCATGCGTCGGCAAGGCAATGTGGATGAAGTATTATGAAGGCGCGTCCGAGGTCTGGATCTGGGCATGTTGGCCTCCCGATCGGTCTTCTGATCAGACGCCCTGTAGGACATTTAACAGTTGCTCGGGTACGATGGGCTTTCTCAGAACGGGTGGCCGTGTTGTTAACCGCTCGATTCCAAAGTTGGCATCGTCCTGTCCCGTCATCAGGACGATGCGCAGATCAGGATGGCGTTCGCCGAGGATGATGCTAAGCTCGATGCCGTCCATCGTTGGCATCGCCAAATCGGACAGGACCAGATCAAAATCGGGTTCTTGGGCTAGGCGCTGGAGGCAGGCCGCGGCGTCTTCCGCGATGGCAAAGGGGGCCCCTAGACGGCGCAGGAGGCGGCTCACCGAGTCGCGCACCCGCGGGTCATCGTCCACCACGAGCACCCGTGGTAGCTTGGCGGCAGGCGCAACTGCCCTGGACTCGCGGCTGGGGCTGGCTGGAGCGGCGGCGCTCGTCGGTAACAGCAGCTGAAACACCGAGCCATGACCTGGGGTTGACTCCAGCAGTAGCCCCGCACCTGAGCGCAGCACGAATTCCTGCACCATGAATAGGCCGAGACCATGGCCGCGCTGCTTGGCCTTGGTGGTGAACAGGGGCTCGAACAGTCTGCGCCGGGTCTCAGCGTCCATGCCGCAGCCGGTGTCGGTGATGCGCAGCGCAATATACTGGCCAGGCTCGAGCTGACCTACCGTCAGCGGCTGGGTGCCATCCCAGGTGCAGTGTTGGGTCTCGATCCGCAGGCGACCGCCATCGGGCATCGCATCGCGCGCATTCAGTACCAGATTGAGCAGCGCCGACTGTAGAAAGGCGGCGCTGGTGTTGGCGCTGATGTCAGGCTCGACCCTGACCGAGAACTGGATGCGCTCGGGTAGGATGTGTCGAAGGATTGCGCTCAGCTCGGCAATGATCGGCTCGAGCAGGGTCCTCTCAAGGTGGATGTTGCTGGCGCGGCTCAGCGAGAGCATGCCAGAGGTGATCACCTTGGCCTGGCCGAGGGCGCTTTGGGTCTCATCGATGACCTCGTTGACCTCAATCATCTCCTCAATCATCTCGCTGTTCCCGGGCTGCACCGGGAGTTCATTCAACGCGGCCTGCAGAAAGTGCATGTTGGCGTCGATGACGCCGAGCAGGTTATTGAAGTCATGGGCAATCCCGCTGGCGAGATGACCGATGGTCTCGCGCTCTTTGGAGACGATCATCACCTGCTGTACCTGCTCTTCAAACAGCAGCGAGGCCAGGCGCTGGCCGATGAGTCGCATCAGCTCCTGATGCATTTTAGAGAGGCTTGGAGCGCATTGCCGACTCCAGAAGCTGAGCATCAGCGTCTCGCCGCGGCCATCGGGAGCCGTCCAGGGGATCGCCAGCGCGAGTGCGCTGCACCAGCCGGCGTCGCGGCTACTCGGCGTTAGTACCTCGCTATTGATCTGTTGTGGTTGACCTGGATGGGCTTGGCAGGTCGTCAACAGCCGCTGGCCTGGGCTGGGAGGGTGCCCTTGGTTGACCGGCGTGGCATAGTTCGCGCGCACTTGATAATGGCGCTCGCGCTCGATCCAACCGATTGTGCCGAGCCCCATCTGCAGGGTTTCGCAGCCGAGCGCTAGCAGGGCCTGTAGCTCATCCTCGATGCCCATCGAACGGCTGCTGAGATTGACCAAGCCCTCGAGTCCCCGGGTGTAGTCGGCGACATCCTGCTCGAGCCGCTTGCGCTGCTCGGTCTCTGTTTGAATATCGGTAATATCTTCGACCATGCCTAAGGGAACTGGGGGTTGACCTTGATCCTGTGGGATCAGCACCACGCGCAGGTCACCCCAGCGGATCTCGCCGTTGGCGCGTAGATAGCGTTTGGTGATGCGATAGTCCGAGCGTTTGCCGGCCTGCAGTTCCGTATACAACGAAAGCTCTCGGCTGAGGTCATCAGGGTGGGTGAATTGATCGAGGCGCAGCCCGATCAGCGATGCGCGCTCGTAGCCGAGTAGGTTGGCCATGGCCTGATTGGCCAAGGTGAGGCGAGCCTCTGGATCGGCGGTGGCGATGCCAATCGGCGCCTGGTTGAAGATGGCGCTGAGTCGGGCCTCGCTGTCGCGCAGTTGCTGCTCTGCCTGATAGCGGGCGGTAATATCGATATCGATGCCACGGTAGCCCTGCAGCGCGCCATCCTCGTCAAGGATGGGAAAGCCGTTGGTATTGACCCAGGCCAGGCGACCATCGGCATGGCAGATGGGATTGAGGAAGTCCTCAAAGGGTTGTTGCTGCAAGAAGTACTCGAAGGCTGCTGCCTTGAGGTTCTCACGCTGGGTTTCCGGGAACAGCTCATAGAAATGGCGCTTGCCGACGAGTGCTTCTGGCGAATAGCCAAGGAGATCTTCAATGACCGGGCTGATATAGGTGTAGCAGCCGTTGATGTCGACCTCCCAGGCAACACTGCGACTCTGACGCGCGACCTGGTCGAAGCGCGTCTGGCTCCGCACCAGATCTTGATGGATACGCGCGCGGGCGAAGGCGCCGACCATGAGATTGGCCACCACCTGCAGGAATCGGACCTCGGTGGCGAGCCAATCCCGAGTCGCATAGACGGCATCGAAACCGATGAAGCCAGTCAGCCGCTCAGCGTCCATCAGGGGGACTAGCAGGACCGATTGGATACCCTGGAACTCCAGGATCTCGCGTTCTTCGGCCCAGTCCTCGTCGAGTTCGGCGACGCGGGGGACGATCACCGGTTGACCGACATGCATGCACTGCATGGTCGCCGAGAAATGATCGATCGGCAGGTCTTGCAGGTGGCTGATCATCGGCTCCACCCCTGGTGCGATCCATTCGTGGGTGTTGCTCATGCGGCCTTCTTTGGGGCCGAATTGGAACAGGTAGGCGCGATCCGAGCGCGTGAAGCTGCCCATCTGCTCAAGGACTTGATCGATCAACCCCGTGAGTTTCTCGTCTTGCTGCACCACAAAGGCGGTTGCTAGCTTAAGCAGCTCAGCTTCGATGGTCTCGCGCTGGATGAGATCCAGCTCGGCGAGCTTGCGTTCGGTGATGTCGCGGCCGAGCGAGACGATGCCAGTGATCTCACCGGTCTGATCGAGGATGGCGCGATCGACCCACTGTAGCCAACGCCAGCCCTGCTTGGTCGAGACATAATGCTCGGCGCGATGCATATAGGGCGGCTGCCGCAGGGCCTTGGTGACCTCGTGCCGCGTCTGCGGATCAGAGGGGCGTCCGTAGACGCGGGCGTCTTGACCGATAAGCTCGGCCTCGGAATGGCCGAACAAGCGGCAGTAAGAGGGGCTAACGAACTCTAACCGTCCTTGCGCGTCGGTACGGATGATCAGGTCTTCAAGGTTGTCGATGACCAGCTGATAACGCTGACGCTGGGCGCGCAGATCGGCTTCGATGCGACGTTGATGGGTCACGTCGAGCGTGGTGCCGGTCAAGCTCAGTGGCTTGCCGTCAGTGTCGAAGCTGGCCCGCCCCTGATTCAGCAGGCGCCGCTCGATGCCATCGGCGCAGCGAAACCGGCATTCGATGCGGTAGGCGCCATCCGCGCGTTTGGGGGCTGCCGTCAACTCGGCCTGGACCGCCGCCGCGTCGTCTGGATGCACCACGGCAAAGAAGGCCTCCAGACTCGCCGGCACCGCTTGCGGGTCGTAGCCTAGGAGTCGGTAGGTCTCATCGGTCCAGGTCAGCTGGTTGGACCGATAGTCCAGACTCCAACTGCCGAGGTGGGTGATTGCCTGCGCCTCTTGTAGCAGCGACTCACTGCGCGAGACGTGCTTGAGGGTTTGCTGAAGGGTGGTGAAGCTCTCCGCGAGATGGTCGCCCATCAGGCTGATGGCCTGTGCAAGCTGCTCTAGCTCACGCACCGGAGTAGGCCTGATGGGCTCGATCGATCGGCCAGCGGTTATCTGAGCAGGCATGCGCGAGGCCGCTTCAATCAGTCGCGCTAGCGGGCGGCTGAGGAGGCTGCTGAGCCGTTCGGCAAAGACCGCTGAGATCACCACCAGGGTAAGCAGGATGCTTAGCAAGCGGACGATCTGTTCATGCAGCTGATCGATGACCAGGATTGCGCTGACCTTGATGACCAACTGCTGGGTGCCGGCGGCCGTCGAGACCGGGATCAGAACCTGATAATGGGCCTCGCGCCAGCGTTCCATGCGCGCCGGCTGCCCGTCTCTTGGCATCAGGAGTGAGAGCCCTTCGACCTCGGAGGGGACAACCAGGGCGGTCTCCCGCTCTGGCAGCCACTGGATGCTCGGCTGTGCCGAGGCCGGCAGATGCGCCGCTAGGGATTGCTCCAGCGCGGCCAAGCTGCTGGAGACCTGATGCTGGTCGGCGAGTTCGGTGAGCCGGGCGAGTTCGGCGAACCAGAGGAGGCGCTCGCGCAGATCGGCTTCAATGCTGGTCCTGAGACTCTGGTTCTGCCATACCATGAGGCTGATCACGGGCACCAGCATGGCGGCGAGGAGGATGCTGAAGAGCAACTGCCGCAGTGACAGCGATAGCCTTTGGCGCCTGATCAAGGCGACACTGAAGAGGGTGATCTCGGCCAGTGCCGCGTTGAGGATGCCGTTCAAGGGTTGTTTGATCGCGATCAGCATCACTTGGGTCGGCGGCATCGCAATGGCGTGCCGATAGAAGATCACGACCAGAGGCGCGCCAATCAGTAGCCAATACAGGCTGACCAACCAGACCAGCGGAGGCGATTCGCGTCCTCGCCGTCGTGCTAGCTGATAGAGGCCGCCCACGCAGGCGGCCTCGGCGACGAAGATGATGAAGGCATAGGGATGATCCCAGAGCACATAGGTGTAGAAGCCGGCGCTGGCCGCGACGATGATCGCCGAGCGCCAGCCCAGCCAGAACAGTGCCAGCCAGACCGCAACCGAGCCGAAGATGATATTGACGCCAAAGAACAGCGACAGGTTGTAGTGATTGCCAGCCAGGCCCAGCGCGATCAGCGCGAGCAAGAGTGCAAGCCGTTGATAACCGATTAGCCGCTTCGGGGCATGCGCCGGAGCCGGCGGGAGCTGGCCTGTGGTCTTCTTAGCT
>Ga0180435_10005898_pt1 | contig 11833 bp, 7 predicted proteins | sample SS_ome_3_FD_132467 | JGI IMG/M metagenome (GOLD analysis project Ga0180435, IMG submission 132467) | Hypersaline lake sediment archaeal communities from the Salton Sea, California, USA - SS_3_S_1 metaG | ecosystem: Environmental > Aquatic > Non-marine Saline and Alkaline > Hypersaline > Sediment...
ACAGTAGTTATCCCGAAATGCTCAAATTTTTCCGGATGAGCCTCTTCATCCTCACCCAGCCCGGAAGCATGCCAGAATATGGATGCTTTCCTGAAAAGCCCGGCAAGCCTGTCAAATGAAAGATTGGTAAGTACCTTTACAGGATATCCCTCAGATATTTCTTTTATGCTTTCTACATATTCCCCGTAGCCGGGCCTGTCCTCCAGGCCGCCGGCCAGGTATAGGGTATAGCCTTCCAGATCCGCCGGGTATTTCTTTACCATATCTATAAAGGCAGATGCCAGCTCATATTGCTTTTTATTGTGGTGCTGGGGGAAAAACCTGCCAACGCTTAGTATGGCCTTTTCCCTGGCCGCATTTTTTTCAGGGGCAAAGCTTTCTATATCCACCGGGGGAAATAATATAGTGCTTTTCCTTTTCCAGTATTTTTCTATCCAGCAGCTGGAATACCCGGATATGGAGACTATCTTCTGATATGAATCCAGGAACTTAAGATCCCTGGGAAAAGTGGTCAGGAATAGCGGCACATATCCTATTGCCTTAAGGATGATCTTTTTTAATATGCCAGTCCCTGATTCATTATAGAGGACCGCTCCCAGCTTCCTGGAATCAGCTGTGAAGCTGTCACCTGATGAAGGGATAAATGTATCTGTCTCTATAAGTATCCTGTATTTAGCCACAGACCGGTCAAGGCCCGGGTATACAGTCTGTCTCCGGCCTTTCTTTATGATCTCCTCATATTCAAAGACCGGCTTCTGGGCCTGGCCTCCATCTTCCTTAATAGCGAATGCGCTAACCTTTACCTTCATCTCTTTCAGCAGGCTCCGGGAAGGATTTTTTATGCCCAGCCGGAAACCGCAGCTGCCGTCCACTATAAGTGATGCGCTGCCATTAGACCAGCCTCCCCTCCTCAGCATAAACCTTTTGGGCTCATACAGGCCTTCCTCTATATTGATATCGGTAAATCCCCCGGTAAGCCTGGCTGCCAGCTTAAAAAGCCAAATTGCGGGAAGCCGGAAAAATATCAAAAGAAAGCGGTGTAAAAAACCGAAATCCACATTGAATAATGTGGGAAAATAGCAAAGGTATATATTTTTTTTACCATGGGGAGAAAGGGCGCTCAAATATGTGGCATTAATAAAAAGGTCATATTTTCCGGTAAGCCTCCTGGCATAATCATCAGATATATAAGGGAATAATTTAAGCTTTACTTTTGACAGGTCCAGGTGGAGCTTTCCCGATATCTTATCCAGGTCGGCAAAGATATCAGTTATCAGGTCAACTGAATATCCGGGAACTTTGGAGAGTATCTCTGCCATTTTGCAGCTATACCTCTCGCCTCCCCCGGCAGTGGATAAATATCTGTCATAGATGGCGATCTTTTTCATAGTCAAGAATGCTACCATGATATGGGATTATTTAAAATCCCTGAACCATTTCTTTATCTTCCGGTCCCTTATCTTCCTGGAAGACCTGATAGCAGCCCTTCTGGGAAGAAATGCCGGCAGCAGGTAGAACAGCCTGAAAAAAATCCTGAACCTTATGCCTATATCTATCCTGTTGATCTTCCTGCCCCTTATAAGCTGGGCCAGGTAGAAAGCGGTATGAATAGCTTTTGCAGCTGCAAATGCCGCCAGGCTCCTTAAGACCAATCCCGGCCAGCCGCACTTAAAGATCATTAGCAGCCGGTTGCGGAGGACATAATAGGTAAAATCATATGACCATTCCTGGCCGGAACAGCAGTGATGATGCCTTATGAGGGCATTTGGCGTAAAGAAATGCTTCCATCCAATAAGCCTTGCCCGCCAGAAAAGGTCGACATCCTCATAATAGGTGAAAAAATTCCTGTCGAAATAGCCGGTATCTTCAAGCATCTGCCGGTCTATTATGAAGCTGCTGCCGCTCAAGGCAAATATCTCTTCCACCCTGCTGTACTGGCCCTCATCAAAATTCATAAACCCCCTGTCCCTGCTGTAAAGTGACCGGTTGATCTTTACTCCGCAGCTGTTTATCACATCCTTTTTATGGACATATAGCTCGGGCTGGATCTTAAACTTTATCTTCCTGACTCTCTTTCCCAGCCTGATATCCTCGATGAGCTCTTCTCCTATGACTATCTTCAGATCATTGGGAGAAAGCTCCGATGAGATCTTTAGTTCCACAAAAGTAGGCTTCTCCATATCATATACAGGGACAGCCATGGCTGCATTACCGGTGGTCCATCTTGAGACCCTGCGCTTTTCATCTGCTTCAGGAGCATGAAAGCCGTCTATATATTTTATTTCCGCAGACTGCCATTTGCTTCCCGAAGATGAGCTTTTTGCCCTGGCTTCAAGTATCCTTACTCCCAGGCGCCTGGCTCCAGACCTGCCCCTGATGCCGGCTCTGCTATTGATGCTGCCTGAAAGAAGCTGGACAGATATATATGGCCAGAAAAAGACCACCTTTGGCCCTACTGCCCCTATTTTTGCATCATCAGAGGACTTCCTGAAAATGGAAAGCATCTCACAAAGCCAGTCTGGATCTGCAATACAGTCATTATTTATGAGGGCGATATATTTTCCCCTGGCCCTTTTAAAGCCTTCATTATTTCCCCCGGCATAGCCCAGATTCTCCTGGAGCTGCACCACTTCCACATAGGGAAATCTCCTCTTTACATATGCTCCCGATCCATCAGTGCTGGCATTATCGACCATTATTATCTGCAGCATTTCTTGTGGATAATTAAGATCCTTGAGCGAATTGAAAAGATCTGGAAGGTATTTTTTACCATTCCAGTTTACAGTGATTATGGATATTAAGGGGTCATCTTCCTGGGGCAATTATAACCTCGCTTTTGAATGCTTTTTAACCTCTTGATAAGACTACCACGCCGGCGGTTATGATAAGGGCTCCTATCCAGCGCAGGGGGTTTACATCTTCCTTGAGGATAAACTTTGACAATACAAGGACCAGGACATAAGATAAGCCTATAAATGGATAGGCAAAACTAAGATCTACCGTTGACAGGACTATCATCCATATGGCAGCAGATATCACATATAGAAGAAGCCCAAAAATGACCAGGGGGCTTTTTGCTATGCCGGCAAATAACCCTCCCAGGGCGCTGAAGCTGCCAAAATCGCTGATGCCTATCCTGTTTATCCCGATCTTTAAAAGGAGCTGCCCGCCCACGGCAATGGAAATGCTTAATAGTATCAGTAGTACTGAATATACAAGACCCAACTTTTTTTTCTCCTTTATCATATAATTAATCTATTCTTATATCAGATTTAGCCCTTTAATGCTACTTTTTCCTGGCCAGGTAATACTTGTGGGTAATGGAAAGGCCCAGTATCCTGTCAATATTTTCCATATCCCTGAGCAGCACTTTAAGGTTCTGGTCAATGCTGTCTTCCACTTTTTTGGATTTTTTCTTGAGCGGCAGCTCATCCAGGAGTTCCTTAAGGCTAGCAATATCATAACCCAATCCCTTTATCTCCTGGTATAGGGTCTTGAATATATTAAAGTAGATAAGTATCATCCTTTCCCTGTTTTTGCGGTTCAGCTCATTTATTTCATCATTTATCTGAACATGGATATTATGGCTGAGGCTCATCATGGACTGGTTATAGCTCTTCCTCATATTCTCAAAATACATGCTGGTAAGCAGGTAAATATATTTTTTCAGCCTTCCCTTTACAGATCTATCAGCGGCAAATTCATCGGATTCGAGCATGTCAAAGCGGCTCAAAAGCTCCAGGTCCTCAAACTTGCTCCGGTCAAGGTCAATACCGAATAACTCGAATAGCTCATTCTTGCCGTATACCTCCCCCAACTCCTGGTCACCAAGTACCTTCTCAGACTCCTCGATACTGTCCCAGTCACCCTGGTCTACAATATCAAATCCTGAATCCTTGAGGATATATTCCATCGTAAAATCATCTATCCTTATCTGGGTCCTGTCCCGGGATTTTCCCTTACCCAGAAGCTGGAGAAGCCCCCTGTTCTCCGGCAGGGAGATAAATAAGAGGCCTTTCTTTTTAAGCTTATCGCTCAGCACATTTACCATATCATAAAAAAACCTGGGTTCTATATTATGAAAAGCATTCGAGACGATTATACCGTCAAATTTTGTCCTCTGATTTATGCTTGCCTTCAGGCTTCCTATCTCATCCAGCTCCTGGCCGTTTCTACCGACTGCCGGCTTCTGGCTATCTACTTCCAGGTAAAATACCTTACCCACATCGCCGTCTGCGATTATATTCTTGTCGGCAAGCTTATTCTGGGTCACCATGAGTACATTGGTGCAGCCCTCGAATTCTTTCTTTATAAGCTGGTTCAGCCGGCTGTTCTGCAGCTCTACCAGCTGATAGGTCTTTTTCTTGTCCACTGCATACCGGGGATCCCTGCAGTATCTTACAAGCGGTTTGGTAACATTTTCCCAGAAGAACCTTGACCTTATCTTTTTTATATTCTTCCTGAATATATCCTGCAGGCTCTTATTTACCATCATGCTTTCCATCACCCTGGCAAGCTGTGTAGTATTTTCATACTTGACTACTTCCCCGATATTTTCTTCCTTGACCATCTTGGCTATGGAATCGCCTTCAGTGGTTATAACAGGAAGGCCGGCCCATATATAATCCAGGACCCGCGTCCTGAACGAGAACTCGGTCTCTATCCTTTCCTGGTGGATGGACAGTCCGGCATCTGATTCCAAAAGCATTGTCTGGCGCATATCATAAGGGGTCCACTCATTGAAAAATACCTTATCATTGTACAGCCCCAGCTCTTTGGAAAGCTTTATGGCATCCAGGCATTTCTTCATCTCTGGAAGTTTGGGGTCGGGGTGCTTTATGCCCATAAATAATAGCTTTATGTCATCCCTGTCGCGGGCAGTCTCCCATAATGCCTTTATGGTAGTAATGGGATCAAGCCAGTTCCATATGCCGCCGCCCCAGAGGAGGATCTTATCCCCTTCCTTAATACTGGGTATCACGCTGGAAATAGAGGCACCTGACCTTTTGGGAGGCTCGGACGGTATACCGAAGGGCACTACATCTATAAGGGTCCTCAGGGTATTATCTGCATCATAGCTGAAAGGATTTATCCTTCCCATGGCGCTCAGCATACCCGTCCAGTAATCCCTCTGCTTTTCAGATGCACATATAAAGAAGTCCCCGATCGCCAGCTGCAGCTTTATGATGTGATTATTGCTCTGGTCGATCCTTAGCCTCTCAGCGATGCTGCTTTCCTTATACATCTCCAGGCTCTCCAGATTAAAGGGATTATACAGGTCTACTATTATCTTGCCGGAGAAGTTCTTTAAAAATGGAAAGTAGTAAAGAATATGGCCCTGTATAAGTATTATATCTGCATTTTCTATGCTTCTTGCCAGGCTATTGTAATTTTTTGTATTGTAGTATTTGAGCTTTACGCCCTCTATATCAATATCTACCTTATTTGGAGTATGCAGGGTAACATCCATATACCTTGCCAGGACTTTGGAAAATTCATAAAACCTGATGCCTGGTCCGGCCATTTTTTTGCCCACTATATCATAACTGATAAGGGATATCCTGGTCTTTGACTTCTTTTTTGATGAATCTAATACCATTTTTTACTCCTGGTAATTATATTTTGACTGGTAATTAAATAAAGAAACAACACTCATTTTAACTCTATTCTATTCAATATAAAATAATTTTTTATCTTCTGGACCAGATTATAAAGCAAAAATAAAGAATTAATAAAATATGCATATAAAAGAGGCGCTGCCTGGTCCCTGGTAGCGCTATTCTTGAGCCATCTTATCTCTGCCGGGATAAAGATCTTAAGTATTTCCAGGATATCCATATTGAGAAGTGCGCATCTCAGCCGGTTTTTATGATAATGGCGGTAGAATCTTCCGGAAAAGCTCTTTACCGAGGCTCCCTCAAAATGCCTGCATACTGCCTGCTGATTGGAAACTATCCTCCAGCCTGCCTCACTCAGCTTCAAACAGTAGTCGAGCTCCTCAAAATATACCGGGCGGTAGCCCCTGTCAAAGCCTCCAAGACCGGTAAACAGGGAAAATCTTGTAGCAAAGAATGCGCCGGTCACATAATCAGACTCTATAAGGGGAATTTCAGGGCTTTTTAAAGAGCCGCCATATTCCTCTCCAGTGCCTTCATGGTAGGTAATGAAGTTTTCCATGATCTTGCCTGCCCTGTGCTGGATGATATCCCGGTCATATTCCAGGATAAGCCCCCCGGCTGCCCCTATATCCTGGCTGCTTTCGGTCACAGAGGGATCAAATGTAGATATCAGCTTTTCCAGGGCATCAGGGAAAAGGGATATATCCGGGTTTAAAAGGATAAGATATTCAAATGGCTCAGCGCTTGCCTGGGGCGCTATCCTTGATACTGCATGGTTTACTGCCCAGGAAAACCCCATATTCTTCTTAAGCCTTACCAGCCTGAAATTGTTTTTATCAAAGCGGGTGGTCTGGTTCCGGAATCCCCTTATCTTCTCCACAGTCCTGTCCGATGAATTATTGTCCAGGACCAATAGCTGCCAGCTGTCATAGGTCTGGGCAGCTACCGACTTGAGGCAGCCTTCTATAAAATCCTGGCTATTATATGTGACTATTACAATAAGGCTATTATTATCCATTTATTAATATGCGGTAAAGCTTTTAAAGGAATCTATCTTTTTATCTTTCTTGCCAGTTTTTTAAGGTAATTATACGTCCTGTATGGCAGGCGGCCCTTTACTATTGCCTGCAGCTCTTTGATCTGGAAGTCTCTTTCTGCGATCATCTTTTTCTGCCCCCGGGATATCTCTTCCAGTTTTTTTACTGCCTGCTGCATCTGGGAAAACAGCGCCCTCTTCTTTCCATAATCCGGGGCCAGACGGGGATCTTTTACCCATTCCTGAAGGGGTTCCGTGGTCTTTTCAAAGCTGAACTCTTCCATCCCCCATCTCCTGCCTTTTTCAGCTGTCTTTTTTGCTTTTCCCGGACCTGCCGACATCATAAGGATCTTATCAGCCAGATCCCGGGGGTCTCCCGGACGGAAGACAAATCCTGCCCCGGCTCCTGCCATCTCTTCCGTAAGCTCGCAGACATTGGAGGAAAGCACGCAAAGGCCGGCCCGGAACCAGTCAAGTATCCTGTTCTTGCTGCCCAGCTTCACTTCATAGATGTCCTTATCGATATTTATCCCTACATCGGCCTCAAAATAATGATCTGGGACATCACCCCCCGGTATCCAGCCTTTCATTATGAATCGGTCGGAAAATTTTCCCGAATTTATAAGGGAGAGAAAGTGGGGATATGTCTTTATATCCTGTTCCGGTATCTCGCCTCCGGTGGACACGAACCGTATGGAGTCATCTTTTTCCATAGCTATTATAAGCCCCTCATACAGGGTGTCCACATCAGTCCAGGTATTATAGCCCCCGGACCAGAGTATTACGAAATTATCTTTGGTTATCCCCTGCCTGCCCCTTATCACATCCTTTTGATGCTCAAACTCTTCGGCAGGCATCCCGCAGGGAATGGTCCTGGTAAAATCATAGCCGGAAGTATGGCGGTTAAGCCTTCCCATGGCGCCCAATTCACCTATGGTGGCATATTCCTGCCTTGCGGATACGCAGGAAAATATATCTGCTTCCCCCACTATATTGGATTCGCTGTTCCAGTAATGGAAAAGCGGGGCATCATCCCCGTCCATATATGCCCTTGCCTGGGCTTCTGCCATCACATGCCCGAAAAGATCTGCCCAAAGAGGAAGATACTTATCTTTACCGCGGGAAAGGGCTTTTCTTAATCTTGCTGCCATATATGAAGGATAAAAAGTGCATCCTACCAGGCAGTCAGGGCTGAAATCCCCGGCTATGCCGGCAAGGGCTTCAAGGTCCTCGAAGTGGGCTTTTTCCAGTATATGATACTCAAAACTGTATTTGCCAGCATTGAAGCTTTTTTTATGGACGCTTTTAAAGTCCTCAGGATATGCTGACGGGATTGCATATCCTATTATGCATAATCGGTGGCCTTTTTGCAGCAGGGGCATGGCAAACTGCCAGGTCCTTATGCCGGTCCCGTAGACCTTTATATCATTTTCAAAGGGCATGGGGCTCATGCCCAGTATCATAATTTTCTTATTATCCATACAGCAACAATCTTCACATGGAATGCTTATTATTCTTCATCGCCCATATCCATACTGCTAATCCCTAAAGCCCGGGCCATTCTTAAAATTGAGGCCTGCCGGACCCGGCCCTGTTTCCGGAAAACTTCCTGGCTTTATTATAACAGTTATTCTAACAATCTTAAGTTAAAAACTTTCTTTGTTGGATGGTTTTTCACCAAGATAAGATGATTATGTTTGTATAAAAAAGTTTTTTATAATACTATAATAAAAATAGAAAGCTTAAAAGATTTTTAGAATTTTTATATGAGAGTTATCTTAATATTGTTTTTAATCCTGTTCGTGATAGTTTCCTCTCTTTTTATCACCACATTTATCAGTAAGATGACCGGTAGTCCCGATGAAGTGGAATTAGCTGCAGAAGCTCCAGTTGAAGATGCCAGCATCTCCATAATATCTGATATAAAGCCTGACACTGCCCCTGACATAGAAAGCCTGGAGGAGCAGGCAAAGGAGGAAGCAGGTTTCCAGGCTTCCGGGTCTGATGAAGATGATTTCCAGGATAATATTGAAGCAGAAGAAGTCCAACAGGAAGAGCAGGTGATAGAAGATTTTGGAACTGGGGAAGAGACTGAAACACAGGAAGCAGAAAGAGATCCTGAGCAGGATACGGTTAAGATATATCTTGATGGAGACATGGAAAACGGCATATACCTGGGAGCCGCCTCTTATGGGCTGGAATCTTCCCGGGCAAGGGAGCTGTATGGCGAAGACCTTGCAAATTCCGGTTTCAAATTTCAGTGGCAAAATACTGACCTGGACCTGGAGCCGGGTTCCACCCACTTTATATACATATATTATTACAATACCGAAAGCGGTTGGGATTACCTCAGGAAAGAAATAAGCATAACCGGCCAGAAACAGGGAAATCCGGATATAAAAATATTTATTGATGAGCCCACCGACCAGAGAGCAGTAGACAGCCTGGAAATCATAAGGGGATGGGCGCTTGATTCTACATCATCGGGAAATACCGGGATAGGTAAAGTAAGCATCTACCTTAATGGACCAAAGGGATTTGGCCTGGAGCTTGGAGAAGCAGATTACGGCATACCCCGTTCGGGCGTGGTAGATTTCTTCAATAACCAGGATTTCCTTTACAGCGGATATACTATCGGCCTGCAGGACACTATTCTGGAACAGGGTTCAAAACATACCCTTTTTGTATATGCGGAAAGCTTATCCGGTGAAAGCAATTATAATTTTGAAAAGACTGATCTCTATATCTCGGGTGAAAGGCAGGAAACAGCTGTTATCAAAGCCGATATAGATATCCAGGCTCTAATATCCCAGAATACACTTTCTATTGAAGGATATGCTATTGATAAAAAAGTGGTAGAAGAATATTTAGCCAAACAACAGGAAAAGAGCACAGGTGAGGACAGCTCAACAAGCACTGCTAATTCAGGATCTAGCGATTATTCTGCAACCTCACAAGAATATTTTCTTAAGAAGATCGTCTTTATGTCTGACCAGGATGGCAATTTTAACATTTTTAGCATGAATCTTGATGGGTCAGATAGGAAAAGGCTCACAGATCATAATGGATCAGATCTATATCCCGAAGTTTCGCCAGATGGCATGAAAATAGCCTATACTGCAGAAATAAATGGTATCTGGCAAATAATTGTAATGGATTGGGATGGTAGCAATAAAAAGCAGATCACCAATAATAGTTACAGGTCTGCATATCCCACCTGGTCCCATGATATGAGATATATTTATTTTGAAGCCTCACTGGATGGTGATTGGGAATTATTCAGGATAAAAACAGATGGATCCAGCCAGAAAAGACTCACTTATAATAGTGGGGGACATGATTGGCATCCAAGCGCTCACCCATTTGATAATAAAATAATCTTTGAATCTGGAATGCCGGGACATGATAATATTTATATTATGAATCACGATGGATCATCCATTTCCAGGATGTTTTCAAATAATGACAGGCGCCGTGTGCCAGATATATCTCACGATTCCACAATGCTTACCTATACAAAGTATTTTGGAAATAATTGTGAGGTTCATTACACAAATATTAAAGAAATGAATGAGATAAGGATTTCGTATAATGGTGACAATGATGGCCACCCCTGCTTTTCCCCGGATGATAAACTGATAGCTTATGAAGAAAGATCAGGAGGGCAGGAAAATATTATTATTTATACTATTGCTACCGGTCAAAAGATTAATATAACTAATTCTTCTTATATTGATAGGGATCCAAGTTTTATGTTCCAAAAATAGCAATATTAGATATTTATGCTGCAATCATCAAAGTATATTAGAAAATTATTGATTATTTACTTTTTATATCCCAAGACTAAATAGATGATTTTTTTATAACTTATAAATCATCTATTTTCTCTTTTTAACAATCCTTATAGGAACTCCTGCTGCAGCTGAAAATAATGGATAATAATTCATCTTTTATTAATTTTTAAATATATTTATTTTTCAAATACCACTCAGCTGTAAGGTGTACTCCTTTTTTAAGATCAAATTTCGGTGAAAAACCTAAGATCATTCTAGCTTTGGAAATATCAAAAGCCCTATTTTTCTTAAAAAAGGCCACTCTTCTCTTGTAAATAGGCGGTTCTTTATTTAATAGCTTACAAATATTTTCAGTTAAGACAGAAATAATTTCAATTGGTTTATATGGTATTTTAAATTTTGGTGGATCCACTTTAAATTCTTCAGCAATTATTTTTGATAATTCATCGAGTGTCGTATACTCTGGTCCGCCGATAATAAATATTTCACCTATGGATTCTTTTCTTTCAGACGCAAGAATAAATGCTGAAATTAGATCATCGATATATACCATATGAAACAAGGTTTTCCCATTTCCAAGTATAATAAATCTTTTTTTAGCAATCATCCTAAACATTTTTAGGAGCCTTAGATCGCCAGGACCGTATATTGCACAAGGCCTGATTATTGTTGCTGGCAATCCAGCTTCATTGACTTTTTTGAGAACTTCTTTCTCAGCTTCACATTTAGTTTGCTGATATATATCATCAGGACTATACGGGTCTTCTTCACTCCCTGGAGGTCTGCTAACAGAGCTGACCACTCCAATTGTACTGCAATGAACCAATCTAGAGACTCCGTATTTCAGGCAGGCATTAATAATATTTTTAGTTCCTTCAAGATTCACTTTATAATAAGCTGACTCTGGAAGTCTAGCTTCTCTGTATGCGGCAGCTATATTAAAAACTTTACTGGTTCCCTTTACTGCTTTATTAACTGAGTCCTGGCTTGATATATCACCTTTTATGACCTCTACATCAAGATCTTTAAGAGAACCAAGATTGCTCTCGGGTCTAGCTAATACCTTCACTTCAAAACCATCATTTATCAGTCTTCTTACTAGATGGCTTCCAGTGAAGCCTGTACCTCCGGTAACCAGAGTTTTCATATCAAAGTCTCCTAATAGTAAAAGCCAATATTAGATATTTCAGGAAGGTATATTAACATTTTTTTATGAAAGATTAAATAAATCAATGGTCCCCGTTGAAGGCTTTAAATATCGGCATAATAAAGTTCAATCAATGATCTGGTGCTTATATTTCCTTTTTTCACTTAATTTCAATCTAACAGAAGATCCCATTGCAATTCCTAACCAGATCGACCAGATGTCAGTGCGGGAAAAGAAA
>Ga0180435_10005899_pt1 | contig 11832 bp, 10 predicted proteins | sample SS_ome_3_FD_132467 | JGI IMG/M metagenome (GOLD analysis project Ga0180435, IMG submission 132467) | Hypersaline lake sediment archaeal communities from the Salton Sea, California, USA - SS_3_S_1 metaG | ecosystem: Environmental > Aquatic > Non-marine Saline and Alkaline > Hypersaline >...
CGGCGCGCGATGCGCTCCTCGATAGCGGCATCCGACAGGCCCTCCTGCTGCGTTGCCTCCCCGCGCAGGTAGCGCTCGGGGTCCTGCTGCAGGATCCCGAGGATGTCTCCCATCTGACGCAGCGCCGCGGCCAGACCCGCGGCGGCCTGCGGATCCTGTTCGCGGGTCCGATTGATGCTGCGCACCAGCTCGAACATCGTGGCCAGGGCCTCGGGGGTATTGAAGTCATCCCGCATCGCCGCGTGAAAGGCGGTCTCGTATTCCTCGGCGCCGGCAGGCTCGACCGGATCGAGGCCGCGCAGGGCTGTATAGAAACGGGTCAGGGCAGCGCGGGCGTTGTCCAGGTGCTCCTCGTCGTAATTGAGCGGGCTGCGGTAATGGCTGGTGAGGATGAAATAGCGCACCTCCTCCGGGCGGTAGCGCTGCAGTACCTCGCGCACGGTGAAGAAATTGCCGAGCGACTTGGACATCTTCTCGTCGTCGATGCGCACGAAGCCGTTGTGCATCCAGTAACGCACGAAGGGGTGGCCGGTCGCCCCCTCGGACTGAGCAATCTCGTTCTCGTGATGCGGAAAGGTCAGGTCGGCGCCACCCCCGTGAATGTCGAAGGTGTCACCGAGCGCCTCGGTCGACATCGCGGAACACTCGATGTGCCACCCCGGCCGGCCAGCGCCCCAGGGCGAATCCCAGGACGGCTCACCCGGCTTGACCGCCTTCCACAAGGCAAAATCGAGGGGATCGCGCTTGACCTCGCCAGGCTCGACCCGCGCGCCGGACTCGAGATCGTCGATCGACTTGCCAGAGAGTCGGCCGTACTCGGGAAAGCTGCGCACATCGTAGTAGACATCGCCGTTATCCGCCGCGTACGCATGCCCGCGCTCGATCAGTCTCTCGATCATGCGGATGATCTCCGGCAGGTGCCCGGTTGCACGCGGCTCATGGTCGGGAGGAAGCACCCCGAGCGCGTGCGCGTCCTCGTGCATGGCATCGATGAATCGCTGGGTCAGCTCGGTGAACGGTTCGCCACGCTCGTTGGCGCGCTGGATGATCTTGTCGTCGATGTCGGTGATATTGCGCACGTAGGTCACATCGAAGCCGGCCGCCTTGAGATAACGGTAGACCACGTCGAAAACGACCATCACGCGCGCATGCCCGAGGTGGCACAAGTCGTAGACCGTCATGCCACAGACGTACATGCTCACCTTGCCGGGCTCGATCGGCTCGAAGACTTGCTTGGAACGCGTCAGGTCGTTGTAAATACTGAGCATTGCTAATTACCGCGTGGCGCAAAGGCGCGGATTTTAACCCAATACCAAACGTATCACCGGCTTTCTGCAACGGCCGACGCGTGCTGAATCAGGGGCCGGAGTCGGTCATCGACTCCGGCCCCGCGCTGGCGCAAAGGCGATAACTTCGACCCAATCCCCTGAGGGACACCGGCTTTCTCCACCCGGATCGAGTCGTTACACTTCGCTCTCCCGAGATAAGAGCAAGAGGAATATCCATGCTGAGAAGCCTTTTCACTGCCTTCCTTGTGATCGCCTCCACAGGCCTGGCGCAGGCAGCATCTGTCAGCGTTCTGCTGAAGACCAGCCAGGGCGAGATCACCCTGGCACTCGACCCCGACAAGGCCCCGCAAACGGTGCAGAACTTTCTGCGGTATGTAGACGAAGGCTTCTACGACGGAACCGTCTTCCATCGGGTGATTCCGGGTTTCATGATCCAGGGCGGCGGGCTGACACCGCAGCTGGTCAAAAAGCCCACTCACGAACCGGTTGAGAACGAGGCCAAAAACGGCCTCAAGAACCTGCGTGGCAGCATTGCCATGGCGCGCACCTCCGACCCGCATTCGGCCACCGCGCAGTTCTTCATCAACCACCGCGACAACTCGAATCTCGATTACCCGAGCTTCGATGGCTGGGGTTATGCGGTCTTCGGCCAGGTGACCGAGGGCATGGACGTGGTCGACGCCATCGCTGCGGTCGCGACCACCCGCAAGGCCGGGCGCTCTGATGTCCCGGTCGAAACGGTCACCATCGAATCCATCTCACGTATCGAGGAAGCACAATGATCCATATGAAAACCAGCATGGGCGACATCGCCATCGAGCTGAACCACAAGGCAGCGCCCAAGACCTGCGAGAACTTCGAACAGTATGTGCGCGATGGTCATTTCGACGGCACCATCTTCCACCGCGTGATCAACAACTTCATGATTCAGGGCGGCGGCTTCATGCCCGACATGACCCAGAAGTCGACCCGTGGGCCGATCGAGAACGAGGCCAAGAACGGCCTCAGCAACGAGAATGGCACCATCGCCATGGCGCGCACCATGGATCCGCATTCCGCTACCGCGCAGTTCTTCATCAACGTCTCGGACAACAAGTTCCTCGACTATCCGGGACAGGACGGCTGGGGCTACTGCGTATTCGGCAAGGTCGTCGAAGGCATGGACGTGGTCAACCGCATCAAGGACACCGAGACCGGCAACCATGCCGGGCATGCCGACGTCCCGGTCGAACCCGTGGTCATCGAATCGGCAAGCATCGAGGAGTAAGGCTGCTCCGGGGTCCGATGGGCCCCGGACCTTTGCATCACAGCGCGGAATCACTCCCCCTTCGCCTGGCGATTACACATCGTCCGTTCGACCGCGATCACCGCCGCCTCCACCCGCGAGCGGACCTGCAACTTGCGCAGAATCGACTTGACGTGCAGTTTGACCGTGCCGTCGCTGATCCCGAGGTTGCGCGCAATCACCTTGTTGCTCTGTCCCTCGGCCAGCAGGCACAGGATTTCGTGCTCGCGCGGAGTCAGATCGGCCAGTTCCGGCCCGTCGACCGCATCGACCGACGGTGCGACATCGCCCTGCACCGCTCGCGCCAGGACCCCAGCCAGTTCCGGTGCCACCACGGTGCGCCCCGCGACGATCTCATCCAGTGCCTGGATCAGGGCATCCGGCTCCATGTCTTTGAGGAGATAGCCGTTGGCGCCGCCCTGCAGAGATTGAACGACGTCGCTCTCGTCCCGGCTGGTGGTGAGGATCACGATCGGCATCCGTTCGCCCGCCTCGCGCAACGCGCGCAACACCTCGATCCCGGTCATGCCAGGCATGCGCATATCCAGCAGGACCACGTCCGGACCGGTCTCGGCAACCAGTCCGATACCACGTTCGCAATCCCCTTCCGCAGCCGCCACCTCGATGCCACGCCGCTCCAGGAGCTCGCCCAGCCCCATGCGGAAAAGCGCGTGGTCGTCGATCAGCAATACCCTCATGCGGCAGCCCTTTTCATGTGTAATCCTCCTGGTAGCCTGTACGAGCGGTGAACTGGCAAGGCCCGCGGTTCATACGATCCAGCGCCTGTGGTTCTCTTTCGCCCGTCGCAAAGGCTTGTAGCTCAATTCCAGGCGGGTGCCCTCGCCCGGCTCACTTTCGATCCGCAGAGCGCCGCCGAGACGCTGGGCACGTTCCTCCATGATCGACAGACCGATGTGTTCGCCGGGTCGTCCTTCCTTGGCCTCGCTGTCGAAGCCGACCCCATCGTCCTCGACCAGCATCACGATACCCCGCTGCTTGGAACAGTTGAGCAGGATACGCACATTCTGCGCCTGGGCATGCTTGCGGATATTCGCCAGCGACTCCTGCACGATGCGCAGGATCTGCATCTCTTCGGAGGAACCCAGGTCGTCGATGTCACGGCAGTTGTTCTGGAAGAAGGCATGCACCCCGCTTTCCTGTTCAAACCGCCGCACCAACTTGTCCAGGGCGTTCACCAGCCCGCGCTGCCCGACCGGGGCGCGGAAATTGTGCAGCAGCGCGCGCAGCTCGGTGTGGGCCTCGTCCAGGCCGCCGCTGATCTTGGCGATGTCGTCGCAGGCGGCCTGGCGGTCGCCGCTTCGGATCACGTCCTGGAGCATGCGCACCTGAAACCGCAGGCTGGCCAAGGTCTGGGCGAGGGAGTCATGCAGTTCATGCGCGAGCGCGCTGCGTTCTTCCATGATCGACAGGCGCCGCGCCTCGCGGTCGGATCGTTGCTTCGCGACGGCCATGCCGAGGTGGTTACCGATGGTCTGCAACAGTTCCAGGATATCCTCGCGTCCGGAAATACCGGGTCTTTGCACGTACAGCTGATAGTACCCGAGGACGTCGTCGTGGTACTCCAGCGGCACACTGACCAGCTCGATCTCGTCGCTACCGAACATATTGCGTCCGAGACGCCGGCTGCAGTAGCGTTCCTCCTGCTCGCAAAGAATGTCTCCGGGCGAAAGCGCCTTGCCACACACGCACAGGTCGAGCGGCAGCAGTTGCTGCTCTTTCAGGAGCACATCGTTGAGCCCGATTGCGCCCACCAGGCGCATCTGGCCGTTTTCCTGCACCAGGCGCACGGTGGCCGCCATGCCATTAGCCATCTCTTTGAGTACGCGCAGGTAGCGCAGTAGCAACTCGTCCAGGTTGGCCGCCTGGTTGATGCTGGCAGCAACGTCGTACAGGATCTTGAGTGAGGCGGTCTTCTGCGCCAGCCGGGTGGTATGCCGCGCGACCCGGCTGTCCATGTCTTCATAGAGGTCGGTCAACTCCTCGTTGAGGCTGTCGATGTCCTCGACCATCGCAGCCAATACGCCGGTATCCTCGCGCGCCAGGCTGGCACCCGGCTCCCCCTGGCATACCTTGGAGACGGAATCCTCGAGCCGGGCGAGCGGCTCGAGCAATTGTCTGCGCAGACGGCGCGCAGTCAGCGCCAATGACAGAAACGTGACCGCGACGCCGAGCAGCAGCGTCCAGACCCCGGCCGCGGGTGCGAGCACGCCCATCGGGATCAGGGTGGCCACAAGCACGAGCACGCCCATGCCGATCAGGAGAAAACTCAGTGGCATGACCAGTCGTGCACGCCACAGCATACGCAGCACCCGGTTCTCCACAGAGCCCTTGCGCGACGCAGGCATGACCGATGCTGGACGCGCCTCCGGAACAGCAGTTTGCGCTTTATTCGGTCTCATCAGAGAGTTCGGCCCGGAAAAGGAAAACCAGTGTGCAGCGAGCTCTGCCGGCGAACAAGCCTCATGAGCTGGCCGCCGCGATGGCTGCACAGCGCGCCGCGGTGATGGCGCGGCCAAGTTCCGCGCCCTGTAATCCTTCCCGCCGCAGGGCATCGATATCGATCGCGGCCGCGCTGCGGCGCAGGTCCTCGAGCTGCGCTACCAGATCTGGCGCTTTCGGTTGCACCCTGAAAAGCGTCAGCAGGACCTCGAATTCACCATTATCGCGCCAGGCACCCATTGCGCCGAGCAAGGACTCCAATTCGGTGGCAAGCATGTCCGCGCCACCCTGCAGCCGCACCCAGAGCGAACGTCCGGTGCGCACCCAGCGGGTGACCCGGCGCGACAGACCGAGACGGGACTGGAGCGTCTCGAGCGAGTCCGGCAACGACAGCAACAGGGCTGCCAGGCGCACCTCCGGGTTGGCGCTTCGCTGCGTCGCTGCGTGCAGCGCCGCAAGACCCGGGTTCGCCCCACCCTCGCCGTGTCCACTCGTGATCCCCTCCGCAAGGCCAGGCAGCAGCTCGCGCAAGCCCCCGCAGGCATGCAGGACCTCGAAAAACCGCCACGGTTGTGCGCACTCGAGGGCCCTGCCGAGCTCGCGCGCAATCCGCGGGGCCTGCAACTCGGCGATCGCGCCGGCCTGGACCATCTGTTTCATCAGGCGATGCGTGGGGTGCGCCACGCGAAAACCATAGGCTCCCAGGCAGGCCGCAAAACGCGCCACCCTGAGCAGACGCACCGGGTCCTCGACAAAGGCCGGACTGACGTGGCGCAGCAGTCCCTCGCGCAGGTCGCGCTCGCCGTCGAAGGGATCGACCAGTTCCCCCTCCGGTCCGCGCGCCATGGCATTGATGGTCAGGTCGCGGCGCACCAGGTCCTGTTGCAGGGTGACATCCGGACCGGCCTCGGTGAGAAATCCGCGGTAGCCCGCACCGGTCTTGAACTCCCGCCGCGCGAGCGCGTACTCCTCACCGCTGACGGGATGCAGGAAGACCGGGAAATCGGGATCGACCCTGCGAAATCCGGCGGCAACCATTCCCTCCGGGGTTGCGCCCACCACAACCCAATCGCGTTCCTGCACCGGCAGATCCAGCATCTCATCGCGCACCGCACCGCCGACGAGGTAGGTTTTTCCTGGCATCTGCGCGCTCACCGGGGACGGTGCTCATTGCCGATCGTGGCCCACCCAACCCGCAACCACCCGGTGTCACAACTCGACGACGCTCCGCACTGACGATAAGGCCTTGATTTTTTATTGTATATAAGCATATTATTATGTACTTTATTTTTCTTCCAGGATCGCGGTAACGCCGTCATGTCTACGCTACTACTGAGCGCGATAGCAGCCACGCTGTTCGGGATCATCGCCGTCCTCTACCTGGGACCCGGCGACCTGCTCGCCTATGCCTGGGTCGATGTCGTCTTCTGGAGCCTGATCGGCGCCGGGGTGGCGCTCGCGGCGATCAATATCGCCTGGGAATGCCTCCCCTGCCGGGTATCGCGGCTTTGGCAGCGTCGCTACCTGAGCGAGCGCCTGTGCGGCAAGCATTCCTGCCTGAAACCGCCCAAGGTGTGATCCCCCGAGAGCGGCTCAGCCGGCCTGCTCCGCGATCTCGTCCTTCGCCTCCTGACGCTGCAATTCCCACATCCGGAAATAGGCCCCGCGCGCTTTCATCAGTTCGGCGTGGGTCCCCTGCTCGATCAGGCGTCCCTTGTCCATCACCAGGATACGGTCCGCGTCCACCACGGTGGACAGTCGGTGCGCGATCACCAGGGTGGTGTGATTGGCCGCCACCTCGGCAAGCGTCTCCTGGATCGCCTGCTCAGTGTGACTGTCGAGCGAGGAGGTCGCCTCGTCGAAGATCAGGATACGCGGCTGCTTGAGGATCGCGCGCGCGATCGCGACGCGCTGTTTCTCGCCACCGGAGAGCTTCAGGCCACGCTCGCCCACCACGGTGTCCCAGCCATCCGGCAGCCCCGCCACGAAATCTGCGATACAGGCCATGCGCGCCGCCTGCAGGACATCTTCGCGGGTGGCATTCGGACGTCCATAGGCGATGTTGTAGAAGATGGTGTCGTTGAACAGCACCGTATCCTGAGGCACGATCCCGATCGCGGCCCGCAGGCTGTCCTGGGTGACGTCCCTGACGTCCTGTTCGTCGATACTGACGGCACCGGCATTGACGTCGTAGAAACGGAAAATCAGGCGCGACAGGGTCGACTTGCCCGCGCCGCTGTGCCCAACAACGGCCACCTTGTGCCCGGCGGGCACCTCGAAACTCAGGTCATGCAGGATCGGGCGCTCCGGCTGATAGCTGAAATCCACGTGGCTGAAGCGGATCTCACCCTGTTTCAGCTGCAGCGGTACCGCGCCATCGCGATCACGGATCTCGGGTTCGGTGTCCAGCAGCTTGAAGATCAGATCCATATCCGCCAGTGAGTACTTGATCTGGCGGTAAACGATCCCGAGGAAGCCCAGCGGGATGAACAGCTGCAGCAGGAAGGCGTTGACCAACACCAGGTCACCGATGCTCATATCGCCCTCGGCCACGGCATTAGCCGCCAGCACCATCACCAGGGTGACACCCAGCGCGATGATCGCCCCCTGGCCGAAATTGAGCATGGACATGGAGGATTGGCTCTTGACCGCCCATTGCTCCCAGTCCTGAAGGGTGTCGTCGTAGCGACTCAGCTCGACCCGCTCGTTACCGAAGTATTTGACCGTTTCATAATTGATCAGGCTGTCGAAAGCGATCGAGTTGCCCTTCGAGTCCAGCTGGTTCATGCGATGCCGGAAATCCATGCGCCATTCCGTGATCAGGAAGGTGAACAGCATGTACAGGGCAACCGAGCCGAACATGGCCCCGGCGAAGATGGGGTCGTAATTGCTCAGCATAATGACCGCCACGAGGCTGAACTCGACCACGATCGGCAGGATGCTGAATGCCATGTAATTCAGAATCTGACTGACCGAGCGGGTACCACGCTCGAGGTCGCGGCTGACCGCTCCCATCTTGCGTCCCAGATGGAAGCGCAGGGACAGTTGCAACAGGTGGGTCAGCACGCGGGTGGAAAGCCGGCGCATGGCGCGGTAACGCACCTTGGCGAAGACCACATCGCGCAATTCGTTGAACAGGCTCGCGCTCAGCTTGAGCACGCCATAGGCCGCCAGCAGGGCGATCGGCAGGGTCAGCGCCAACTCGGCGGCCGAGGCCTGCTCGAAGTGGTCGATGATGCCCTTGAGGGTCAGGGGTATGCCGACGTTGGCGGCCTTGGATGCGACCAGGCAGGTGAGTGCGAACAGCGCACGCCCACGGAACTCCCAGATGAACGGCAGCATGCCACGCAGGTTGTACCAATCCCGACGATTTTTATGGACTTGCGGCGACGGTCCGGCGGCTCGCTCCATGGTAAAATTTCAGCCTTTGATATCAGCTATTCAGCAAACGATCAGGATAGCAAATCGGTAGCAAGTGATTCCCCATGGCAGACAACGAATTTTCCAGCGGCAGCGCCTGCAGCGAATCAGAGCCGTTCGCCCTTCAGGTCCTGGGTAACAGCATGGAACCCGAATTCCCGGATGGCTGCATCGTCACCATCGAACCGTCCAAGCTGTGCGAGCACGGGATGTTCATCATGTGCCTGGTGGAGGACACCCGCTGGTTCCGGCTATACCTCAAAGACGATCAGGGTGAACGTCTGGTGGCCCTGAACGACCTCTACCCGGAGATCCCGCTCGAGGGTCTGGAATGGCAGGTCGAGGGCATCGTGACCCAACGCACCCTGCTGCGCCGCCAGAGTCCGAGCGGACGACGCGAAAGCAAGCTCTACGAGTACAGCTGAGCAGCACACAGCGACTGCGGGGTAGCCGAATCCGCCGCTCTCCACACGATTGAGACCCCAACATCTGTGAGTCACAAGGCGCTCAGGGGTCGGAGTCGGTAGCCGACTCCGACCCCTTCCGTCGAAGCTCATCGACCCGGCGCTCTGCGTGCGGGCCATCTCGCGCAAGACGCCACCCTGACCCTGCTCATATCGGCCGCGAGTCCGAGTAGATTCCGGTTGCCGCCGCTAATGACACTCATTTACGATTGATGATCACCGTTTCATGATTTTCTGATCAAGTGCCCGAAATTCCCCTCGAAATGAACCTCAGCGAACTGCCGACCGGAGAAACCCGGATCATCGCCGCCCTGACCGGGGACCCCGAGATCCGTACCCGCATGCAGTCGATCGGGCTGCGGGTCGGGCGGGAGATTGCGGTTATCCGGCGCTCGCGCTTTGGCGGCCCGCTGCAGGTGCGGATCGGCACCACCGACCTGCTGATCCGTCCGCAGCAGGCGATGCAGGTCATCCTGACATGAAGCGGGTCGCGCTCCTGGGAATGCCCAACACGGGTAAATCCACCCTGTTCAACCGCCTCACGGGCGCCTCCGCCCGGGTTGGCAACTGGCCGGGGGTGACTGTCGACCTGCTCTCGGCGAAGGTTCTGCTGGGGGCCGACATGGTCGAAATCGTCGACCTGCCGGGCATCTACAACCTGCATGGTTTCTCCGAGGACGAGCGGGTCGCGCGCACCTTTCTGGAGGAAAACCCGGTCGACCTGCTGCTGGTGATTGCCAACTCGACCCAGCTCGACCGGCAACTGGCGCTGATCCTGCAGCTGCAGGAACTGGAACTGCCGATGGTGGTTGCGCTCAACATGGACGACGAGGCACGCCGCCTCGGTATCCATGTCGACACCGGGCGCCTGGCTCAGGAGTTGAAGGTCCCGGCGCTGAGCATCAGCGCCAAGCAGGGGTTTGGCATGGGCAGGTTGCGCCAGGCCCTGAGCGACACCCTGGCGCAGGTCGAATCGGCGAAATCCGCCGATCTGAATCGCATCTTCCGCGACGACGATGCGCTCGAGGCGCGCCTCGAGCAGGTGTTTCGCGGTGCGGTGCAGGTGCCGCTGACCGCGACCGACCGGCTGACCGACCGCATCGACCGGGTGTTGCTGCACCCCTGGTTCGGCCTGCCGCTGTTCTTCGCCGCCATGCTGGCCCTGTTCGAGGCGGTCTACACCCTGGGTGCCCCGTTGCAGGATGGGGTCGCGTGGCTGCTCGAAACCATCAAGACCGAGGCGGTCGAACCGGCCGTCACGCAATGGCACCCGATGCTGCAAAGCTTCCTGCTGGACGGCATCTTCGATGGCGTCGGCACGGTATTGTCCTTCCTTCCCATCATCGTGCTGTTCTTCCTGTTCATGGCGATCATCGAGGACAGCGGCTACCTCTCGCGGGCAGCCTTTCTGATGGACGCCTTCATGTCACGCCTTGGGCTGGACGGGCGCGCCTTTGTGATGCAACTGATGGGGTTCGGCTGCAACGTGCCCGCGCTGATGGGCACGCGCGTGATGCGCTCGCGCGGACTGCGCCTGCTGACCATGCTGATCATCCCGTTCTCGCTGTGCTCCGCGCGGCTGCAGGTGTTCGTCTTTTTCATCAGCGCGGTGTTCGATCCCTGGGCCGCGCCACTGGTGTTGTTCAGCCTGTACATCATGAGCTTCGCGGCCGCCTTCCTGACCGCGCTGCTCTACCGCGGTCGGCTCAGTAACCAGGAGCCGCTGTTGCTCGAACTGCCGCCCTACCGCTTCCCCACGCTGCCGCAGATGTGGCTGCGTGGCTGGCGCGAGGTGACCCATTTCCTGCGCGAGGCCAGCGGCTTCATTCTGCTCGGGGTAGTCCTGGTCTGGGCCCTGACCCACTATCCTGCCGACGTCGCCCCAGCCAGCCCGGAAACCCTGGCCGGACAGCTGGCCTCACTGTTTGCCCCCGTTTTCGCGCCGCTGGGCATCGATCACCTGATGACCATCGCGCTGCTGTTCGGCTTCGTCGCCAAAGAGATCGTGCTCGGGGCCATGGCGGTCATCTACGGCGCGGGCGAAAGCGAACTCGCCGGCATCGTGGCCGGCAGCACCGACTGGGTGCAGGCCTACAGCTTCATGCTGTTCGTACTGATCTACACCCCGTGCCTGTCGACCGTGGCGGTCCTGAAGCAGGAATCGAAGAGCTGGCGCTTCACCGCGCTGGCGGTCGCCTGGCCGCTCGCGCTGGCCTGGCTGCTGAGCTTCAGCTTTTACCAGGGAGCGCGCTGGCTGGGGTTGTGACAATCCTCAGGAGGCCTGCAGGCTCTTGGCCGCCACCTCGTAGACGTCCTTGGACGCCTCGCTCCGGATCACGCGCTCGAGTTGTGCACGCATCAGCGCCTGGCGCCCCTCGTCGTAACGCTGCCAGCGTGCCATCCCGCGCAGCAGGCGCGCTGCGATCTGCGGATTGAGCGCATCCAGGGCCAGTACCTGGTCAGCCAGGAAACGATAGCCGCTGCCGTCCGCGGCGTGGAAGTGGACCGGATTGGCGTTGACGAAGGCGCCGATCAGCGATCTGACCTTGTTGGGGTTCTTGATCGAGAAGGCCGGGTGCTGCATCAGCTCAAGCACCTCCTGCAGCACCTGCGGGCGATCGGCGACCGCCTGCACACTGAACCATTTGTCCATCACCAGCGCATCCCGCTGCCAGCGCTGCGCAAAGTCGGCCAAGGCCTCCGCGCGAGCAGGATGCTCGCCCTCAGCCAGCAGGCTAAGGGCCGCCATCACATCGGTCATGTTGTGCCCGGCATCGTATTGCGCCTTGACCAGGCGAACGCATTCCGTATCCCGATGCAGGCTCGCGAGGTACGCCAACAGGGTGTTCCTGAGACGACGTCGCCCGATCGCATCCGCCTCCGGCCGGTAGGGCGCGTCGTCCTGGAGTCCACG
>Ga0180435_10005901_pt1 | contig 11828 bp, 27 predicted proteins | sample SS_ome_3_FD_132467 | JGI IMG/M metagenome (GOLD analysis project Ga0180435, IMG submission 132467) | Hypersaline lake sediment archaeal communities from the Salton Sea, California, USA - SS_3_S_1 metaG | ecosystem: Environmental > Aquatic > Non-marine Saline and Alkaline > Hypersaline >...
CCAACCCATGGCAAACACCTGATCTATCTAACACAAAGGTAACGGATGAAACGATCGACACCCTTAAAAAACTTATACCAGAATCTAAGTAAATTAGAAGAACTTGTAAAAGTTCAAAGTCAACATGGTAATTGGGATAATAATCCGTATATGCACGGCATGGCTAATGGAATGATATTAGCCGTGTCTGTGCTTTTGGAGCAAGAGCCGGAGTATTTAGAAGCACCAGAAATGTTTCTAGAAGATGCCAAACTACTTGACAAATTACATAAATCCGGTATAATAATTAAATGACAAAGATAACTTGGAAACCAGAATACGAAACCGGGTGTAAGTTACTCGATGATGACCATAAACACATTCTTGAATTAATCAATGAATGTGGAGATCATGAATTAGATTTACATGAATTCTTACATGAGATTCTTATGTTTGTACAAAAGCATTTTAAGCATGAAGAAGAAATATTAAGATCTCATGAGTTTGAAAACATAGATGAACATATCGAACAGCATGAAGAACTATTGGCACAGGTTGCATCTATAGCAGTTCGATATCAATTTACAGCAAAAGAACTAGAAGAGTTTTTATCTAATTGGGTTACAAAACATATTTTAACACACGACATGGCATTCAAACCTTTATTCAAAGACGATGAAAGTTAAAATTAAAAATTACTCAACTTACTTTGGTCCATACCAACTATGCGAAAAGCTATTCTTCTGGATGATGGAAGAAGATAAGTATGGAGCCAAGCAACGTAATGATCGTCTTGACAAGATTACAGAATGGTATGCTGATACCTGGCTTGGTGAGTTCCATGCTAAGTGGGCCGGAAAGTTTGCATCTTGGCAAGACGACCACAGGGCTAGTGTTAAATTAAAACCATACGATACATGGAATATGGATTCTACTCTTGCTTACATTGTGCTACCTATGCTTAAACAATTAAAAGACCAAAAGCATGGTGCTCCGATGGTAGATTTAGAAGATCGGCCAAAACACTTGGTTCCACCATTGCCACAGAATCCATACGATACTGATCAGTTTCATTTCGAAGCGTGGGATTGGGTAATGGATGAAATGATTTTTGCGTTTAATAGCAAGTTAGAAGATTGGGAAGATCAATTCCACAGTGGTGAATCTGATATACTTTGGGTTCCTGTTGACAAAGACGGCAATACATTAGGTCCAGGTAAACGCCTTGGTGAGAAAGAAGATAAACCAGAAGGACTACATGCATGGGAGATGCGAAAAGGACCTAATGACACTAGTCATTGGGACAAAGAGGGCTCTAGAAAATATCAAGAACGTATTAGTAACGGGTTCCGTTTATTTGGGAAATATTATGAAGGGCTATGGGATTGATGATTAAAGAATTACTAAAAATGTATTGGATATCATTATACGGAATGATTAAATTCATCTGGGCATTAACAATAAAAGGTAAGGTAAAATAATGGGTATTGGTGGCGATTTAAAAGCGCAAGCAGAAGAACGTAGAATTCAGTTAGCACAAGAACATAAAGAAGTATCAGACGGTAGTACAGCAAACTATTATGAGCTTCCGGAAGGTGCAACAGAAATTCAGGACTTGATTTCACATAAAAATATGAACGGACAAATGGCTGAAATTTTTAGAGCAGTATATAGATATGGACAAGTACAGCATTCACCTAGAATGCGTGATGCTAAAAAGATCAAGTATTATATCGACGCCGAAATTGCACGTTTAGAAAAATACGGTGATTGCTAAGTTACTGAAATATAACAATTTTTTATTCTAATAAAATCAATGATTTACAAAAATATACTAAGTTTTTGCTAAGTCATTGATTTTTTTATGGATATAATTCCATAAAAAGGTTGACCTTTTAGCTCGGATCACCTATACTATGCACATAGTTAGGAAATAGGAGCAAGACATGAGAGCAGTTGGTTGGAACAATATTACAAATCAGCAGTTTGATATTAATGTAAATCCACAGGATGCGATCAAAGTCATTGATTGGTCCGAAGCTGGTATGGACGAAAGCATTGATGCATTTCTCGAAGAGCTTGGCAACAAGACACCACATGCTCGCGTCCTGGATGCTCTTACTTGGATCGACTTCAGCAAAGAAGCAAAACGTATGATTACTGAAGGTGGCCGTTTTGCAATCCGCAGCAACGAAGTTGAATTTGGTCTTGGTGCCACACGTGGTGACGCTCGTGACGCACTTTGGAATGAGGAGTTTTAAGATGGAACTTAACCAACACATTGAAATTAAAGGTGTTAGCAAAGACGATCCTAACTGTGAAGGTCGTGTTGTTGAAATTACAGACAACGGTGTTTATATTGCCAACTTGAACATGCCTTATATGGGAACCTATGCTCGCAAGTTTGTAGCATACGAAGATATTGAATCCTAGGAGAACTGTTATGAAAACTTTTTTATCAGCATCGTTATTGGTTGGAGCAGTATTAGCAACCGTGGCTTATTTTAGTTCTCCGGACGCTATGTCCGCTGAAATGCTCGAGCAACTTGAACAGGTTGCTGAAGTTATTGTTTCAAACGTTTTCAATGGTTGATTATTATGCGTAAAGATATGAACAGAGTTGAACGTAATAACATGAAGCTGTCTCAGTTGTTAGAAGTATGCCAAGTCGAAACTGATATGATTTGGGCGGCGGCAGCATATGGTCATCGCATGAATAAGGGTGAATATATCAAACATGATTCACCTGCATATAAAGATACCTGGACCGAAAAAGAAATGCCTGCTAGAATTTCTAATAAATCTTATGCATTCGATTCATTGGAAGATCCTACTCTTTTAACCCAAGAAGATTACCAATTTGGTGCAGACATGAAAGCTCATTTTCGTGGCTTAACGTTTAAAGCATTGTCTAGCAAAATTAACGACTTTGAAAAGAATGTCATTGTCACCACAGAAGTTGAAGATTGGAACACTGACAGTCAGGCAAATTACCACTTTGCTATTTTAATGTCATTGCCCAAGGTTTATGCTCGTGTTATTGAGCGTGAAGATATCGACGATGAAATTCGTAGAATTAAATCCACACATTTTGGTCAAGTAAAAGATCGAATTGATACAACCATTCGTGTATTGCGTAGCATTTATTCTAAGAATTATAATACCTATTTTGTCACCGCTGTTAAAGACGAGAAAAATATTGTATTCTTTGCATTCAAGGACTCACTGCCACGCAACAATACATATCACATTCGTGGTACACTTAAAGCTCATCGTGATGCTGGTCAAACTCAATTGAACAGGGTAAAGATTGTAGACGCATAAATATATCTATGCGTATTAGTGAAATTAATAAAGTTGATACAAGAGCCACTGCCCAAAAAGGAAACTTTAAAGGAAAAGAGGCTTACGGAATTCGTAAAGAATTACAGAAGGTAGTTTCTAAACATGCCAAAGGTGACAATTTTAAAATCATCACAGGTAAGTATCCAGCAGACTTAGGACTTTATTACACAGGTAATAATGGTTCTGAGGCATTTCCGGTAGGACAAGAAGTATTAGGTTCATTGTATGACTACTTTCAAGGTGGTACAATGAAAACTCGTACACGAGTTAAAAAGGTCCAGGATAATGCGGATATAATCAAGTATAGTGTAATACCTACGCATGATCCAAGAATGACACATGAGACACCGGCTTCTCAAATTTCATTTTGGATGAACAAAGCCATTAATAGCGATATTGCATTAGTTGGCATTTCGATAGAAACTAATTTTAACTAACATGAGAGCACACGAATTTGTACCAGAGGGCGGTTGGGCAAGCGCCGCAACACAAAACACAGTAATTAACCCACAGTCTATTTCAGACTTAATGCCTGCTCTTAAAGAATTTCAAGATGCATTTAACAGAGGATTAGAACGTGATGGTATTCCTCCTATTAGGGTAGGACGTCCTGTTGGATCAGGAACATACTATCAAACAGACTTAAAATCTAATCCAGAAAAAGAATACGGTGATATTGATGTACAGTTTATCGTACCGCGTATCGAAGGTAAAACACCAGCACAAGTAAAAGCATTATATACAAATGAGATTACTGAGTTTTGTAGATTAAACGGCAATTATGAAACCAACACAGGTGTTAATGTGATTTTCCACAATACACCAATAGGCCCTGTGCAAATTGATATGGTTATTATGTTTGATGATCGTGTTGAATGGACAGCGGCATTAGCACCAGAGCATGGTACCAAAGGTGTATTGAGCTCTAGTTTATATTCTGCATTAGCTCAAGTATTAAACATCAGTATCAGCGATGATGGTATCTTACCTAAGAAAGGAAGACGCAACGATTACGACAATCCTATCTCATTTAATCCTAAACAATGGGGACTTGAATTAGTGAATCATTTAGGTGCCAAGAAAGCGCATCAAAAATTACAACGTAATCCAGGAATGAAGGACCAGGTCCGTATCAGTGATATCATTGAAACTATTAAAGGTATTGCTTACACACTAGAAATAAATGGTATGGATAATGCACAAGAATTACTAAGCAAGATTAAAGACATTTACTTACAGAAGATTGATAAAGTTATTAACTCGAGTAAGTTCGACAAGGCAGAAACACCAGACGCGCAAAAGAAGGCAAAAGAAACCAAAGAAATGCTAGCCAAGCGTTCACAAGAAATTGCTTCATTGTTTTAAGAAAAGAATTTAATTTCCCAGATTATTTTCATTATAATAAATGTAATAATCAATGGTGACAATGATATTGTTTCATCAACAATAGTTCTAAATATTTTACCAAGTTTCATAATAAACCTCTTACTTCTAATGCTTTTATTTAAGCAGGAACTAAGAGGTTTTTTTGTGCGTTAGTTCACAGATTTAACAATCAATAAAAAACCGGACATAAAAGCCCGGTTTTTTATTGGTATCTAAGTTAAACTTAGTTGCCGCCTTCGCAATCACCGTTAGGGCAAACACCGTCAGGACCATCGTAAGAATCTGGACCACCAGTGATGTTACAACCAGTAACAACTGCCATGAATGCTAAAGCTAATGCCGCTGCGATTAATTTTTTCATTTTGATATTCTCCTATAAATTTATATTGATATCGTAATTATTTATACATTAACTGCAAATATAATAATTTTTTTGTCTATTTTAAGGGTCAAAAAGGTTATATGGTACGTTAAAAGTAAACAGATCTTAATAAATATCGCCCGCATAAGTCATTGATTTTATTAGAAATAACTGTAAATGCGAATTATTCACATCAACGGTTAAGTCATTGATTTTTATAGAAAACCACCAAAATTTTTTGCATTTAAGCACAGAATTAGTCCAAATATACGCAGATTAATTTCAAAAAAAAGGTTGACCATTTGCCCAAAATGTCCTATAATATGCACATAGTTAGGAAAAAGGAGCACAAAATGTCGAATCAAAAAGCCTGGGAAAATGCAATAATTAGCATTTTTGGAACTAGAGCTCAATTTGGCAATGACCTTTATTTCTTAGAGCGCGAAGCTCACTGGTATGCTGTTGTAGCAGATCACAAAGATATTGTTCTTGGACGCTTTGAAAAAAGCGGCAATAAAGGATATATCTACTCACTTCCACGTTTATCCTCAACATTTGATATGGTTTAAATAGATGATTGAAATACTTGTACCGTTAATTATTATTCCACAGGTTGCTGTAATCATATTCGGCATCGTTGGATTGTTTTCAACTACATATTGGGCGAGATGGTAATGAACAGATACTGGGACAATGAAGGCCGTTACGAAAACGAAGCCAAAGAACTTAACACGTTAATGCCATCTATGGGCAAGTGTGAAACATTGCGTGGTGAACTGTGGCGTGCCGCTTCGAAAATCTATTACGATTACTATAACAACGGGTTTGGAAATTCCTGGGAAGCACCAGCACAGTTCCTCATGGATCACTTGAATCTTCCTGACAGTATTACCAATGTATTTTACGAATATGGTGGTGGACACATTTGCAGTGGAAGTGAAGAAAATGCAATGGAAGCCATGATTGATACTGTTATTGAACAGATTTACGTTATGGAAGACCAGGAAACCACAGATATGTGGGACACTGAATTCGAATCAGGTTTGTTTCCAGAGTACATAGAAGACGAATACTACGATTGGGATGATGAAGAGGAATATGCATAATGGGTTTACTTGTTAATGTTTATCGTACTGAGGATGGCGGAGCATGAATTTATTTACAAAACAAGATTTAATAAACATGGTAAACGAATTGCCCGATGATGCTGTTATTGCAGGCTACTCATATAATGTCGGCGAACAATGTGATATTGAAAGTATCTGTGCCGAAATCGAATCGCCAGATACGCCAGCTGATTTTGATTTGCCTGACAATGTAACTCATCTTTTGATGGTAGATTAATATGGAATACATTATTGTCGAAGCTAATAATACGATACAGTTACAAGCTCGTGTTAATGATAAGATTAGACAAGGATATTATCCACAAGGTGCGCCCGTCTATAATCCAGTCACTGGCGACTGGCAGTTAATGCAAGCAATGGTTAAGGAAGAAAGATGAGTACAAGTGCAACAATTATCGTAGAAATAGATGGACGTTACCATTCAGTTTATTTACATAGTGATGGCAGTCACCTTGCATGGAAATGTCTCAATGAACATTACACAGACCGCGCAAAGGTTGAAGCATTAGTTGATCTAGGTGACCTATCATATTTGCAACCGTCGATTGAATGCCCAGAAGGACATTCATTTGCACATCCTGTTCGTGGTTATACTATCGCTTATATGCGTGACCGTGGCGAAACGGATCCAAGCCTTAGGGCATTGATCACTCCAGATTTAGAAGATCACATAGGTGCCCAATATTGTTATTTGTTCAATGAAGATGATAAATGGGTAAAGGTATAATGGCAGCAAAAGCAAATATCATTCGAGACTTACGAGCTGAGAATTATGCTCTCAAGTTAGAGATAGACAATTTAAAGAATCATATTAAACGGCGTGAGGCTTGGTTTCAAAGAGTTAAAGCAAAATTCAAACTTGCCATACAAAGTAAAACAACCCAGTCTGAATTTCTTGTTAGGTCGTTTCAAGAAGAATTAACGTGGTCAGAGCTTTCAAGTAAACCAGATTTGCAGTTGAGTAGGTTAGTTAGTTTTAATAAATCCATGCAGCATTTACTCGAAGAGTACGAGGATTAAGATATATAACTATAGGAGAACATTATGAGTTATATTATACGAGAATTTAATGCAGGCAAGATAAAGATCTTTGATGATGTTGTTGGGCGTCATATGCCCGAATCAATGGGTCACGAATTCTTCCCATTGGCTAGAGATGACTTGGATGAGTTATATAAAGCTAACTTAATTACACGTCAGCAAGTAATCAAAACCGAACAGGCTAGTGTTAAGGTTTTACAATCTGCATTAGATGAAATTAAAAAACAAACCAAAAGTGAAAAATGATTCTATACGAATTCAAACAACCATTTAATAACCAACGAATTGTTTGGAAAGATGGTATCGCTGGGGCAACTGGTGACCGTCATGTTAAGCCCGGATATTACATAGGCAAGCCTTACTATATTAAAGGTAAACAGCAAGGTGTATCTAGGTTAATGCAGCAAGCAACCCGTGTCTGGCTTGAAAAAAATGATGGTACTGTAGTTTGTCTTAAGGATAGACATAGTCATCCAAACGATAATAAAGTTGATATGAAAGAATTTCTTTGGATGAAACTGCAAGCAAAAACAATTTAAATGGATAGAGTCATTTGGGAAATTATTGGTCAAATTGGAAACGAAGTATACCTAATAGGAACAATTCGTTCATTATCCGATGCTCAACGTGTCGGAACACTTGACTTAGCAAGACAATTTAGTTATAGTAAGGGTTATAATTTTAAAGAGATAAGGAAAAAAAGATGAATGACTATTTAAAAATCTTACGTTATATTGCAATCAATGGTCTATGGGTAGGCACTTTATATTTTGGTTACTTTGAAGGTGTTGAAGGTGCAGCAAACATCGCATACTTTATGGGTTGGGTATTAGCAATATCTGGTACTCTTGTTTATATTGCAATGGCAATCGACGAGGAAGAATTTATTAGTCGTGTATCTAAGAGGGAGATGAGTTCACCGATTCCATTATGGTTCGACGTATCATTTGACATTGTAATGGTTTCAATCTTTGTATGGTTTGGTCATTATGTATTAGGTGTGTTTTTGGTTATTGCATTAACTGCCGGATATAATATGAGAGTTAAACTTAAAGAACACGTTTTTGATATTTTAAAGAAGAAGCCCGAGGAGGCAGTATGAGTAAAGGTTTTAAAATTATTGTTGGTATAGTTCTTGGTGTCATTGCATTTATGTGGCTTATGAATTCAGCTAATGCAGGTTGGCTCGATTCAGCTGTAACAATGAATTGGCCAACACAAGAACCAAAACATCAGTACAAGGTTTCAGTGCATGGATTTGATGTTCGTGTTTATGAATGGGTACCAAAAGACAATCCAGATATGAGATGTGTTTTTGTAGCCGGTAATGAAAATAGTTCCGGTGTCGCTTGTTACCCTGCTAACAAGTAATCAGTAAAAACGGGCATCACGCCCGTTTTTGTTAGTTTACAACTTCGAAATTTGATTTAAATATTCCAGTTTTGTGTAACCAGCCTCTAAATACAACTGCACCATAAACAATTATTCTACGCCATTTTGGAATGTCTGACATAACTAATTGCACCTTAAATTGCTCGTTGGCCATATCCCAATCACGTTTGTCTTTTAATATCCAATCATGAATAATTGCTGCACCAAAGTATTTGCCTGTTGGTGGAAATACTTTTCTAGCAAAATATGGAATACTTGCACCATCAGTTACAAAACCTTCTGGTACATGCACTTGTTCGTTGTCTGACGTTACTTCTTCTAGTAAACGCCATTTAGCACGGCGCCACCATTTTTCTGCTGGAATAAATTCTACTTTGATAGAATCTTTCATTGTTGAACTCCTAAATATTATATACTACTAATATTTATTTCTTTTTGTGCTTATTATTAAGTGGACGTTCTTTTTTATTATTCTTAAAGCCACCTTTCTTTCGGCGACTTTCTTTTAATTCGTTGAGTTTAGCTATTATTTTAGTTTGAACCATTTCTTGTGCGGCCAAACTACGTCCATTGGCAAAATCATTTTCTGACACTTTGCGAAATGTGTCAAGGAAAATTTCCTCAGAATTTAAATCAATATGTTTTTCGTATAAGATTTTAGAAGTAAATTCTTTATCACATTCTGGACAATTATAATGACCCATTTAATTAATCCCAAGTAATAGCGTCAACGGCTGTAACATCTGCCGCGTTTAAAATTTGTTGCTTCTTAACATTAAACTTTTGGAGTACAGTTAATTTAACGTTAGCACCATCTTGGTTAACTGTAATTAACTGAGCGTGTGTATGCCAGCGATAATCTTTTGTTGCCTCACTGGGATCCAATCCATCAACGGCAGCATTAACTCCAACATAACCAGTAATCATATTAAACAAGTCAGCGTCTAATATTTGTACTGTTGATGATGCACCATATGTTTTACTAGTTATTAGAATGTTACCACCTTCTAATGCCGCTGTGCCTTTTGCTGTAAAGTCAACGTCATTGTTTAATTCTGTAATTAATGCATCAATGGTTTGTGCATCTTCGCCTTTAACACTTAGATAAACACTAACACCTTCAAACTTAATTTCGCAATCATATGTAGTTGTATTGTTAGCAAATCCTGTTGCATCGGTTCCTACTTTAGCCCCACCTAAATCGACTTCTTGTGTAGCTGGAGTGTAGGCTCGGCAAGCATAGTACATATCCATGTTTGATGATACCGAACCAACGAGATTTAATTGATCTTCCGGTTCGGAGTCATATTGGTGTGGTGATCCTAATGCACTTGAATCAAATCCAGAAACTACATCTTCTGTTGCTAGTTCTGAGAAATAAATTAACTTCTGTGTCTTATAGTCTAATAGGTAAACAGCATCTAACTCTGCTTGTGGTATAGCTGTAGTTTCCCAAATAAGGTCGGTATATACTTCTGGATCGGCGGCTGTATATGCGCTTGCGTCTGGGTAATATTCCCCAATGATGTCAAGATAATTAATTGCCATTATCCATTCTCCATGATAATAAAGTGTTGTTGCATTTTATCTCCGAGTGTGTAACTTCTTGTTCTATTAATGTACCAAGTACCACTTACGTTTAATTTACCAATACGGGCCGAGTATGTAATTTCCGATGTTGTGTTTGGTCGGTCAGTAAACAAGATCGAAGTTGAGCCAGGTTTATTACTACCACTACAATATCTTGTAGTAGCACCAACACATTCGTTATCTCTATATAAAGATATAACAACAGGACCCGATCTTGACATATCAATTTGCATCGACGACATAATAGAAAATAAAGACGTAGCACTATTTGGCGTTAATGTAAACGACCATATTTCGGTACCTTGCGTTATAGGTGGTGCTACGTCTTGGCTTGTAAATTTAGTGGTTCCAGATTTAAAAGGAATAACACCATAGTAATATCCTAATCCTGCACCCCCAGCATAAACTGTATAGTCTGGATTCCCGTTAATATCAACAGGTATCCCTTGTCCACATGGTGATGCATCTAATTCTGCTTGTGAAACTGGTGTTGATACCCATTGTATATTTGCATATACTGTTGGATCGGCATTGCCCTCTACAAAGGCTTGAACACCCGGAAAACAATCACCTATAATTCTTAAATAATCTGGCATATCTTTATTTACACTCCTTTATCCTGCTAAACCAATTTCTTCAACAGAGTATGAATTTGATTCTAATGTACCGCCAAAGTCTTGTCCGGCACCGGCAATGTCATTGATATACCAAGTACCACCACCACCGGTTTTACCCATCCTAACTTGATAAAGTATTTCGGCTGTTGTGTTAGGTACGTCATAAATCTCAAATGATATTGAGAAGCCCGAGTCTTTGTTTGAAGTTGAGTTAACGGCAGTACCTACACAAACACCATCTCTAAATACAGCAAACACAAACTCCATCGAAGCGTTTGATGCCGAAATAGTTGCGTTAACAGCAATACGAATAGTTGATGTTGTTGCTGTTGGTGTTATTGCTTGCGAAAATATCTGTGACCCTTCTGTGACAGTTGGCGCCACTGTTCCGCCATTTAAAATTTCTGTTGTTCCTGACAATGCCGATATTGGCCCCCAAAATAACTGTACAAAGTTAGTACCGCCTGAAGGTGGAGGAGGTGGAGCAGGAAATGCTTCCCAATTACCTGTTGCTGTTACATAACGTAATTGATATAAGTTACCCGGAGTAGGAGCATCAACATCTAATAGGTCATCTATGTTCTGGCCATCAAAACCAACTGTAACTGTATCTGTTACACTATCTCCTGTTGTGGTAATAAAGTTACCACCTGCAACTGTTAATGTATCTGTTGTTGTGTCTGCAACAACGGTTGTCCCAGCATCGCCTGCTATATTAGCAAATAAGTTTTGATCTACGTTTGGTGATGTATTTGTAATAGTAACAGAATCATTTGAAACTAATGTACTAATACCCGAACCACCTGCAACTGTTAATGTATCTGTTGCTGTGTTGGCTGTTGTAGTATTAGTACCATCTGTAATTGATTCGTATAAGTTTTGTGTAGTACCACCTGTTGTTGTAGCATTAATTTGTATTATTTCATTAGCACCAGAATTTAATGTATTGAATGTTACATTAGTGCCTGCTTGTAATTTAGCACCTAAATA
>Ga0180435_10005904_pt1 | contig 11825 bp, 7 predicted proteins | sample SS_ome_3_FD_132467 | JGI IMG/M metagenome (GOLD analysis project Ga0180435, IMG submission 132467) | Hypersaline lake sediment archaeal communities from the Salton Sea, California, USA - SS_3_S_1 metaG | ecosystem: Environmental > Aquatic > Non-marine Saline and Alkaline > Hypersaline > Sediment...
AAAAGACATATAGCAGGTAATTTTAATTGGGGCAGAATTATAAATATAACCACAGACGGAGCTCGATGTCATGCTTCCAATGTATCCTATGGTGCGAGCAAATATGCCATTGAAAGTTATACACGATCTGCGGCCACAGAATTAGGCCCTTATGGTATTACTGTGAATGCAATTTCTCCAGGAGCAGTCCAGACAGGATGGATGCCAGAGGAAACAGAAAAGAATTTATCAGAAAATTATCCCTTAAGAAGGGTGGGTACTCCAGAGGATATTGCAAAGGCAATTATCTTTTTTGCATCAGTGCAGGCGGATTGGGTAACAGGCCAGGTGCTATATGTGGGTGGGGGAAATAAAATGTAGCATCGGAAATATATTGTAGTTTATGCAACTTATTTCCATTAAAACATACGGATGAAGAAATATATCCTTTTGGGACTATTCCTGTTTTCAAGTGTTCTTGTCTTGCAGGGGCAAACGGACTGGCCACCCGACGAGGCGGTAATCACCGCAAAAAATAAGGAAATACGGGTCCGAAGCTCCAGAAAAGGAAAATTACGGATTAATGTCTCTCCGGCGGACCTCTCTAAATTTGTGTCCGCCGGATGGGTCCGCTATAATGATTTCGGAGCAACAGGTGATGGGAAAACCGATGATATGGATGCGATTGCAGCGACCCATGCAGTAGCGAACCGGTACGGCTTAAAGGTGAGAGCCGACGAGGGGGCTATCTATTACATCGGAGGAAAGGAGCGTACCGCGATTATCCGGACCGATACCGATTTCGGCACGGCGGAATTTATCATTGACGATACCAAAGTAAAGAACCGCACTGCCTCCATATTCCTGGTCAGTTCCAGCCTGCAGGCATTTACTCCCGAGGGGATCGATTCCCTGAAGCGAAACCAGGAAACAATCAGGGTTTCCCTGCCGGGACCCTGCCTGCTTACGGTCACTGATTCCAACGTGAAGCGCTACATTCGTTTTGGACCGAACCAGAACACCGGATCGTCCCAGACAGACGTGTTTGTGGTTGATGAAAACGGCCAGGTGGATAGGAACACTCCGATCATCTGGGACTTCGACCAGATTACCGAAATCAAGGCACTTCCCATTGATCAACAGCCATTGCATATTACCGGGGGACGCTTCACCACCATTGCCAACCAGGCGGAATCCAGGTACACCTATTACAGCCGGAACATCGCCATCCGGCGTTCAAATGTTGTTGTGGACGGGCTGGAGCATCGCATCACGGGCGAAGGGGAGCAGGGGGCGCCCTACGGTGGCTTCCTCCATATCAGCGACTGTTTCAATGTCACTGTTCAGAACACCATCCTGACCGGACACAAGACTTACCGGACCATTGGCTCCGCAGGGAGGCCGGTCTCCATGGGTTCTTACGACCTCCTGGTGGGCCGGGCCCTGAATGTATCCTTTGTGAACTGCAGCCAGACCAATGACATCAATGACCGGACCTACTGGGGAATTATGGGTTCCAATTACTGCAAAAACCTGGTGTATGACAGTTGTACCCTATCCCGCTTCGATGCCCACATGGGGGTGGCCAATGCCACCATCCGCAACTCCACCCTGGGACACATGGGTATCAATGCCATCGGTACCGGCACCTTCACCGTGGAGAACTCGACCATCAGAGGAAGGAGCCTCATAAACCTCCGCTCCGACTACGGGAGCACCTGGCAGGGAGAATTTATCATCCGCAACTGCACTTTCGTACCGGCCGGGGGACAAGCGACCAGCGCCAGCCTTATTAACGGATCTAATTCCGGGCAGCATGATTTCGGTTATACCTGCTATATGCCGGAGCAGATTTTCATTGAGAAATTACATATCGATGACTCCAATCACCCGGAGGATTACCAGGGGCCCATGATTTTTGCGGACTTCAATCCCGATCTGACCGACGACTCTTACCTGGAAAAGTTTCCCTACATCCGAACCCGGAATGTCATCCTGAGAAATGTGACCACCGCCAGTGGCAAGGCTTTGAGACTCAGCAAAAATCCCTTTATGTTTCAAAAGGTGAAGATTGGCAGCGATTAATATTGATTTACTAACACAAAAAAAATCACTAAACTAGCAGGATGAAAAAAGTGATCACATTTGGAGAGGTGATGCTGCGGTTGGCAGCTCCCGGATTTGAACGGTTTATGCAGACACCTAGGTTCAGCGCTACCTTTGGCGGTGGAGAGGCCAATGTGGCGGTTTCGCTAGCCAATTATGGCATACCGGTCAGCTTTGTAACACGTTTACCGGACAACGATCTGGGCAGGGCCTGTGCCACCGAGCTGCGAGGGCTGGGCGTGGGAACGGAAAATATCGTCTGGGGCGGCAATCGTTTGGGGATCTACTTCCTGGAAGCAGGTGCAGTGAGCCGCGGCAGCAAAGTAATTTACGACCGGGCTCATTCAGCCCTATCCGAAATAGCACCCGGGATGATTGACTGGGACCAGGTGTTCCAGAATGCGGGGTGGTTTCACTGGACCGGCATTACCCCGGCCATTTCGGAATCCGCAGCCGCGGTTTGCCAGGAAGCTATAGAGGCAGCCGTAAGAAACGGTCTCACCGTATCCACCGATCTGAACTACCGAAAGAAATTATGGAAGTGGGGAAAACCGGCCCGGGAAATTATGCCCCAACTGGTGCAGGGATGCGATGTGATCCTCGGGAATGAAGAGGATGCGGCCATGGCCCTGAATATTCATCCCGACGGGGTGGATGTGACTCAGGGAAAAGTGGAGGCAGAAGCCTACCTTTCCGTTTCCAAAAAGATTATGGAGCAGGTACCCCGCTGTAAGAAGGTTATAACCACGCTGCGCGGATCCATCAGTGCCAGTCATAACAACTGGTCGGGAGTGCTCTACGATGGTTCGAGGCTATATTCGGCTCCCGAATATAACATCACGCACATTGTGGACCGGGTAGGCGGAGGCGACTCCTTTATGGGAGGGCTCATCTATGGTTTGCTTACCTACGGGGAAGATCTGCAAGCAGCCCTGAACTTTGCAGTGGCAGCCTCCTGCCTGAAGCATACCATCTATGGGGACTATAACCGGGTCACCGTCAGTGAGGTGGAGAAATTGATGGGCGGAGATGCCTCGGGGCGGGTCAGCCGCTAGCCATCCTGCTTTTCGATGGCCTCCATCCGGAACCGTTCCAGTTCCGGAGTGCGATGCTCACGCTCCATAATGAGTTCCATCTGCCTTACGATCTCCGGGTATTCCGCCGCCACATTATCCAATTCCTGGATATCCTCTTCCAGCTTGTACAATTCCAGTTCCAGGTTTCCCTGCAGGATGTTTTTCCGGATCGCTTTCCAGGATCCCATCCGCACGGCCTGTTGTCCTCCCGAGGCGGGAAACTCCCAGTACAGGTGGGCATGTTTCGCCTGTCCGTCTTCACCCAGCAGTTCAGGAAGATAGCTGATACCATCGAGCTCCTCTGGTATTTCCATTCCGGAAACATCACAGAGGGTGGGTAGCAGATCCCAGAAGGCAGAAATATGGTCAGATTCTGATCCGGGTTTTATCTTCCCCGACCAGCAGGCGATCAGAGGTACGCGGATCCCTCCCTCATGAAGAAAGGCCTTCCCCCATCCTCTTTCTGATTTGAAGGGACCTCCCGAATCAAACCAGGGCGAATCGGTTCCCCCGTTAAAGGTCGGACCGTTATCGGAGGAAAAAATAATCAGCGTATTGTCATAGACTCCTTGGTCTTTCAGGGTTTGCACCAGTTGCCCGACCCGCTCATCCAGATAAGAAATCATGGCCGCATAGGTGGCATGGGGATACCGGCTGGGGAAATAGCCCTGCTCCCCTTTGTAGGGTTCCTCCTCTCCAAACTTTTCCACGTAGTAATCCACCCAGCGCTGTGGGGCCTGCAAGGCCACATGGGGAATGGGGGAAGCCCAGTAGAAGAAAAAGGGATCTTTGCCGGCCTCTTCCACAAAGCGGATCATCTGTTCAAACATCACATCGGGGGCATAAGTGGTAAGTGTGTAAGGAGCGTAGCTGGCCGGATCCAACGGATCGGCCCCTTCCTCCAGTCGGGCATGGGGTGCGACCGTATCATTGCCCAGATGAAGGCGCTCCTCGTTCAGATAGAGGTGCACCGGGTAGTAGGTATGAGCCTGCCGCTGGCAGTTGTATCCGCAGAAAAAATCAAAGCCCTGCCGGTTGGGGATCCCCTCCGTATGCGGGGCTCCCAGGCCCCATTTCCCGGTCATCCCGGTCCGGTACCCGTTTGCTTTTAACAGAGAAGCGATGGTCCGGGTGCCTGCTGGTAGCGGGCGTTGTCCCTCCAGGGTGGAATCGGCAATCATCGCCCGGTAGTCCCAGACCTCTCCCCGCTCCCGCCATTCGTCGTTGCCCCGGATATAGGCATGCCCACTGTGTCTTCCGGTAAGCAGGATGCAACGGGAAGGTGCACATACAGGAGAGCCCGAATAGTGCTGGGTAAACCGCATCCCAGAGGAAGCCAGCGCATCGATATGGGGAGTTTCTATCATCTCCTGCCCGTAAGCTCCCAGGTCGCCATAGCCCAGGTCATCGGCAAGTATGAAAATGATGTTGGGTTTCGGGGTCTCCCCGGATTCTTTCGTCTGGCCACAGCCGGAAAGAAGTAACAGGGGACTAAGCAGGTACAGAAAGGTTTTGATTTTCATCGTTCTTATTTTTCTTCGATAATAAGCAGATCCCAGAGGTAAAGGGTCACAGAGGTGCCCTGGCCTAAGGACTTTGAGGTAAGCAGCTCTTTCCCGGCAGCGTGCGGATAGTCAAACTCCAGCGGATCCTTTTCATAGTTGTAGAAGTTAGTTGTTTAATTAGTTTGCTTAAACCAGACATTCATCTTGCCCACCTCCCTGTTGGCCCAGGCAAAGTAGGGAATCAGCTGGAGCTCCTCTCCCAGCAGCCTGTTCACTCCACCCAGCAGACCGGGATCAAACTGAGCCTTAAAGCCTGAATCGGTGTTGAGTTCTGCCTCCAGCACATCCACCTGGTTATCGATCTCCTCAGCACAGTATACCAGGGGACCGTACTGAACGGCCAGGAGCCCGGTTTTGGCATCCACCTGTTCATGGGCCCGGATCAGCCGGTCCTCCATGGGCAGCTCCAGCGTAACCCGGTCCCCGCGTTTCCAGTAACCCTGTAACACCGCATAGCCCTGTTCCAGCTGGATCTCTACCTCCTCTCCGTTCACTTTCAAGAGCGGCTCCCGGACCTGCCTGTCTGCAAAATGAAAGAGGTCCGAAGGGACCGGGCTATTCCTGGCCCACCCGGGGATCCGGATATGCAGCGCGGAATGTACCGCCGTTTCGTTCAGAAAGCCAAGTTCCATGAGCCCTTCCCAGGGATAGGTGGTTTTCTGAGAAATTACCAGCTTCCCTCCTTCGGTTTTTACCGCAAGCTCACTGTTCACAAAGAGATTCACATACAATGCGGATCCCTTTCTGGCGTAAGCATAGCCGGCCACCGAAGGAACAAACCTGCTGAGGTTGGAGGGACAGCAGGAACAGGAGAACCAGGGTGAACGTCCGTTTACGCCCTGGTTAAAGGTGGCTTTCCCGTCGTGTTGCAGGGTATTGGGATAGAAAAACAGGGTGCCATCCAGGGATAGTCCGGAGATCACTCCGTTATAGAGCGAGCGCTCCAGGACATCCATGTACTTTGCATCGCCGTGCAGCAGGAACATCCGGTGGTTCCAGTAGACATTGGCAATGGCTGCACAGGTCTCGTTATAGGGCTGGTTAGGCAGATCGTAATTATCTCCATAACCTTCAATGTGGCGAATGGCTCCTACTCCTCCCGTAATGGAAAGCTTCTTCTCTACCACGTTGTTCCATAGCCTGCCAATGGCCTCCATATAGGCAGTATCGCCGGTCAAAGCTGCCACATCGGCCATGGCACTGTACATGTAGTTGGCCCGGACAGCATGTCCCACCGCTTCGCTTTGTTCGCTTACCGGCATATGGGCCTGGCTGTACTCCACATCCAGGACGTCGGCGCGGATATCCAGCAGGTGTTTGGCCAGCTGCAGGTAGCGTTCGTCTCCGCTTACCCGGTATAATTTTGCCAGTCCGATCTCTATCTCCTGGTGACCGGGCACATAATCCTTGCCCTCGGTGATACATACCTCGTAGATCAGATCGGCATTCTTCAGAGCCACATCCAGAAAAGCCCTGCTGCCTGTGGCCAGGTAATGGGCCACGGCGGCTTCATACATATGTCCTGCGTTGTAGAACTCATGACTGCTGCCGGAGGTTTCAATCCACCTGCCTTCATCGCTGTAGGTGCAGCAATGAAAATCAATGTACTCGTTGGCATTCAGGGTCCATGCCGTATAAAGATAGCCATCCTCTTCCTGGGCCCCGGCGACATAGTAGACCAGGGTATCCAGGTAGGCAGCCAGCTCCGGGTCTTCCTCGATCATCAGGGCATAGGCAGCACCCTCCATGATTTTATAGAGGTCCGAATCATTAAATCCGTAATTGCCCTGGAACTTCCCCTCCTTCAATCCTGCGGCGAAAATAAAGTTATTGATCCGTCCGGTCTCCTCACATTTCTTAAAAGCAAAAGGGATGGTGCTTTCATGTACCGTCTCCACCCAGGCCTTCCAGAATCCATCCCGAAGTTTCACCTCAGTAAAATCCACCGGCTGAATGGGGTAGTCCTTGCGATCCTCTACCAGACCGGAGCTGCATTCCTGGCATAAGATGGCTGAGAGCAAAAGCAGGAGCAACCATGGGTATTTTGATTTCATCATAGGTACTAGTTTTTTCAGCTCAAAGTTCAGAATCGCTGATAATTTACCAATAAATCCTATGATACGAAAAACATGCACACAATACCTGGAATTAACTTGCTCCAGCAGATCCTCTTTCGTGTAGTTCTATTTATACTTTGAGTAGAATGAAGAATGAAAGGAAGGAGACTATTAGACAGTAAAGACTCCCTCAATCTCAACCAACAGATTCTCCCGGCAGACATCTGACTCCAGGAAGAGGGAAGATTTGCATTTTAATTCTGCATCGCAGACTTTCTGAACGGTGGGAATATCCTTCTTGTTTTTTACATAGACTCTCAGGTGGGAAAATCGAATCTGTGAAACATCAAAGCGAAGTCCCAGCTGATCCTGATTTTCTTTGGTAAAAAGCCTTCTGATATTATCGATGGTGGTCAGAGTTTGCTTTTCTACATCTCCCTCGTGAACGGTTTCTTCTCCCAGGATGGAGGCGGTTCCTGAAACATAGATGAAGTTCCTGCTTCCAATACTGACCAGCTTGGCACGCTCAAACTTTGGTGTACATTTTTGTTCGGAATTTCCTTCTAGTACCAGCTCGGAATAGCGATGTGCATCGATTTGTCCCGGATTAGCAATGGGCTTGATGCTAATATGATCTGCATCTGAAACCGCGATAAATCCAATGATAACTCCGCCTGTGTTCTGACCGATGCCAGTGGCTGCAGGATAGCCCCGGTCAAAGGTAACCTGATCGTAATACCGGGCACGGACATCGTTGAATTCCTGGTAGTTCTGCGGAGCGTCTTCAACATTCTCCACGATGGCTATATTCTCAATATAGTTCCACTGCCGGATGATGTTTTTTATGGAAAGGCCCTCTCCATTCAGAATGGCCAGGGCCATTTTGAAAGCTCTCTCGGAAGCCTCGGTAATGGTATCGCCCACATGGCCCATCAGTCCGGCACAGTGTAAAGTCTTGTAGCCCTGGTATTCAATGACGGTATAGCTAACTCCCGATAATGCTTTATAGCTAACCTTTTTCTCTTCAACCGCTTTGGTACAGATCAGTTCCAGAACCACATCCTTATCACCTGCGGGCGACTGGGCCACGATACTGGTGGCTGGCAGATTGGTGCCACAAAGTTGCTGCAATTGCTCCCTGATAATATCCGCACGTGATTCGTACTCCTCCCTGGAATAAGCTGAAATAAAAAATGTTTGCTGCGTAATGAAGAGTTGCATATCCTCTTCCTGGTGGATGAAGGCATTGAGCTGTTCCATACAACTCCCGACCTGTTCATGGAATCCGGTCCCTGTAGCAGGGACTATATGATCAAAATTGAATCCATTTAGAGTGTTAGAGCCACTCCTCATAATTATCTGTTCCACCATACTCAGCTTGCTCCAAAAATGCTATCGGAACACAAATATAGAAATTTTAGGAATACCGAAAAGTTAAGCAATGTTAAGGATTAACTAAAGTTCCAAGATTTTCACGTTCTTAAAACTCACCTCATCCCCGTGGTCCTGCAAGAGGATGTGTCCCCTTTCAGCCTCCCCAAAAGCTGGCCAGTTCTTGTACTTGCTGTAAGCTACAAGGGCCCTCCACATTTGTGTTCCACGCTCATACTCTACCACCTTGATCCCATTCAGATAATGGGCCACCTTTGCCCCTCTCACCTCAATTCTTGCACGGTTCCAGCTCCCCACTCCATTAAATCGTTTGGGAGTGTTATCCTGTCCGTATTCCAGTGCATCGGCCGGGATCAGATCATAGAGGGAGGCCAGGGTACGGGTTCCGGGAATTCCCATCTTGGCATCGGGATGGTTACGGTCATCCAGTATCTGGAACTCACATCCAATGGCCGATCCTGCGCCGGTGTTCAGGTCGGGATCCACAAAATACTTGATCCCACTATTGGCACCTTTGGTGATTCTGAAATCCACCTCCAAAATAAAATCTCCGTATTTTTTTATGCTTACGATATCTCCCCCGTTGGCCGACTCAGCACCATTACTCTTCTCAATCGTAAGTATACCATGGGCCATACTCCATCCTGCTTCCGGGAAGGCCTCCAGTTTGGCGCCCCTCCAACCATCACTGCTTTTACCATCCCAGAGCAACTTCCATCCTGCTTCCTTCTGCACGGGAGTGAGTGTATTGTCCAGGTAACTCACCTCAGGCGATAGTTCCACATCTGAAACCATATATTTTTTGGGCTCTACGCTTAGGATCCTGATGTTCCTCCAGCGAATCTCTTTTCCTTCCAGGGCCTGATTATTGCCAATCCCGTGCACCTGCAACGCAATGAATCCCTCACTGCGTGCATCATCCACCAGGTTGGCAAAATTTACTCCATTGATGTAGGTTCGTATGGTCGATCCTACCGCTTCCACCCGGATTTTGTTCCATTCCCCGCGTTTGTTTGCTTTCGTTGCACACATATTATAGGCCATGGGATAAAGCCACCCGCGGGAGGCCTCCTCGTAAATGCCACCGGCCCAGGGGCGGCTGTCATGATCATCGCACTCCACCTGGTAACCGTTGACCCGTTCAGAGCCATCAGCCTGGTATGCTTTACTGCGGAATTGCACCCCGGAATTAAGTCCGGGATCCATCTTCATCTCATACTCCAGGATAAAATCCCCATATACTTCTTTGGTCGCCAGAAAGGTATTGGGCGTTTCCGTTTTAGACACTCCAATCACCTGTCCGTCCTCTACCCGGTATTCAGCCACTCCATCCAGCTTTTCCCAACCCCTCAGGTTCTTCCCATTAAACAGTACCTCCCATTCCTGGGCCCGGAGGGTGACAGCTGCAGCTATCAGTATAATAATCAATATATTACGCTTGCTCATATTTGCTATAATTTAGGTGCGACCCGGAGCTACTGCTCGGAGGTCAACATGGGATTGGTATAATAAATTTTCTGTCTGAATTCAAAATCGTAGAGGGTAACTTCCCTCAGCAGGTAATAGGACTCCCAGTAGTTCTCGATGGAACGGATATAATCCCGCTTGGCACTTTCCCGCTCCTGCAGGGAAATATTCAGGTCGGTGATGCTGATCTCCCCGTTCTGAAATTTTTTCAAAGCAATCATATAACCTTCCTCAGCCACCTTATCAGCGGCCTCTGCCGTGGCAATCTGAGATTTGATCAGGTTGAACTGTTCCACCTGGACCACCACCCCGCGTTCAAAATCCTGGCGGTCCTGATCCACATCATAGAGTACCAGTTCACGCTGGGACTCGGCCAGCTTGACCATGGATTCGGAGCGTCCCCAGTCCATAATGGGCATACTCAGGGATAACCTGACATTCTGTTGTTGCTCGGGATTCTCATAGATCCCGCTAAAATTATCGGCGCTGTTTGACACCCCGTAACTCATACTCAGCGTCGCCCCGACGCCAGCTGCCCGCTTGGCCCGGGTCAATTCCTGGTCCGCCTGGATCAGCCTACGCTTGAACTGTGGTGTCTCCTTTCTGTTTTCCAGGGATTCCTTCAGGGCAATATCCGGATCCACTTCCCATAGAAGCATATCCAGCGGAATGATCAGCTCTATCTCTCTGTCCTGATCCAGACCAATGTATTTTTTCAACTCATAATCCGCATTCTTCAGACTGATGCGGGCATCGTTCAGGGCTTTCTGAGCATTAAATACAGAAAGCTGTATCCGGGAGAAATCATTTTCCGAAATATTTCCCAGTTCTTTTTTCACTTCCGCAATCTTCAGGTTATCCTGGCTGTTGGAAAGGTTGCTTTCGGCCAGTGAATAGTTGGTCTGGATCTTCAGATAATTAAAAAAGCGGGCTGTGGCATTGTAAGAGATCTCCTCAATATTTTCAATAAAATTTTTCTGTGCCTCTTCGTATACCAGAGGCTCTGTCATCCGGGACCACTTCATCCAGTTATAGGCAAACAGGGGCTGGGTAATCCCCACGCTGACCGGAATCCCGGAGAATCCAACGGTACTGTTGTTAAAATCCTGCAGCCTCACCAGACCTGAGGCTGCATAAACATAGGCACCAAGCTGGGGAATGGGCTGACTGAGTGCCAGCTGGGCCGAGGTTTCCAACTGGGTCACCTTGTTAAAAATGATGCTACCGTCGGGCTGGGTAATGGGTTTGGTCTGGTTCTGAAAATCGGGCAGGCTGCCGGATAGGAGCAGCTGAGGGCGAAAACGCGTCTGGTGGTTCTTCCAGCGCCAGTAATAATTTACATCCTGGTTCTGCACGTATTTAACTGAGGAGGATTGCGAGATGGCCATATCCACCACATTTCGAAGACTCAGGGAATAACGCAGGGTATCCTGGGCAACTGCCGGCAAGGAAAAAAGCAGCAGCAGGAGCGTCAGTCCAATGATTTGCTTTCCTTTCATCACTCTTCCTCCAGCTCTTCCAGGTCCTCGACGGAAGATACGTTGGAAAGAATCACCCGCTCTCCTTCGGAGAGTCCTTCCAGTACCTCTACGAATTCTTCCGTTCTCAGTCCGATTTTTATGTTACGTTCCACAGCGTTTCCATTTTGCAGCACAAACACCATGTGTTCCGTTCCCCGGCCAATCACAGGGCCATTAAGCATCCTCAAAACACTATCACGTTCTGCTATCACAATATCGAGGCTCACATTCAGGTTGGGTCGCAGTTTAAAATGATTACTCTTGCGAAGGTTTACATCAAATTCAATCTTTCGGTCCCGGATCACCGGATTTACGGTTCCAATCACTCCGGCCAGCTGCTCATTATCCAGCTTTACATAAACCTTGATCCCGGTTTTTACAAGTTCTGAATAATCATCATCCACTTTGCCCTGGATCTTAAAATTAGTCAGATCAGACATCTCAATCAAGAGTCGGTCATTATCCACCTTTTCGCCAACCTTTCCCCTGACCGAAAGAATAATTCCCGCGGAAGGGGCCCGGATAATCATCTTGCTCAGAGCCATCTCTTTAAGCGCCAACTGCTTCTCCTGCATTTCGATCTGAAGCCGCAATCCCTCCTCATCCGCCTCCAATTGCTGCAGTTTAATGGAATTCTTCTCCTTGAGCATCAAGAGGTCCTGT
>Ga0180435_10005905_pt1 | contig 11825 bp, 10 predicted proteins | sample SS_ome_3_FD_132467 | JGI IMG/M metagenome (GOLD analysis project Ga0180435, IMG submission 132467) | Hypersaline lake sediment archaeal communities from the Salton Sea, California, USA - SS_3_S_1 metaG | ecosystem: Environmental > Aquatic > Non-marine Saline and Alkaline > Hypersaline >...
CCGGTTGTCTCAGGTGTGGTGTGAACGCGTTGAGCCAGGCCGAGGCCGTCTAGCCGCGGCATCTGACAATCGGTGATGACCATGTCCGGGTGTTCTTGCTGGGCGATCTCCCAGCCCTCTTGACCATCGCTTGCGCAGTGGACTTCGAATCCAGCCCGTTTCAGTTTGAACTCTGCGGCTCTGAGGATGTGCAGGTCGTCGTCACAGATCAAAATTTTCTTGGCCATGCTGTCTTCCATTCCCTGTTTACCCCTGCGTTTGCAGCGCCCCTTCCAAAGGCTCAGTTCATTTGTCCGACGCTGGGAATCGTCACACGGAACGTACTTCCCTGTCCCAGTGCGCTTTCGACCACAAGCGATCCTCCGTGAACGTCTTGCACGATGTGCCGAGCCAAGGGCAACCCCAGCCCTGTTCCAGGCGCCATGTTTTTGTTTCCTTTGACGCGATAGAACTTGTCGAATACGCGCTCGCAATCTTCTTCGCTCAAGCCGACGCCCGTATCTTCCACTTCGAAAACGATCTCGTTGCCTTGGAGGCGACTGCGGAGCGTCACCTTGCCCTTGTCGGGCGTGTATTTGATGGCGTTTGAGAGCAGATTGATCGCTGATTGCAGCGCCATGTCACGGTCGAGCAGACCGCCCAGATACATGGGGCTGAGATCCGACACCAACTCAATCTGCTTCCGCTCGGCAGCCGGTTGCACGATGTTGAATGCTTCTTCGAGGATCGGGTTGAGCGGCTGCGGGTTTTTGTTGACGTGCACAACCCCGGCCTCGATTCGGGCAATGTTGAGCAGGTTGTCAATTAGTCGTTTCAAGCGGTCGGCTTGCCCGTTGATGACTTCGAGGAATTCCTCTCGTGTTTCTTCGTCCTCTACGTCGCCGTCTGCCAGCAACTCAACATACGCCTTGATGCCAGCCAACGGCGTCTTCATTTCGTGACTGACAGCCGAGACAAACTCCGCGTGCCGCTTCTGTGTTTCTTTGTTGTCGCTGATGTCTCGCAGGATCGCCACGGCCCCATGCTCTTCGCCGCCCTCGGCAGGGATCGTGCGGGCCTCGACGTTGAACCAGCGTTGTTCATTTTCGCCAAGCTGTACCGCCAACTCGCGTGTCCGTTGAGTGGGTTGGCGACGGTTCCGGGTTTCCGTCAACAGTTGCACTAGTTCCTGGCACGCGAGCACGTCTCGCAACATTTGTTGTTCACAACTGTTCGGTTCGAACTGGAATAGCGCTGCGGCACTCGAATTGGCAACGGCGACCTCGTCGTAGTGGTCGATCGCGACGATGGGTTCGTTCAGCCCCGCCACTATCTCGGAAAGCTGCTGGACTTGTGTGGCAAGTCGATGCCCTCGGACCTCCGCCTTTGCTCGCGCGTGCTCTACTTCACGCACTCGGATTCGGCTGGCGTTGGCGAATTCGCTTGCTCGTTCGATGATGCTGCGCCAGAACTTGTCGCGCAGCAGTCCTTGAGGCGGTTCGTTCGACAAAGAATCGCCGAGTTCGTTGTGGTCTTCGCGAAGCACGTGTTCGAGATAACGCTGGGCGAGTTTCTGTTTTTTTGTTGCGCGAAAGGCGACGGCAAACACCGCTGTTAACGCGACGCCGACGGCCATCGCTACGCGAGCGATCTCTGTGGTCTGGTCGCGGGTGGGTAACGAGAGGTCGAAGACCATTGCGCAGGCCACCCCGGCTGTCAACGCGACGAGCAGGCAGTCGAACAGTCGGTGGGTGGGCAGTGCTTTGGCCATACGTGTTCGAACTCGCGGGCCGCCGTTGGGCGGTCGCGGATGGTGGGTTTGTTAACGCAAGTGGGGATCGGCCCCGGCTGCGCGGGTGTACTTTCCACTAAAAAGTAGGTTAGTGCACGGATCTTGTCCAAGAAACGGACGGAAACCCCGACAAGTTGCGGGTTTGTGAAGTCCCTGTCGCAACGGGGATTTGCCTCGACGAGGGGCCGAAAGCGTCATGCCGATTGGCACGCGCGTGCGCTTTGCCGCAGGAATCTTTGAATTGCGGGTCAGTCGCAGGGATTGAATGGATTACGACGGTGACTGTGCAGACTGCGTAGACTACGAGCGTGAGAGTTTAACGGCTGCGCGACACATGCGACGCTGAGGTCCGTTTGTAGCGATCGCAGCGATCAACCGAGTTGTAGCCGTCGTATCGTGGCGAAGACGACGAACGAGCCAGTCGGTAGGGCGGTTTGCGCCGCGCTTCGGGGGAGAGGCATTGCCGGCGGCAGGGGGCCCCCCTGCCGGCGCTATGCTGTGAAGAGAGCGAGCGTCTCTGCGTAGATTTGATTGCCCGGGGCGAGTTCAACCGCGCGTTGCAGGTGGAAGAGCGAGTTCTCTGATTGGCCTAGTTCCTCGAAGAGTAATCCGAGCGAATGATGCACCTGGGCAACATTCGGGTCTTGCTCCAGCAACGTCAGCAGGTGCCGCTCCGCCATCTCCAACTGGCTGTTTTCCAGGTAGAGATCGGCCAACAGTGATCGTGCGGCAAAATGCTCTGGGGAGCGGGCCAGCAGTTTTTCCAGGAGTCCCTGACAACCGGCCGGATCGCCGTTCTGCCACGCCGACATCGCCGCCTTAAACTGGGCGTCGTCGTGCTGCTGCTTGAAGGCGGTGACGCCGTTGTCGAGTCGTTCCGCGCGTTGTGGCGCGATGTCCTCGACCGGTGCGTCGGGAATTTCGAGATTCGCGCAGCCAATGATAGCGAGGGTGGCCGCGCTGGTTGCACAAAGCAAAACCGTGCGAGTCGGGGAGTTTTTGTTCATGGCACCGTTGGGCGAGAGATGTCGCGGCTGGTTCCCGGATAACCACGGTCCAACGGCCGCGGCACGATCGGGGCGCCAGGACCAGGGTTACTCAATTGGCGCAATACCTCGGGCGTGCTGTGTGGTGGAATCACCGGATGACCCCAGGGGTTCAGGCCGACATGCAGTCGCGTGTGAACCGAGTTGTCGCCGTAAGGCGAGTTGTTGACGATTTCAGATCGGAGCGTCGAGGCCTCGCGACAAAGCGGATCGTAATGTACGGCGAGATTTACGTAACGCAGAGCCTTGAACGCATTGCCGTCGAGCCAGGCGGCGGTTGCCAGTCGCAAGTATTTGCGTCCATAGTATCGCGTGCCGATCGGGCTCATCTTGTCGCGGTAATTCGTGTGTCGATTTTGGAACTCGTAGGCTGCCCGATCACCCTCACCGCCCGCTTGGGGGTCGTCGACGACTCTCGGCGTGATCAGGATGATGATCTCCTGGCGATCGAGTTCGTCCGTCTTCTGACGGAACAACAGGCCGGCCCCCGGCAATGAGCCGAGCATCGGGATTTGCGATGCTGTTTTCTTCAAGTCCTCGCGAATCAGGCCGCCGAGGACAACCGTCGCCCCGTCGCGCACCATGACGTTCGTGGTCACCTGAGTGACATCTTTGTCAGGGACGGTGAAGCCGCCGACAAGACCGACCGCGCCCGTGGAAAGCTCTGGATGCACTTCCATGCGAATCAAACCGTCGGGCGAGATGAATGGGCGAATGCGAAGTTGCGTTCCCGTTTCGAGGAATTCGACGCTTTGTGTTGCCGCGTTTTCGGTGACTGTGGTGCTGATATAACCGAGTTCCCGCCCGATGTGGATCTCTGCCCGCTGTTTGTTGAGGCACATCAGCCGGGGCGAAGCGATCACATTTGCATCGCCGATCGACTCGAGCGCTTCCACGAAGACTTGCAGGCTGGTGTCGAGGAAACCGACCTTCAAGCCGCCGTCGGCAGCGATCGAGGCGAGGGTCGTTGGCAACGTTCCCGAAATGATGCGGATGTTGTTGTTGTCACGCAGAAGTTCGAAGTTGACACCGAGTTTGTTGCTGTCGTCGAGTTTGACCGAGACGATCATCGCTTCGATGGCAACCTGCAAAGGGCGCCGATCTACCTCCTCAATAACCTGATCGATCTGAGCAAGCACCGCTTCGTAGTCGCGAACAAGCAAAACCTCGCAGTTGGGAAACGCATCGCCGCCGGCAGAGGCGGCGTCGGGAGCGATGCCGACTTCCGCAGCGCTTGAGACGGACATCATGCCGATGTCTGCTGTAACCATCGGTGAAATGAGGGCTTGCAACTCCGCCGCCGTGACGTAGTTGGGGCGATAGACACGGGTGCCGACGCGGTCCATCGTCTGCTCCATCGCGATGAAGTCGTCGGGAGTGCCGACGAACACGAATTCGCCGTCGCGCTTGGCGACGTAACCGTTGTTCCGCAGGATTACTGCAAGGGCGGTCGGGGCATCTACGTTGACCAATGAAGCGGAAACCGTTCCTTGTACATTCTTACTGGCCAGGATGTTGATGCCGCCCGCCTGGGCGAGCAAGTCGAGCACCTTGCGGATGTCTTCGCCTTGCACGTTGACTTCCAATAGGCCGTCGCCCTCGTCGGTCAACACGCCGGTGGTAGCGGCGGGCGTCGGCAAGTTGTTCTGAGCGAGTCGAATCGGAGCGACGTTCTGTGGCTGTTCGTTGTTGCGCGAGAGATCGCCTGCGATGCCGGCGCCTTCGTCGTACACAGGAATCTCACCGAGTTGTTCGGCAACTGGAGTGTGATAGGGCGCGACGATAGGGATAAACGGATCGAGAAGCGTCAATTCACCGGGCTCGCCGGCATTCGACTGGTCACGCGAATTGTCCGATTCAGAGGCCGACCGCGTCGCCTCCGTCGCGGCGTGTTGGGCGGTGGGCGGAGCCAATGCGATTGCCAGACAAATCGCGACCGCGATACCGAATGCGGCAAACACACCGAAAACCGAAATTCGAATGAAACTTTGCATGGGGTCGTCCGTGACTCCATAGTTCGAAGGTTGTTGCCAAGAGGCGACCTGCCCGTCGATTCTCCCGTTACGACGCCGACTGTTGCATCACGGTTGCGTTTCCATTTGGTTTCTCACCACGGCGTATCCTTCTTGACTTGCCGGGAACCGATTCAGCCGTAATTCGTATTCCTTGTTGCCGCGTGCGAGCACTGCCGAATTCACATCAACAATACGAACGTCGAAGACGATCGGTGTTTCGTTGTCGACCTCTCGCGATGGTTGATACGATTCACCGCTTTGGGTGTTTCGCGTCACTCGCAGTTTATCTCCTTGTCGGTAAGTTCGACCGCCGATGGTTGCCAGTCGCGTTCGACGTCCCACCAGTGTCCCGGTCAATTGTAATCCGAGCGACTGGGGAGTGACCTCAATGATTGTTGTAGGCTCGGCGGCCTCTTCGTTATCTTCCTCTTCTTCGTTGTCTTCAGGAGCCTTTGCGGTCAACACGGGGTCTACCAATCCAAACGGATTGGTATGCATGTTTGTGGGCAGTTTTGCTGGTTGTTTTCGACGATCGGCGGCAATCCATTGCGCCACTTTTCGCCAAGACTCTTGTTTGGTCGTTTTTTTGTCATTCTGCGGTGAGTCGACCTTCGTACCTGTGTCGCTTGCGTCTGCGACCGTATCTTTCTTCGGTGCTTCTCTATCTGAGGACTCACCAGGCAGCCAGCCTTGTACGAGTGGCGCCCAAAACCAAACTGCGACGACCAAAAGGGTACCCAGGATGGCGGCCTTTTTGGGGCTTCGTTTCAGTTCGGCGACTAGCTGTTTGCCTATGGCTGTTGTATTCACTATCTTGACATCCGGTGCCCGTTATTCAGGCGCAATCCAGGTACCGGCCCTTCCCTTATCGGTTAGTGGAATAGTTATCCTAATCCGAAATCTCGGTATTACCCGCAAAAATTGCCAAAGCTATCTCACATTGCAGGGCTTCGCTATTTTCACCCGCAGATTCCATACTCAAGTGTCTGATCCAGACGGTTTGCGGCATTTCCTCTATTTTTCGGACGAACTCGAAGACCTCTGCGAACGAACCGGAGCCTGCTAGCGTCACTGGGATCTGCTGAATCGTTTTGAAGCGTTCGGTGGGCCCTGGCGTGACATCGAGTTGGGACGTGCCCGAATCTGCCGCCGCTGACGTTATTTCGCCGAGCAAGGAAGTGACCTGAGTTGGCGCCGGCACTCTTGCTTGCCAACGATCAACGTACGTTTGAGTCGCGTCGATATCATCTTGTGTCGATTGGATGTGTGTTGCGATCATTTGATTGCGGGTAACGAAGTCGCGCTTTTCGTCGAGTTCGCGCCGTAGGTCGCTGATGCTCTTCTGTCCCGGCAGAAACAACAGGAACGTATACGCGATCGCGACGCTGGCGACGACGCCCGAAATGATCAAGCTGCGATGAGTCGTTTTGGCGTTCTGTTCATCCATCAGTGGAGGTCTCCATGGGCCGCGACTTGATTGGCCTTCGTACCGTCGGCCACTGCATTCTCAGGCCCGTCGATTTGACCGAAACCGGGGGTGAGCACGAGTTGCACCTGAAATAGCGATGCGGCGTCCGTTTCGTCGTTCTTGACCGCTTCAATCGACGTCAATACAGCACTTTGTACGAGTGTGTTTTGCGAGAGGCTGGCGATATAGTTGTGCAGTGCGTTGGTGTCGTGTGCTGTGCCGGTCAGATGGACGACGGAACGCCCTTTGTCATGCTGGTCGCGCAACGTTTTCAAGTCATGCTCGGAATGTGACAGCTTCTCTTGCTTTGCTTTGTTTTGGGGACCAGCCTTTGCACGGCGATGAGGGTTTTCTTCACGGAGGTCGGTCACTGCCGTCTCTGCAACAATCTGTAGTTCACGCAACACGATCGTCTCGGGTAGCGGTGTGACGACGGCTGAGAGCACCTGTGTTCTCGGCCAAGGGTGGTCGAGGTAGCAAATCAGGTTTGCCTTTTCTTCCAGAGAGTCTAGCTGCTTTTGCAGCGTCGAGAGTCGATCGCTTTTCTGCGAAGCCAGTTCGTATTGCGGTTGAACGGCGTCTAGTTGTGCGCGCAGCGTTCGCGTTGTCGCGAACTGGTAGATTGCCGCGACGGCGATCAGTCCGCCAAATGCGGCAAACACGCCGATATGCCAGAGCTGGCCGCGGCGTGCCGACCCTTGGTCGCGAAACTGCGGTGGGAGAAATTCGATGTTTGTCATAGCCGGTATACCCGTTGCGATTGGGCGCAAACTGGATCAGGTCGTTTTTGTTTGTTGGCGAACCGCCAGACCCGCGGCGACGTCCCATTGTCCTGCGCGACCATGTTGGCCATTCGAAGTGTGATTGCGGAGCGGGTCGCCAAGGTCGCAGGGCAAGTCAAGTCGTTCGGCGAGTAGTTCGCTGAGTATTTGGTTGGCTTCCCCGCCTGCAAGCACCATGCGCTCCAGGGGAGTGCCGCGGAATGTCACGCTGTGATAACGGACACACATCGCCAGTTCGCCGGCGAGTTTTTCAACGGTGGGGCGAACGGCGGAGGCCACACTCCGAGAGATCTCCGGATCTTGCTGGTCTGCTCGGCGGTCGCCGTTGTGCCGTCTGAGGGCCGCCGCTTCCGCGACGCCCATCCGGAGTTGTTTGGCAACGACTTCGTCCATCTGCTTGCCGCCGACGTCGATGTACTTCACAAAAAGCGGGTTTTGGCCCGCTGCGATCACGACCGCCGTATGGGAATAACCGACTCGGACGTAAATCACGCGTTGATGTTGGTCGTCGTCTCGACGGAATTGCTGGCTGTAAGCGCGAAGCAACGCAGCCGGCTCGACGTCCACGCTGACAGGATTCAAACCTGCTCGTTGAACGATATTCAGTTGGCGATGGAGCGCATCGCGTGGGCAGGCGAAAAGAATCACTTCACGCAATGTATCGTCACCCTGGCGAACGTCGCCCGCCTCCACGTACCGAATTTCGGCATCGGCAATGGAAAAGGGAATCCGGCCGGCTGCCTCTTGTTGCACAGCTCGCTCGACATCGATGGCGTCCCCACGTGGCACGCGGATGTTCTGCACAAACAACTCACGAGGACCGAGGCAGAGCACGACGTCGCGGCCGCGAAATGATCGTCCCTCACGTGCCCGCGTCAGCGCCTCGACGTCGCGGCGATCGAGTTCCTCTTGTTCTAAGTCTTCGGCCGTTCCTTCGAAATCCCAACGGACCGCTTCCAGCAATCGCGTATTGTCTGCGGTGAATTGGACAAGCTTCAAAGAACGGGCGCCGAAGTCAATGCCAATCGGGCCTGATCGTGGTTTTGAGAACAAACTTACCATATTCGCATTCTCTAGAGCGTTATTCGGCGTCTTCCAAAGTCGGTGGCGCAACGTCGGTCATCTCGCCAATCGAGACGATCCCCGTTACTGGATCGACGGTGAGTGAGATGAATCGTTCGATCGATTCCGCGCCGGCGGCCAGCCAGATTACCGTTTCTTCAGCGCGGGACGTTTCGCCGTATGGACCGAACTCCAATCGGGTGGCCGTTTGCGGCGAGTTGGGATCGCGATACACAGCGGCGAGTCGAACGGCGGCGCCAATCTGTGGGATCTCATCGAGGTCGGTCGTGTGCTCACTCGAGAGGTCGTCTTGTGGGCGAAAGGGATTTTCCGGCAACGTGTTCAGAGATGAATCCGCCCCAGAATGTCGCAGGATGTATCGGTTCTCGTCGTTGTCGAACGTGATTTGGTAGTAGCTGTTGTTCGAGACGGCGAGGCTGCGCGCGTAGGAGAGATCGGCGGAAACGATGTTTGCGGCCGCGTTGAGTTGGTCGTAGAGCGACGACTCGAAAGACGGAATGACCAACGTGGCCAACACCGCCATCAACGCGACGATGATGAGCAATTCGACCAGCGTGTATCCGCTTCGTTGGCGTTGACGATTCGACATGGGGGCCTTCGGCACGGTTCGTCGGATTCAGACGATCGGCCGGGCTCCCACGCTGCCCTCGTGCGAATGCTGCCGGCCTATTTCTTGGCTTCGTTGACGACGACTTTGAGCCGCCCCGATTTGAGCAGTTCATTCTGCTCCTGCAATTGCGCGTTGATCGCTTTCAACTGCTCGATCATTTCATTACGTTGCGCAATCGAGTTGGCGAACGGCATTTGCGGTTCGCGAGGGCTGGCTTCAGTCGTCCGATAAAAGCCTAGCATGCCCCAAAGCGCAAGGTTTGCGCAGATTAAGACGAACCAGGCGGCGCGTTGGGATTTCATCAGTTCGCTCCTTCGAGGTTGAAACCAAATACGTTACGGCATGTGGATGACACGGCGGGCGATCGTCGATATCGACTTTCGGCGAGCCGAATCTTCGGGATTTGCAGAGAATTCCAGTTGTGACGGCAATGTCACGGATTGTCGGTCCAGCGTATGAGGTCCCAGAGCAACCCCTCGTCATCTTCGCCGGGTTGATAGATCGGTTCGTCCCAGTCCTGCCAGTGGTAGGAGACAGGTTCATCAGAGGGATTGAAGGAAATTTCCGGGGTGGTTTCCAAGCTTGTTTCTTCCACAAGCCACTTGGGGAAATATGGGATGGAGTCAGCCCCTTCCGGCCCTCCCGATTGAGCGTAGAAAGACTTCAGCCAGAAAAGCCATTGCGAATCGCTCCAGTCCCAGTTGCTGCGGCTGTTGATTTCGAACTGTTTGGCCAACACGAGACCGTTGACCTTGAAGTCTGTATCGTCATACGAGGAGCGAACGTCGAAGTCATCGCTGGCAATCACCATGCCATCGATCGAGGCGTTTTCAACCGTTTGCACGCGAATGTCGTCGGTGGCGACGACGACGGGCAGTTGTACTCGGTCGGAAGAACCGTCGAGTTGAGCGAGATCAACGCCGGTGAGTCGAACGTTGTCACCGCTGATGTAGATGTCGGAATTCGATGCGTCGGTGTAGATGGTCCCTGAGATCTTGACGTTGTCAGCGATCAAAAGGCCGTTGGAAACCGCAAACAGGCCCAATGGGTTTTCCACGACATCGGGTTCATGAACCTCGTTTTCGAGATACCAGTCCAGGACTTCAACTTCGTATTCCTTCCCGCCGGGGTAGAGCTGATATGTTCCGGCGTTGCCGTTCGAGGTGAGCGGTGCGCTGCTAGTGGCTGGGACGGTCGTCACGTTTAGGTTGAGGTCTTCGGTGAGCAGCGAAAGATCGTCGCCGTCAGTGCGGTTTTCACCCAGGAAGAGGTCTCCCGTAAAGGGGCGATTGTCGTCTTCTCCAGCAATTCGCATTTCTTCGAGGTCGCGAAGCACTCGCGCACGTGCGCTGCCGGGAGGGTTGTTGCCAAGCCACACCCGCGCCGAACTGCTCTGGCTGATCGTGCCCGACTTGGTTGTGCTGCCGACGAGCGCGCCATTCTGGTAGAGCTTCATTTCCACGCCATCGTAAACGGCCGCGGCGAAGACCCAGTCGCCTGTGCCAACCGTGCCGGAACTCGATTCGAGCGTAGTTGTACTGCCGCCGGTGCGAAGGCGAAATCGCAGTCGCATTGAACTGCCGCGTTTGCAGGTGCCGAGCATCCAGTAGTGGTCGCCAGTGTCGTAGCCTGTCGCCTTGGAGACGATTCGGGTGTCAGTTTCGTTGTCGAAACTATCGGCTTTGAACCAACCCACGAGCGTCAACTGATCGCCGGAGATATTGAACGTGCCGGCGTCGACATAGTCGTTGTAGCCATCGAATTCGATGCCGAGCCCGCTGCCGGAAGCAGCCAAGCCATCGGCGCCAGTTTTCGGGCCTTCCAGCGTGCCGTCGTTGCTGCCCATGTTGTCGGTTACTGTTTCGCTGCCAGCCGCTTCGTCGAATCGCCACCAAGCCACTCGCGAATGGTCTCGATAAAGCGAGGCGAGCGATGAAGCGTGCATGCCTCGTCCCGCGGCGTACATGTCTTGCAAATCGGTTTCCGAGATCGCGGTGTCGAACACGGCCACCTCATCGAGCGTACCGTCGAGCGGGCGGTTTTCTGCAGTCGGATAGTCGTCGCAGAGATTTACCGGTCCCTGGAAGTGAACGGCGCCGTTGATTTGGGAAGGCAACTCGATCACGACGTCTGTGTTGCCCCATTGATAGATCGTGTAAGGCGTGTCGTCATCGTACTGTTGTACGTCGGTCCAGTTGGCTGGTCTGTCCGAGAATTGGCGTCGGACCAGCTGCACTACAGCTTCCGCTTCGTGAATCGCCTTTTCACTGGGATCGGCAGGATCGGTTGCGTAGCCAATGGAGGTGATCGTCACGCGAAACGGGTACTCGTCGTAGTCGGGGTCGTCTTCACTCAGGGAGGCATCGCCCGTCGCGTAGCTGGCGGAGAAGCCGTCGTTGTCGCCAAGTCTGCTGGCCACGACCGAGTCGATCCCCTCCCAGTCGGCGTCGTGCATCTTGCGGATCGCGATGGTCAGTCCGGTGATGGCCGCTTGGCGAGCAGAACTGCGGCGGTCAAGATTCTGCTGGATCTGAACCGACATCGCTTGCGTGCGAATCATCGCGTAGGACAACGCGATGGTCATGGCGATTAACCCCAGCACAACGACAATCGTCACGCCGCGGCGCGCATGTCGGGTGACTCGTATTCGTTTCGGCAGGATGTTTCGCTGTTGATTCATCGGCGTCAACGCGCAAGTTGATAATGGATGGCGGCCGAACCAAAAAACGGCAAGGCGAGTTGTTCGGCGTCGACGGAACCGCTCGACGTGCCCGGGGGCATCAATTGAAACTCGATGTTGCAGCGCGACACTCTCACGCCCGTTGTCGAGCCGTAGAGTCCTTGTGGCCAGGCGATGTCTTCCCAATCCGTGGAACCGTCTTCGTACAGCAACCATTCGGTCTCCGTCGGTCGCATTTCGGTCTCGAACCGCAAAACGCCCCGTCGTTGAGTGATATTGGCGTCCGAAGTGACAGAGGAAGTGCGCAAAAGATCGGTCAGCGTCACGATTTCCGCGAGGTTGCTTACTTTGATCGCCGCCAGTTCGCCAG
>Ga0180435_10005908_pt1 | contig 11822 bp, 11 predicted proteins | sample SS_ome_3_FD_132467 | JGI IMG/M metagenome (GOLD analysis project Ga0180435, IMG submission 132467) | Hypersaline lake sediment archaeal communities from the Salton Sea, California, USA - SS_3_S_1 metaG | ecosystem: Environmental > Aquatic > Non-marine Saline and Alkaline > Hypersaline >...
CGCGACCACTCCATCATCTGGTCGATTTCTTTGAGGAACGCGTCGCGATCTTCAATCGCCAGGTTGCGGTTCACGCCGCCGGGGATCGCACCCGTGCCGTGGACTTTCTTGCCGGCCGTGGCCTTGATGATCTCCTGCCCGTACTTCCGCATCATCACGCCTTGCACGGCCAGATCGGGGAATTTTTGGGCAACACCGATGACGTTGCGAATCGCGACGTCGGCGTCGAAACCGAACAGCAGGTCGGGCGATGAAAGGTGGAAGAAGTGGAGGGCGTGCGACTGGAACATCTGTCCGTAGTGCATCAGCCGTCGCATCTTCTCGGCAGTCGGGGTGAGGTTCTCACCGCCGACCAAACCGTCCACCGCCTTGGCGGCACACAGGTGATGGCTGACGGGGCAGATGCCGCACAGCCGCTGTACGAGAACCGGCACTTCCCAGTAGGGGCGACCCTGCACGAATCGCTCGAATCCGCGGAATTCGACGATGTGCAACCGGGCCTGAGTGACCTTGTTGGCTTCATCCAATAAGATCGTCACTTTGCCGTGACCCTCGACTCGGGTGACGGGCTCGATGACGACGCGTTTTTGTCCGTTGGCAACCACGTTTTTACTCCTCCGAAACGGAAGATTCTTTTCTGGGGGGAACTTCTCAGTTTATGGTCAGGCGGCGATTCGCCACCATGGTTTTTGTCGTTTGGTACGATGGACTTTCAGTCCGTCGAGTTTTGTACGATGGATCTTCTGATCCGTCGGTCTTTGGATGTTCTGTTTGTCGTGTGTTTGCGACGGGTTGGAAATCCCGCCGTACGACTTGCGACGGACCGGGAGGTCCATCGTACGGGGCAACTAGTCGTACTTGATCAACTCGTACGGCAGGTCGAGCGGCTTGTTGGTGACCAGCGCCACCAACGCTTCCCAGAGCGTATCCGCCGGGGGCGGGCAACCGGGTATGTGGAAGTCGACCTTCACTACATCGTGGCACGAATAGACTTTGTCGAGCAAGAGGGGTAACTCGGGGTCATTCGGTACCTGGCCGCTGGGATTGTGCACGGTTGGGCCGTTCAAGTAAGCCTCATCGATACACTCTTGCAGCGGTATAGTATTTCGCATCGCCGGGACGCCGCCCATCGTGGCGCAGTCACCGACCGAAACGAGGATCTTGCAGTGCTTGCGGAAGTCCTGCAGCACGCGGACGTTCTCCTCGTTGCAGCAACCACCTTCGATCAGGCCGATTTCGACCATGCCGGTGAATTCTTTGATGTCGTCGATCGGCGACTTATCGAAGTCGACCAGTTCGATCAGTTTGAGGATTCGGTCGTCGATGTCCAAAAGCGACATGTGACATCCGAAACATCCGCACAGCGACGTGGTGGCCACTTTCGGCTTGCTCATTCTGTCAGGTCCTTATCTTATTCGCTCGGAGTTTTTTACTGTTGGGAGCTTCGGTGAAGCGACGCGTTATTCCGCGGCCGCTTTCTCTTCGATATCCGATCCGATCGGCTTGATGTCGTAGAGTCGTTTGCCGACGGGCACGGCGTAGCCAACCCGTTTGGGCAGCAACGCACCGACCGGGCAAACCTCCAGGGCTTTGTCGGTCACCGCCACGTCTGTGTCTGCCAAGTTCGCTTCGGCGTTGACAGCGATCTTCTTTTCGATGCCACGCTCGACGAATTGGAACACGTTCTTGCCGTCCACGTCCTTCGACGCTCGCACGCAACGGGCACAAAGCACGCAACGGTTGCGGTCGATGAAGATGTCGGGATGCGTGGCGTCCACATCGCGATGCGGGAACATGTAGGGGAACTTGGGAGCCGCGATGCCCAGCCGATAGGCCAAAGCCTGCAATTCGCAGTTGCCGCTTTTCTCGCAGAACATGCAGAAGTGGTTGCCCTCGACGAACAACATTTCGATGATCTGCTTGCGGGTGTTCGTGACTTTTTCCGTTTCGTTTTCCACGACCATTCCCTCGGCCGCGGGGGTCGTGCAAGCGGCCTGCGGTCGACCGTTGGCCATCACCGTACAAACCCGGCAACTTCCAAAGGGAGTTAAGTCGGGAGTGTGGCAAAGGCGTGGAATGTAAATGCCGGCCTCATCGGCGGCTTCGATGATCGTTTGACCCGGCTTCGCCGTAACTTCAACGCCGTCGATCGTGAAGGTAACTGTGTCGCTCATACCGAATGCCTTTTTTCGCTGTACGATGGATCTCCTGATCCGTCGGTGACATGGTTTTGTTGAACGTTTGTTGCTTGGTTTTGCGACGGGCTGGAAAGCCCATCGTACGACTTGCGACGGACCTGGAGGTCCATCGTACGTTAATGTTCCATCGGCTGACCGTTGCCATCGAAGACCACCGAGGCTCGCCCGGCGATCGCTTCTGCATCGGTCAGAGTTGCTTTGACATCGAACGCCGGCTGCAAGCCATCTTCGACGGGCTTGACCAACGCTTCGTACTCGCCACGGAAGTTCTTCAGTGTGGAGAGCACCGGATGGGGCGAAGTTTGACCCAGCCCACAACGGCTGGCGGTCTTGACCGTTTCACCCAACTCTTGCAGGTAGTCGAGGTCGGCCGGTTCGCCCTTGCCGTCGATAATGCGGTTGATCCGTTCGAGCAACAGGCTGTTGCCGACACGGCAAGGCGTGCAGTAACCACAACTCTCTTCGACGAAAAATTCGAGGTAGTCGCGAACCTTCGTGAGAATCGTGCGGTTGGGGCCGAAGACCATGACGGATCCACCGGTGGCGAGATCGTCGTAGCAGATCTTGCGATCGAAGTCCTCGGCGCCGACCATCTGCCCGCTCGGTCCACCCATTTGCACAGCCTTGGCGTCGCCGCCGCCGCACTTTTCGAGCATGTCGCGAACGGTCGTGCCGAACGGCAGCTCGTAAACACCGGGTCGCGTGCAGTCGCCGGCGATGCTAAGCAGTTTCACGCCGGGGCTGCCTTCTGAACCCGTTTCGGCGAACCAGCCTGATCCCATTTCGAGGACACGGGAAACGCAGCAGAACGTTTCGACGTTGTTGACGCTCGTGGGATAACCGAGGTAACCCTTTTGCGCCGGGAACGGAGGCCGGTTTTTCGGATCGCCACGGAGGCCTTCGCACGAACTAATCAGAGCGGTTTCTTCACCACACACGTAAGCGCCCGCCCCCATCTGGATGCGGATGTCAAAGTTGAAACCGTCTTTGCCCTGAATGTTCGTGCCGAGCAATCCCGCCTCGCGTCGCTTTTGCAGCACGTCCTCGAGGAACGCCCGCAGGTAAGCGTATTCACCGCGGAGGTAAAGGATGCCCGTCTCAGCGCCAATGGCGTAACCGGCGACCGTCATCCCTTCGAACATCAGATCGGGCTTCTCGGTGAGAATGACACGATCCTTGAAGGTCCCCGGCTCGCCTTCATCCGCATTGCAGATCACGAACTTCTTGTCGCCTTCGGCGGCTCGCGTGAATTCCCACTTCATGCCGGTGGGGAAACCCGCGCCCCCACGACCACGAAGCCGAGCCGTCTTCACCTGCCGAATCACTTCGGCCGGTGATGCGTTGAGGGCCTTCTTCATGGCAGCACCCTCGGGCATGTCGTACCCGAAAATGACGCCGCCTTCGGCCCGAATATTGTTGTAGACCATCGACTTGACCAAGTCGTGGGCGTTGTTGCCATCGCCAAAGTTGTGGACCAACTTCTCGGGATCGCCGTCTTCCCGCAGCGCGGTCACGATGCGACGTGCCGAATCGCTCGATAGATAGGTAACGACCGTATCGTTGATCAACGCGGCGGGGGCTTGGTCGCACATTCCGATGCAGGGGGCGTACTCAAGCGTAATCGCGCCGTCCTCGGTCGTTTCGCCAAAGCCGATTCCCAACTCTTCGCTGAAGGCCTTGGCCACCCGGCGTCCACCCTTCATGCGGTCAATCGTGTCCGTGCAAACACGAATAACGACCTTGCCCTTGGGTTCCTTCGAGAGGAAGGCGTAGAACGAAACCACGCTTTCGACCTCGACCCGGTGAACGTCCGTGGTTTCGGCAATCAGGTCCATGGCCTCGCTGCTAACGCAGCCATATTTTGCCTGCACGGCGCGAACGATATCCATCATTCGCGTGCGGTCGTTTCCGTGCTCGGCACAAATCGCCTTGATGTCGGCTGGGAGCGTATCGCTCATGGGGTTACCTCAAAATTCGTTTCGTAACTGTTTCAAACAGCTCGTTTAACCGGAAGCCGTAGGCGACGCCGGAAGACAAACAAGACGTGAATCAAACTTGACTACGTCGCCTTCGGCTACCGGTTAAACAACTCCTCGGCGCGGGTTCCCGTGTTGCACCGCGGGTTTCCGCGTTATATGAGGGGATTTCGGGCCAAATCGCCCGTCGCGAAATGCCAACAGCCTTGCAGTCTGGCACCCCAAAAATCCCTCAAAAACCCTTGCTCGAGCCGCGGATCGGTCCCGCGACGAAAGCGGCTGCCTTTCGGCAACTGCGGCTTCTTAAGGCACATTCCATGCCAAACCCTGTCGCCGCTTGGCTCGGAGTTGACGACCTACTCATTGAACGCCGCGAGGAGCTTGCGGCCCTTGTAGATGGAATAGGCTTCTTCGGGGCCGAGCGGTCGAGGGCCGTCACCGCGGGGGCACCAGTGCGACATCTCCGCATCGGCAATCACCGTTCCCTGTGTGCCGCCGCGGTTTGCCGAGACGACCAAAACGAGGCTGCCGAAAAACATTCCGCAGTAGACAATCTGTGGATCAGAATAACCCTCGCCTTCGAGCCGCGCACGAACTGCTTCCGCGACTGCCACAGAGTCGGCAGACAGTTCTTCCCAGTCGACCTCAAACACCTCTTCGTGCTCGGCATGCCAGCCTGCGAAGGCTGCGTAAACGTCGTCGGCCGGCAGATCCGTCAGGTCCGCACGGAAGCTATGAACCAACGGGCCGGCGATGCCAACGTTCATCATGGAGCCATTGGGCGTTTCATAGCTGTAGCAAAATAGGTGACAATCGATCGGTTCGGTGTAACCGGGCCAATACATTTTGCGGCTGTCGATGTGTTCAATGTTTTGCGGCGGGACACCGAATTGTGTGGGCAGAGCCAGCCAGCCGACCAGCGACGCCTCCGCCAGAGCCTCGGCCGTGCGGTGTTTCGCTTCGATCTCACCGCCAATCCCCAACTCGTCGGCGTAGGAAAGGACCTTCAAACGCACGAGCGGTTCCGCGGCAAGCTCGACCAGTTTCTTGCGTCCGTCATCGTCTCCCAAACGGGCGAGCGCAGCAGCCGCTTCGGTACGAAGCTGACGATGCCCCAGCCCTAACGCCTGACGAAGTCTTCCCAGTACCGACAAATCGCCGATCAGCGCCAACGAATCGCACAACGAAACGCAAAGCGACACCGCCTCAGCCACCTGTTGCCGCGCCGCCATTGCTTCCTCTGCGTCGTTGGGCGGCTTCTGGGGGATGCTCTCGAGTTGCTGAACTAGCCCGCCCAGCAGGCCGGCCAATTGCGCACAGCGATCGGTCGCCGGATGTGCCGTGACCATCGATCGTCGAGTGACGTAGTTGGCCAGATCAAGTATAACCGTCGCCACATGTGGATCACCAACGCCATCCAACACGCGGGGGAACAGCGCATCGACGGAATAGTCCGTTCGCCGAAAGAGCGGCACAAATGCCATCACGGCGCGATGCGTATCCTGCGGCGGTTCCGTCGCGACTAGGTCGGCGAACAACCGCAAGCCTTTTTCGTCATTCGATGTCGCCAAAATCGCCAACAAGTGATGCCGCTCGGCAAAGTCCTTTCCCAATTGTTGGTAGAGATTGCCGATCTGCTCACGCAGGTTTTCTTCAAGCGGCGGAGACGGAGGCTTGGCGAACCGTTGTTGTAGTCGAGCGAACACGGCCCCCCAGACCGCCTGTGCCTCCTTGCCCGTCGGTTTTTCCAATTGAGCCAAACCGCGCAGTAGAACGGCTACCTCTGCTGGTTCCACCTCGTCGACCCATGTTAACGAACGAACCAGCCCCACCCGCTGCTCATGCGGCAACGCAGCAAGTCCGCCCAGCTCTTTCATGAGGCCGACGACGCGGGTAGTCATAACTCAATGTCCTTTGCGACCAAAAGTGTTCATTGAGGATACTATGATACAGATCTTCGTTTGCCGCAATCGGCACGAACAGACGAATTGTCACTGTCTGAGATTGCGTAAGCAGCCTATTACGCTTAGACTTATGCCGGTCTTGGATGAGCCGATCAGATGTCGCTCGCGACTCGACCACGCGGAAAACGAGGATTTATGAATTGACCAAAGGACGTCATCTTCTGATCGATTGCCAGAACGTGGCCCGAGAGGTTTGCCTCGACGACCGGCAGATGCTCGAAGCGATGGGGCGAGCAGCGGCTTCCGCCGGCGCCACCGTGATCTCTCAGGTGCGGTATCAGTTTGGGCACGATTCTCCGCCCGGTTTCGCCGCCGTCGTTTTGCTCGACGAAAGTCACATCTCGGCCCATTCCTACGCCGATCTGAACATGGTCGCTTTGGATATTTTTACGTGTGGTTCAACCGACCCGCGAAACGTCTTCGAACTCTTGCGGGCGGAAATCGATCTGGGCGAGACCGACATGCGTGAGGTCGGCCGGTTTCCATTGACGGCCACAGTTGGCACATAGCTGTGTTCTGCTGACACGGGAGAGTTTGGCGGATGAACTCACGCTCACTGCACGATGGCCGAACCGACGGGCTGCATCCGCTGAAAAGCCTCGATTTGAGCGAAATCAACAGCTTCGCCGATTTACTCTCCGCCATGCGCAATACCGCGTTCTCAGGCCGGCAGTTGGGGGAAGCGTTTGATGTGCTTTGCGAGATGTTTCGCGCGAAGGGCTGCCGCTGCGTGCTAACGCTCTCCGGTGCGATGACCGTCGCCAAACAGGGCTTGATCGTTTGCGATTTGGTCGATCGCGGTTTGGTGCAGGCAATTGTTGCGACCGGGGCTCTGATCGCCCACGGTTTGACCGAGTCGATCGGCTTGGTTCACTATCGGCACGATACCGGTCTGACCGACGAACAACTTTTCGAGCGCGGCTACAATCGGGTGTACGACACACTCGAAATGGAAGGCAATCTCAACGATGTAGAACAGTTGGTCGCCTCCGTCTTGAGCGACCAGCAGCCGGCCGACGGCGTTTGGTCGTCGGCCCGGTTCTGCCAGGCAATCGGCAAGAGACTCGATGAGGAAGACTGCGGCCGCGTCATCCTTCGCAGCGCGTTTCAGCAGAACGTGCCGGTTTTCATTCCCGCTTTCACCGACAGCGAGATGGGCCTGGATGTCGCCATCGCAACCATGCGCGATCAGTTGGCCGCGTCAGGCGATGTTCCTCTGGATGAACTGCTCCAGGCGACGCCGTCCTTCAATCCGTTTCTTGATCTTCAGCAATATGCGCGACTCGTGCGCGAATGCGAGACCTGGGGTATACTGACGATTGGCGGCGGCGTGCCGCGCAACTGGGCTCAACAGGTGGGGCCGTACTTCGATATCGTCGGGCATCGACTTGGCGTCGAAGTTACGCCGCCGCGATTCAAGTATGGCGTGCGGATCTGTCCCGAGCCGGTCCATTGGGGCGGGCTCTCGGGCTGCACTTACAGCGAAGGCGTCAGTTGGGGCAAGTTCGTGCCTCCTAATGAAGGCGGCCGATTTGCTGAGGTCTACGCCGATGCCACCGTTGCCTGGCCACTGCTGATGAAGGCTGTGTTTGAAGTGCTTGACAATTCTCGTGTCAAGTCTGAAATCTGAAATCAAAGACCATCAATCCACCGTGACCTACCCTCCCTACTTTTTGGATCTACCGAACGCGGCGGCGAAGTCGGCGGATGTGCTGCTGTTGCCGCTGCCTTACGAAGGCACGGTCACCTACGGCAGGGGAACGAAACGGGCCCCGGCCAAAATCTGGCGAGCATCCACGGAAGTCGAAACCTGGGACGAAGAGATTGGCGTGGACCTGGAGTCCACCGCAATTCACAATGCGGCAGCGGTCAAACATAACGTGCGCGACTCCATCAAAGGCTACCTGAGGCGAGTTCGGCAGATGGCCGAGGATTTGCAGCAGCATCGCGGGTTGGTGATCGGCGTCGGCGGCGAGCACAGCCTGACACCGCCGTTGGTCTTCGCCGCCGACGACGATGCCGACCTTTCCGACATTACAATCGTGCAGTTCGACGCTCACGCCGACCTTCGCGAGACCTACGAAGGCACTTCGTTCTCTCACGCCTGTGCGATGCGACGCCTCGTCGATCGGGGCGCCAAGCTGTGGTCGATCGGCATTCGCTCGTTGTGCGAAGAGGAAGCAGAATTCGTCGAACGTAGCGATCAGGTCAAGATCTTCACCGCTCAGAACCTAACCGCTGATGTCGGGACGGGCCAAGACCTCCTCCAAAGACTGCTGTCACTGACCGGCAAGGTCTATCTGACGATCGATATCGATGTGCTTGAAGTTCACCTTTGCCCTGGCACAGGCACTCCCCAACCCGGCGGACTCTCGTGGTGGTCGTTGTTGCGGCATCTCAAAACACTGTTGCGAGAGAACTCGCAGTGCGAGTTGATCGGCGCCGATCTTGTCGAGGTCGCGCCGATGCCCGGCACGTACGTCAACGAGTTCGTCGCCGCCCGGTTGCTTACCAAGATGCTGGCCTATTGCTTTGTCGATCGAATAGACAAATAGCGGGACCACAACTGCTGTACGATGGGTTTTCCAACTCGTCGCAACCAACGAGAACTTCGCGGAATCGACGGATCTGGAGATCCATCGTACGCCCGATCATCGCGGCGAAATCAACGCACCCAATGTGATCGCAGTAACCAGCAGGCCGAACATCACGTACGCCATCCGCGGCGTCACGAGATGAGGGTCCGCAAGAAACTCTCGTGGCGAGCCTAGCCAATGCCACACGAGAAGCCCCGTCGGGATCGTGATTGCCCCGAACGTCAGCATCACCCAGGTCGGTGTGCCGGTTCGCCACATCTCGCCGCAATCGCCAACCCGATCGAAAGAACCGAAGGCGATATAGGTCCCGTTCGCCAGGAGACAGAAACCGGCGAAGAACCATGCGGTACTTCGCAACACCGCATGACGGCGTGGTATACACAGCGCAATGGCAAGCGGTAGCAAACAGCCGACGATCGGCCCCATCCAAACCACGACGCCCGGCTGCGGATTCGGCATGACATCGGTCCGCGAGATCGTCAGCGGATGCAGAACGACTCGCGTGACCGTCCCACCGGTCACCCACGCTCCCATCACATGCCCCAACTCATGCACCGCCATCATCGCCAACCAGCAGAAAGCGATCAGCGACACTACGAACAGGATTTGGTGGTAACGCCGCATAGGCTCCTCTTGCCCGCCTGCATTGTACTGACAACTCAGCAGGCGCCGATCTCGCTTCATCATAACCGGCCGCCCGAACTCCAAAAACTGGGGTTCTCGCTCTGTCGCTTGCGGCGTTATTCTGTTGGTGAGTTGTAGCGGCAATCTGTCTAACGGCGGTGGGTTCCCATGTCTTCTTCACGCGGATTTTGGCGGCTGGTGGGCAAGCTAGGGCTGAAAAACCTGGCAAATTTCGCGCTGAGCCGGCAACGCTGGCTGGGGCTGAGGGAACTACCAATCGAGACGATTATCGATGTCGGCGCCAATGAGGGACAGTTTTGCCGCAAGGCTCGCAAGACCTTCCCGGATGCACAGATTCACTGCTTCGAGCCAATCCCGGACCTTTGCAAAAAGATCGAAGCCTGGGCTGCCGGTCAGAACGGCGCCGTACACGTTCAAAACTTGGCGCTTTCGAGTCGCCAGACCACCGCCGAGTTCTATGTCAACGATCGAGATACAATTGCTTCCTCCCTGTTGACCCCCGATCAGGACCGCGCCGACGAGTACCATTCGATTCAAGTTGCGGTCGATACGCTCGACAACGTTTGTGACAGTATCAACTGGCAGAGGGATGCTCTATTGAAGATTGATACGGAAGGCTTCGATTTAGAGGTTCTCCGCGGGGCCAGCCAGTCGCTCGCACGCATCTCGGCCGTGATTGTCGAGTCGATCTTTTTTCCGTCGGCCTACGGTGAAGACGCCCCGCTATTCGAAGATATCTCGCGCGAACTGTTCGAAAAAGGTTTTGTCTATCGCGGCAATTTGCGTGGGCATTGGCACGATGGCGTCTGCTACGGTGTCGACGCGGTTTTTTGCAGCCGGGAAACCGCCAAGAAGATCTACGACTCAAATTGACTCGGGCGACACCAGTTGTGTCAGGGCGGCAACGGCCGTCGACTTGTCATTGGGCAGCGCCGCCTTCGCGGTGGTCAGCAATTCAATCTGACGCTGCGAAAATGGAACGGGCGTTTTGGGCAGCGGTGCGTTGGGCACGAGTCGAGTACTGATCGCGGACAACAGAGCGTCGATGCCCTGGCCGGTCATGGCGCTTGTCCAATGACACTCGCCTTTGAATTCACCCTCCCTCCGGGAGGGTCGCGAGGAACGAGCGGGGAGGGGAAATCGCGAGTTGGATCCGGTTTCTAACAACCCTCCCCGGCCGCTACCGCGTCCGACCCTCCCGGAGGGAGGGTGAAGCAGGCGACACTGGCCGGCGTCGGCGAGATCCGACTTATTGTAGATCCACAAGGGATCGCTCAAGTCATCTGCCAAGGCGAAATCGGCCGCCGACAGCGGTCGACTTGCATCGCAAACCAACATTACCAGGTCGGCAGATTGTCGCTGCTGCTCGGCCCGCTCGATCCCCTGCTGCTCGATTTCATCGCCGCCTTCGCGAATACCGGCCGTGTCGCGCAACTCGACCGGCCAGCCGTCGATCGCCGTTTCGACCGTGACAACATCGCGGGTAGTGCCCGGTTGCTGGAATACGATCGAGCGAGAGAAGCCGACAATCGCATTGACGAGGCTGCTCTTGCCGACGTTGGGTTGACCGATGACCGCGATTCGCCACGGCTCGGTCAACCGCATGCCGAAGTCAGAGCGAGCCAGCAGGGCATCCAATGCACGGCTTGCCTCAACGGTCGCTTCTGCCTCTTGCAGCGATGCGGTGATGCGTTCGATCTCTCGCCCAAGCGTCCCGCGGTATTGATCCAACAGGACGCCGGCGACTCGTTGAGTCCTGGCAGCGGCTAGTGCAATCCTGGCCTCGGCGATCAGCGTGTCGTCTGTGGCTCTGGCGGCATCCCGCCAATCGACGCAAACACAGCCGGCTTCGTAAAACGCCCTGAGGATTCGTTCCGCGGCCGCGCGACCGCCGTGGCAGTGGATTTCGACCTCTTCATCGCTAGTCCGGCAGGCGACCACTTCTTCGCCGGCTTTGTCGTCGTCGATTCGGAAGTAGCCAAATAGGATGCGATTGACCTTCGCCCGCGGCAACTGCGTTTTGCCAAACGGATGAAAGAACTGGTTGGCGGCGTCGGTGGCGTTCGGGCCGTGAATCGCGACGGTGGCAACGGCCCCTCGACCGACCGGCGTCAGCAGCGAAACGCGCGTCGTTGAAGCCGTCGTCATGAGGTTGCCGCCAACGCGATTCCACTGAGGACCAAATGGTCGACCACCCTGACTTTCAGTTCGATTGTCTCGGCAAGTCGTTGAACATCACCGCCGGTAACGATGACGAACGGTTGGCCCCCGAGCTGAGTCGCCATACGACCGACGAGTTCACGGATCGCTCCGCAGCTTCCCCAGAACAGACCGCTTTGGATCGCGGACTCGGTCGACTTGCCAATCGTCGGCGGAGCCGTGATGACTTCTGGAACACAGGGGAGGGCGTCGGTTCTGTCGGCGAGCGCGGCGGCGGCCATC
>Ga0180435_10005912_pt1 | contig 11818 bp, 14 predicted proteins | sample SS_ome_3_FD_132467 | JGI IMG/M metagenome (GOLD analysis project Ga0180435, IMG submission 132467) | Hypersaline lake sediment archaeal communities from the Salton Sea, California, USA - SS_3_S_1 metaG | ecosystem: Environmental > Aquatic > Non-marine Saline and Alkaline > Hypersaline >...
CTGGTTGTGGTAGCCCAAACAGCGCATAACTGGTGGGCTACTGCCCACCAGTATATCAAATGTTGCCAAGTTGGTGTTATATTGACCTACATATGGGCATCAACTTCCTTGGGGTCAATAGAGAGGGGGCCGTGGCTACTAACCACGGCCCCCAAGTCCAACATCAACCAGAGCCCCCAACTAGGGGTCTATGGGTTCTATTGCTCTTACAGAAGCATGATCAGGCGGCCAACGCTGACCGCCACATTGATGATAGACGACTCAACAAAGCGGAGGACAGTGCCGGACACAGCGGAACTGGTCGTTGAAGCGAGATTGGCCTTAACGGCCTTCAGGGCCTGCTCCGCGAATTCCGTGTCCTCGCCCTTGAGGCGTGCGGACAGGATCATGGCGCCAAGCTCAAGAGCTTTGGCGGCGTATTCCTGCGTCTCTTCGGAATCATCCGACAGCGACACGAGGAGCTGATTGAGCTTCTCCTTCTCGGATGAGAGGAATTCCTCAAGCTCCCGCTCGGCACCTTTCTGCAGGTCTTCCATGTCGCTCATTTGCCGAAGCCCTCCTCGGCGGCCTCGATGCGGAGCAGCCATGATTCAAGCAGCGCGGTGAGTGCTACACCGTTGATACCCGTGAACGATGGATCGTTCTCGGGATCCTCGTCGGCAAGCAGGACCAGCTGCGGAGCCAGAGCCTCGTAGGTTGCACGATCAGCCGCCACGTACTCCTGAGCGGGCATACGGCATGACGCGCACAGCAGTAGCGATAGAGCTAGGTACTTCATCAATCGATCTCCTTCACAACACGCATCTTGCCCGACGCGATGTCGGCAAGGTTCGCGCTGATGGCGTCCATGTCGCCTGACTGTACGACCTTTTCACGCCTTGAGGTAGCGCCGTCACCGCCACCGGCACCACCGCCAGTGTTGGGCTCGAAGAGGAAGTCCATCTGGGTTACCATGCGATCGACGTACTCGATCGGGCTCATCGGATCACCTGTCTCGCCAATCATGGTGGAATCGCGCAGGGTCAGACGACCTTTCTCATCGGTCGTCCAGTCTCGCGTGACCTGCGACTCCATGAGCTGTCGCGCTTGTGGGCGCAGGCGGAGGCCGCGCTCGCTCATCAGGATGTCCATCTGTTGACGGGCTTGCGAGGTGGCAAACTTGTCGCGAAGTTGGTTGTAGTTCTTCTCAAGCTCGCTGTACGCAGCAGACTTCGCCTCGAACATCGAATTCTTCTCATCGAGAATGCGGGCGGTGCGGCGCTTTACGACCTCGTCAATTTGACCAGAGGCGATCAGCTGACGCTCTTCGTCCTCCTGAACGCGGGCAAGCTGCTCACGGAACTTCTGAAACTGCTCCGGGTCTACGCCCTCGAATTGCTTCTGGAGGCGACCGTACTCTGTCCGCATCTGGTCCAGTTCGGCCTTGAGTTGGCGGTTGTTGTCCCGGAACTCGTCTACGCGCTCGTCCTTGACGACGTATTCGTCTGACAGGACGTAGCCGTCAGCCGTCTTCTCATACATGCCGCGAGCGGCTTCAGGGATATCTTCTTCTGTTTCGTAGTGCTTCTTAAGTGCCATGTTACTCATGGGGTTGTTAGGGCATCCCTAGCATCGCGACGTGCAATGGAAGGGCGTGCCGTAAACGGAGTGTTACTCGGACTCGGTCTGAGAGTCCCCATCATCGGAGTCGTCGTCATCCACTTCGGTGGAATCGTCCATCTCCTCACGATCGAGCGGCTGGGGCTCGCCTCGATCAGTGTTTCTGTCTGCATACAGCGCCTCTATCTCGTCCTCATCGCGCCAGTTTTCGGGGTACATCTCCCCGCGAGAGAGGTTGTAGCGATAAACGGCGTGGCTCATGAGACCAGCTTGAACCTGTTGCATGAGGGCCGTCAGCATCTGGGGGGATAGCCCCTCGACACCGAAGTCAGTGTTCAGCCGAACTTCAGATTCACCGCTGAGACCCATCATGTACGTCACGTCATCGAGGACTTTCTTGAGTCCACGGCTGACGTTGTCAGCGATACGGGCGAGCACTGACCCCTCGCCGCTGTGACGCAGTTTCACTGTTTCAGCTGCCTCGGCGGCTGACGCTGGAGCTTGCTCTTCGAGTAGGCGAGCACCAAGGGCCGCCATACGCCGCTCCTTGCGGTCCATCTGCTCACGTATGGCCCCCAGGCCAGCGCCCGAGAACTCCAGATAGCCAGCTCTAGCGTCTGGTTGGTCGGTGATCCATGCAGCGCCCGATCCAATGTACATGGATCCCTGGAAGTCGAACCCGGCAGCCCACGGTTGTGGCAGCGCGGTGAAGTGAAGACCGTGCTCCATGTCCGCGCTGTTTCGATAGTGGGAGAAGTTGACTACAGTCAGGTCAAGCAGCGGCGGCTTTGATGGCCTACACTGCAGATCACCGTAGTTGAAGATGGTGAACGGAATGTAGTCGAAGCGCCTACCGCCACGGCCAGTCGGGACGATCACGTCTGTGAGGTTGTAATCGCTCTCGACGGCAGTACCAAGCTCCGTCTGCACGACGACCTCGTCCCATACCTCTTGGAAGTAAACTGGGGACGCTACGGGTAGATTTCGCCCGGTGTACGGGACACCAGCATCAGACGGGTCACCAAGCCGCAGAACACGGATTCGCTCCAGGTTCCGGTCAAGGCGCTCCTCCCAGTAACCGGTGTCCTCGATGAGCACCACGGTGGCGCACATGCGGCGGCCCTTGTGGCGCATCTCCTGCCAGTTGATGATGTTCTCGGCGCGGTACAGGGCCACCATCGGGTCACCACCGCCCTCCTCCGAGTCCACGAGAGCGCCCAGACGCCCTACGCCTACAACCTCGTCCAGAATCTTGGTGACGATCTCCTCAAACGACTCGAAGCCGCTACCGACGTACTTGAGCACTCCGCCCGGCACCGGTGTCGATACCCTGGGCGGCCTGCGTAGGATTGCACCTACAAGGCCGTCTCGCGTTCTAGCCGTAGCGTTATGGAACGAGGCTCGCTTCTTGTAAGCCGTATAGGAGGCCAGATTCGCGTTGGCGTGACTGTGGGTTTGACCAGCCAGAGGGGGTAGATACTCCCTATCCCTGGGCTGCTCCTTTACCTTATCCTCGCCGTCAATAGCGTCACGCTGGCGAATCCACTTATCGATCCAGTATGTGTAGTCCGGATGCCTCCCTTGCGGGTATTCCTGCGCGAAGTTCTGGTACATGGCGACTAGTTGGGAAGGTGGGTATTGGACGCTAGTATTATAACAGGAACTTGATATCCAGTGTTAGAAACCATGTACCTCGGCAGTGGACCCGGATGGGCGTAGGGCTGGGAATAGGTACACCACGGGGTAGTCACGGGCGTCAAGCAGGTGGGACAGAGCCTTCTGGCTGTCCCTGTGGCGAAACTCGTGGGCAAACTGAAGCTGATAACGGATCATGCGGGTGCAACGTGGGTCCATTGTCAGCCGCACTCCCTGCGGCCCATCTGACAGCATCGCATTGACTGAGTTCCAGCGGTCACGTAGCGGCGGGTTGCCTCTAGGGTTCTTCTTGACTATGAATCCGGCCTCTCTGAGCCAGTCATAGTCAGTGCGTCCGCCCGGAGAGTTGGTGCTTCGCCCGGCATTAGAGTCCGGGAACACCTCACGCAGAGGGGAGGTGATCATCACAACGTCATCATCGTTCTTTCGGCAAATTGGCAGCACAGGGCCCGTTGTGCCGTATGTACTCATAAGAATGGCAGCCATCTCTTGAGTATCGCTGTTCTCAAGCTCGATCTCGTCGATGTAGTGCATGTGCGGTCTTGGGCCAGTTGTGTACCAGAAGACCGTTGCCGCATATGGTGACACGTTGAAGTCCAGCCCAGCTGCCAGCCTAGCGTCGTGAGGCATCTCGATGCGCCTCACGTTCTTCTCCCGATCGAAGGAGTAGTAAACCATGCCCTTTGCTAGGTTTACGAACTTACCGTGTAGGTATGCCTCAGCAACTTTGGGGTCAAACGACTTGATGAGGCTCTCGATGTAGTCGCGTGGAAGCGCCTTGTTCTCAAGCGTACTCCCGACGACTACGCCGACATCGTATTTGTCGCGCATCTCGCCTTCCGCCAGATCCGCTCCCCAGCCCATTTGCTCTGGGGTTTGCAGGTACACAAACCCTCCTGAAGCTACTACTGAATGCGTATCCGGTATGTAGAAGTCATACGTCTGCTGCTCCGGTTTCTCCCACAGGCGGTTGAACTTGGCCCAGTAGTATCCAAGCTGTACGAACTCATCCAATTCGCCAACTGCGTCGGTGTATTCCTCCGGCTCTAGTTCTCGTATGCAGTCGATGACGTGTTGCGCGTCCGAGTACGTGGATGACTTACCGGAGGACGTCAGCATTCGGCGTTTGAAGCAGCCCGAACGCTTGCGCGCCCAATAGGGTTCCGGCCACTCAATGTCCGTATCGGGGATGATCGCTCGCAACCACTGCCCAAGCCCGGGAACACGGTCGTTGCGCGGTGGACGTACTGGCATATCCGCGACACGCTCCTTGATATCGCTCTGTAGCCTGGAGCAGCCGATCGTGATGTTCTCGGAGAAGCGAGCAAGGCCTACGCTCTCCAAGGTCAGGTTGATTTTAGCTGACTCGATGTACATCTTGCACATGATGCCAGCGTTAAGAAGCATCGATTGCAAGTCCTGAGTCTCACCCAACGCCCTGAATGTTATCTTCAGAGAGGGTACGCCCGGCTTATCTGGTCCGGCTACCGTACGGTTATACAGGCGACCGTGATAGAGGCGCGCACCCAGGTAGGCCATCACAAGATGACGCGGCATGCGCCCGACGAATACCGGCATTCTCCTGGATGGAGCCGTGTATGAGGTGTCAAGCCCGACGCTGCGGAGGAAGTCGAGCACATCTTCATCGTCAGCCGTTATGTGCTTGCCGTCTGACGAGAACGACCTCCCACACAGCCCGTGTTTGAGAATGTGCTCCTCGCACTCATCACCACGGGCCTTCCAGAACCCGCGCCCAGTACCTATGGTCGTGATATATCCAAGCGTTTTGGCGTCTGATTCCGTCATTTCAACACCAAAACGCTCCATGATGGGGTCATAACTGCCCCATATTTCAGCGCCCAGGCTGACGGCGATGTGATCCCCCTGCTCCACCTGCCGCAGATGTGCGTACTTGCGTGCCCGCGAGTGTACGCGCTTGAACTCTGGGCGGTTATCGGAGTTTAGCGTCAGAACCGGATGATCCGGCGTACAACGTATCCTCTGCCCCGTTGAGATGAGGAAATCTACGACATCATCGACGCCATTGTTGTAGAAATGCGTTGCCTTGTGGAATTTATCGCCTACTCCAAGTACGTTTACGTCGATGTCTTTGCGTTCTTTGTCTTCCGTCCCAGGATCGTAGAACTCGATCGGAACAAGCCCATCCTCCGTCCATACACGTGTGCCGGAAGCTACACATCCAGTGATGTTGACTTCACGTCGCCGCGACTTGGGATGCCGGGATCGAACGGTCATCTGCTCGAAGACCTCGATATCCATCAGGAATGCCTCATCTAGCCATGCGGCGGCCAAGTTAGGCCCCTTCAGGCGGCTAGGATCGTCACCCGTATAGACGTAGATAAGTCCTTTAACTGGTTTCGCACCCTTTGCACGATATGTTATGTGGAACTCGTGCGGCGATGCTTTTATCTGCTTCCATTCGATCAGGGCTGGGACACGCCCTGCCTGCTGAAACAGGTCACGATCCCACCAGTACTGGTGCCAGGACTTCAGGGAGTCCAGAAGGCTCTCGATGGTCGGGATGATCGTGGTTCTAGCCATCGGGAAGGTAGGCGCGACAGCCGCTACGGGTATCCCGTTGTTCTGTAGTGCCAACGCAATGATGCGCTTTGCGCCGCTGAGGCTCTTCCCGGAGCCGTACCCTCCAACGTAGATCTTGATGAAGTTGTCCAGCTGCCACCAGTCGCGCTGCGGCCTCCACATGCCCCCTCTGAGTATCGGGTACGTGTTGGCGTCGGTTAGTTCGTCGCCAAGTATGGGCTCATCGGTGTAGAACAGCCCGTTTGATGGCGGAAGAACGAGACGGCTACCTTCTCGCAAGGTCTTGCCATTGTCTAGCATATGTATAGCGGGTGTGGGTTACGCTTCTGGGTGGCAACTACCCCTGATGTGGCACCTTGCATTGTAACATCGTTATGTCATCTGTGGTATGTCGTTAGCATGGACTACAGCAGACAGGCAGACGAGCCAATGGTGCCGCCCAATTCGCGTCGGATAGGCTTGCACAGATCCCACGCCTGTGCTAGACTGGTGTGGTCGAGCAGCGGGCCATTCGCTGTACGGCTGGCGCCGGGTGTAGAGATCGGGCGCCACGACGGCCCTCGCGCCGTTCATTCGGGCCTCCACCTGCGTCAACAGGTGGGGGCCTATCTACCCTCCTTAGATCACCGCGATAACGAGATGAGACATCTACAGCTTCCCGACGTTGTAGCCTCCATGGAGATGGGCTACACTGCCCACTACCACTACGTGTTGGCGTCCAACTCCGATGGTGAAGACGAGTTTGACATCGACAAGGTGATGTACATGCACCCCGTCGAACCCGGCAAGCCCGTTACCAAGGTGGTTGTCAGCCAGACCAAGGGCTCCAACCACGGGTTTGACAGCGTTGAGCTATCGCTTGAGATCGATGGAGAGGTGTGGATGCAGCCCGTAGGTTACATGCCCCCTTCCTACATCGAGAAGTTCCTCGCCTTGTCGATCGACGCCCAGAAGCACATGATTGGCGACCTCCTGAACGGCCCTTCTTGCGACCTCTTCAACTACCATGATTAATCGAAGCCTCCACAAGGCGCACCGCCGTCACATTCTCAAGATGATCGAGCGCAACGGGTACACGAGAACGACGATCGCGGACCATCTTCCGACTGTCTCCAGGTCAGCTCTGTGCCGGTTTTTCCAGGAAAAGGACGGCAATCACATGCCGGTTCACCGGCACTCCGATCTGGATTGGTTCCTGGACGCCTGCGATCTGCTCCGCGTGGACCCGACTACGCTACTGGGCTGGACTCCCCCTGACGAGCCGCTCGATGTGCCGAACCAGGAAAAAGATCCCGAAAGCATGGATCTGAGCCCCTTTTAGGCGCGTATCTGGCCCAGATATCGCCTTTTGGGGGGTGGATCTGGGCCGCAGATTGGCCTGTAACTGGCAAGAACAACGCATATAGCCGTGGCTCTGGTATCGAGCAGTTCAGGCTGTCGCGTTGTTCTTCCGCAGGTGGGCAGAGGGGTGGCGATTCCAGAAGAGGTTATCGGCGTGGTTGTTGCTGAGGTCCCCGTCGATGTGCGTTCCCACCGTAAGAGGTGGCGCTTCACCGTGGAATGCCCTCAAAACCAGCACGTGTAGGTAGATTCGCTCCCTCTTTCCGTCTTTCCATAGCTCCGCGATGAGGTATCCCTCCGCTGTGGACGACGGTTTGAGTTCCTTTTGCGGTAGCCGCTTACGCACCACTGTGGTTCCACGCTTGAATACCGTGTATCGTTCGAGGGCCATGATCCTGCCGTCGTTCGATACCTTGTATTCCTTCTCATAACCAGGAACTGGCTTCCAGATGACGTCAAACATGGTCATTTCTTGCCCTTCTTGGCCTTCTTACGAGCTTCTTCTGCCACTCTCATGGCGATGGCGACAGCCTGTTGCCTGCTTTTACCTGCTGCCATCTCCACCTTGATGTTGTGCTCGATGGTCTTCTTGGAGTATCCTTTCTTCAACGGCATCTGAATCACGCCCTCACGTACAGGGGAAGCACGAACTTGGAAAGGCGTATAGTATACCACATGGGGGCAAGCCGCTGTCGGCTTGCTGATATCGCTCCAAATAACAGCCAAATACGCATCGATTTTGCCCCCGCGCACATCCACCCCCGCATGTACTCATCCCGCACCCCCATAACGCCTATTTGGCATCACCATCATCGATAATCCATACTCCATGTGGAACAGAAAGCTGAACCAGGAAGAGGTAATCGAGATCAAACGCGCGCTGATGGATGGAGCTATCCAATCCAAGCTAGCTACCTTGTATAGCATCAGCAAGCCAAGGATCAGCGCGATCGCATGCGGAAGGTGCTACGCCGACATCGAGGTGGAGGGCTTCGCTGAGTGGATGTCAAGCGAAAAGATGCGCCCAGGAGAGCTGGTAGCACGCCGCGTGATGGACTATCTCGTAGAGGGCAAGCTATCTCAACCTCAGATAGCTCGCAAGTGCGGCTGCGCCCAGAGCACGGTATCACAGATCAGCCGCCTCAGACGATGGACACACATCGATCACCCCTGGACAGCATGGCTAAAGCAGAAGGATACACAATGCTAACAAACGATCCCCGCTGGAAATACCTCCTCCCCGCCCTACAAGCCGCCTTCAAAGCATGGTACAAGCTAGGCTTCACCGTATCCCCAGGAAAAGACTCCATCGAGGATAGCTTCACAGCCACACTGAAGCACAAGAACGCCCCAGCACAGCTAACCCTCACCGTAGGCCTACCTCCCTACTCCGACACAGGAAACGTAGAGCTACAGCTAACCGTCCACGACGTCCCCTTCATGAAACCCGTCTCAGGCCTCACCCCAGACACATGCACTGAAATCATCAACCAAGACCTCGAAACACAGATGAAATCCATATGCTCACTACTCATGCACCAGTAAGGGAGAGGTGATATAGGGGGTAGTGCGTATGGAGGGTGCGCGCGTGTGGTAGGGGTCACATGGGGGTTATAGGTAGTGCGTGTGTGGTAGGGGTCACATGGGGGTTACGCATAACTTTGTCCGTAGCGGGGCTACGAGCTTTCCGTACTGAGGCGGGGGGAGGGGGGTCGCCCCGATTCGGGCGACCCCCCTGGGGGGGGGGGGGGGGGCCCCTAGCGTCGCGCTAGGGGCCCCTGTGGTCGCCTAGGCGACGCGTTCAACCGTGATCGTGTACTCCGGTGCGTCGCGATTCGGAGCCACGATGACGATGCGCGCGGCAGCGCCGCAGGGCGCCTGGATCCAGGTCTCCGTTCGGTTCACAACCGGGCCCAGGGCCCGACCGCCGTCGGCGCGGGGGACGCGTTGTCCCCCGGCCACGGCGCGGGAGCGGACGGCTGTCCAACCGATCCCGTTGGCCTTCGGAGCCCCCGGGAAGCGGCTGGAGGGCTGATAGCCGAGAAGGACCTTGGCCGCCTGAAGGGCAGCCTGACGGGCCGCCTGAAGGCCCTGGTTCGGGGCGCCCTGCGCGCCGTCCGTCGTCAGAGTGATGGTCTCGAACATTGCAATCTCCTTTCGGTAGAGGGTTCCGGACTGGCCCGCGCGACGTGCGCGGGCCTCACAAGTAGAGTACGACAGAAAACACGGTTTGAAACCTACAATCTGGGAGAAATCTGCAAGGATGTCGCAATGTTCCCACCCGTGGGACCCCCTGGTCGAAAGTGGGGAATCTTTGCAGGATGTCGCAATATTCCCATCGGTGGGAATAGCGGATGCGACATCCTTGAAATGCGACATCCTAGCAATGCGACATCCTGAGAATGCGACATCCTGAGAATGCGACATCCTGAGAATGCGACATCCTGGCAATGCGACATCCTGGCAATGCGACATCGTAGCAATGCGACATCCTGGAATGCGACACCGTAGCTCCGATCGGGGCGATATCCGGACCTCCTTGTCTGCTTATCCTCGCCCCGATCGGAGCATATCCGGACCTCCTTGTCTGGATATGCTCGCTCCGATCGGAGCGATATCCGGACCTCCTTGTCTGCTTATCCTCGCCCCGATCAGTGTCAGAGTAATCAGACCCCACTATCCTGATATCGCTCTGATCAGGGCGACTGAGTAAGCAGACCCACCTACTCACGCGTGCGTGAGAGTAAGCAGACCGACTTCCTAGGACCGAGACCGAGACCGATTCCCATTCTTGGGACCGAGACCGATCTCTACTCTAGGACCGAGACCGAGACCGAGAGTAATCAGACCTCGCTATCCTCATATCAGAGTAATCAGACCTCGCTATCCTGAGATCAGAGTAATCAGGTCTGCTTACTCAGGGTGCGAAATGCAAGTTCCCAGGAACGGGAAGTTCCCAGGAACGGGAAGCCCCGGCCAGGGGGACCCCGGCCGGGGCTGGGCGGCTCAACCCTGGGCGAGCCAGGGGAGGGCGGCCGCCAGGAGGCGCTCGGCCTCGCGCTGGTGCGCGCTGGTGCGCGGCGAGTCGAGCGGCGTCAACTGGGCGGCGAGCGCCGGGAGCCCGACCCGGCGGGCGCGCTCCGTGTCCTGCAGGGCCCACCTGAGGTACTCCCGGCACGGGGCCGGGGTGGCGGCGAAGAGGGCGGCGAGGGCGGTGCGGGCGGCGCGGGCGGTGGTGGTGGTAGCGTTCATGATCGTGTCTCCTGGTAGAGGCTTCGGGGCGGGGCTCGGCGACGCGCCTCCCCGCACGCACACAAGATAGCCCAGGATCAGCCAGGGTCAACAACCTTCTTCGATTCTTTCTGACCCTGCCCAGGGTAGGGTGAGCGGCCCTGAGTAAGTCACCCTGCTTACTCTCCCGACCCTGGGCGGGGCGATTGCACACGGTAATCAGACCTCGCGTCTGATTACTCTCCCCGATCAGGGCGACACGGTAATCAGACCCGACTATCCTGATATCGCCCCGTTCAGGGCGAGAGAGTAATCAGACCTCACTATCCTGACGTCTCCCCGCTCAGGGTGAGAGGGTAATCAGACCTCACTATCCTGATATCGCTCTGATCTGGGTGAGAGAGTAATCGGACCTCACTATCCTGATATCTCCCCGTTCAGAGTGACAGAGTAATCGGACCTCACTATCCTGATATCGCCCACATCAGGGCGACACGGTAATCAGGGCTGCTTACTCTGTCGCCCCGATGCGGGCGAGGTGAGTAATCAGACCTGACGCCTGATTACCGTGTGCGACGCCGCCTCAGTAAGCAGACCGACTTACCGGGACCGAGACCGAGAGTAAGCAGACCGACTTACTGAGACCGAGACCGAGGTCGGTCCCGGGCCTGAGACCGATTCCCAGACCCGGGACCGAGACCGAGACCCGGGTCTACTCGGTCGGGAGCGGGGAGAAGATCGGCTCGGAGAGGACCGCGCACCCGCAGTCCACGTAGACGCAGTGCGCGTCCACGCTGACCATGATGCTAGCGTCGGTGGCGACGACGCTACCGTCCTCGAAGAGGTCCGCTTTCAGGGCGCAGGCCATGCCGACGTACGGCTCGGGGTTCTTGATGAGGCGGAGGATGATATCGGCCCGGCGCCCCTCGAAGCGCGCCATGGTGAGGCCCTCGGAGATCTCGACGGTGGTGCTGGTGGTGACGTGGATCATGATTCTGTTCTCCCGTGGTAGTGTGCGAGACAATCCCCGCGACGAAGAGAATGTAGCACACAAGCGAAGGGATGCAAGCATGAATCCTGAGAAATCCTGACCCTGCCCAGGGTGGGGTGAGACACTGTCTCGGTAATCAGACCTCACGCCTGATTACCCTGGTGCAGAGTAATCAGATCTCACGTCTGATTACTCTCCCAGATCAGGGTGAGAGAGTAATCAGACCTGACTGTTGGGTGTAGAGATTCCCGGAGCTGGGAGCCCGGGAGACTCTCCCAGGTTCCCAGCTACGGTAGCGGATCACTCCATAAGCCACTCGTCCAGGGTGAGCAGGGCCACCGTCGTGTCCCCGTGGTACTGGTAGAACAGGTTCCGCAGGATGCCCTTCTCGCGCTCCGTGAGGATGAAGCCCTCGGAGGTTGCGTAGGCGAAGATGCC
>Ga0180435_10005913_pt1 | contig 11818 bp, 8 predicted proteins | sample SS_ome_3_FD_132467 | JGI IMG/M metagenome (GOLD analysis project Ga0180435, IMG submission 132467) | Hypersaline lake sediment archaeal communities from the Salton Sea, California, USA - SS_3_S_1 metaG | ecosystem: Environmental > Aquatic > Non-marine Saline and Alkaline > Hypersaline > Sediment...
ATCGGTGGTGGTGTTTTGATTTTGGGATTTATTGTTGGAAGGGTGGTGAGGCGCAAGCCGCGATATGGGTACTAGTCACCCAATACGCCGATCTTACTTTCGCAACCATATAAGACTCATGATTAATAGATATAATAATCAAATCTATATGGTTTTAAGTTTTAGGTTTTACGTTTTAAGTAGCGTCTAAAGCCAATTGTGGTGATCTGTCGGCTTCCTAAAACCTAACACCTAAAACTTAATGCACATATTAATATCCGGCTATTTTGCGTATAGCCCGAGCCACGGCCCTGACATCCGCCATGGTATTAAAATAACCGAAACTGATCCGAATGGTTCCTTCGGGATATGTGCCCAGTGTTCGATGGGCCAAGGGAGCGCAATGCATCCCGGATCGGACCAGAATATCATACTCGCTGTCCAGAAGATTGCCGGCCTCATCCGTGGGCATCCCCTCCTCCATCCAGGCCAAGTTGATGGCCCCGCAACCGGAGAAACCCGGGTCGTCATCATTGGGCATAATACGGTCAAAGGTAAACGATATGGTGGCGGTCTGCTGATCGGGATTTAATGGGCCGTAAATGGTTACCCCCTGGGTGTCGTAAAGCGCATCCAAAAAGGCTTTGGTCAGGGATTTCTCATGTTCCCGGATCTTATCGATCCCTTCTTCCAGCAGGAAGGCCACACCTACGCCCAATCCGGCTAGGCCGACGTTGTTTTGGGTGCCGCTTTCCAAGGCGTCCGGCAGAAAATCAGGCTGGATCATTTTTTCGGAGATGCTGCCGGTGCCGCCCCGTTTTAAAGGACGTATTGTCAAACCTTCACGGATGTAAAACCCGCCAGTTCCCTGGGGGCCCAACAACCCTTTGTGGCCGGTAAAGGCCAGAAAATCGATCTGGGGATCCATAACATCAAGGGGATAGCAACCGGCTGTTTGGGCCGCATCCACCAACAAAGGTGTTTCTCCGATGATCCCTCGAATTGCTTTTAAATCCTGAATCGTACCGCACACATTGGAGGCATGATTTACCACCACCAGCGCCGTCTGTCTGCTGATGGCCTGGCCCAATGCATTCAAGTCGAGAAATCCTTTGTGATCACAGGAAATGATGGAAAGTGTAATTTGCTGATTCTTTTCCAGATATTTCAGCGGTCGCAACACCGAGTTGTGCTCCATGGCGGGAGTGATGACATGATCGCCCGGATTTAGGAACCCCTGAATAATGGTGTTGAGAGATTCGGTGACATTGAGGGTAAATATAATGCGGTTGACATCAACCACATGCAGCAGCATGCCCAGCTGCTCACGGGTGTTGTGAATGATACGGGCGGCTGCGACTGCCAGCTGGTGTCCCGACCGTCCCGGGTTGGCCCCCACCCGGCTGATGTAATCTATCATCGCCTCCTGGACCTGGGTCGGTTTGGGAAAGCTGGTGGCGGCATTATCCAAATAGATTATTTTTTCCATGGCCCTATAGTTAGCACTGTCGCGTTGAATGCAAGCATGAATAGAGAATAGAGCGTTTATCAGATTATCATTCCGAAATTGGTAGTTCTTTAAGTCATTAATCGACCGTGCCATATGTCATAATATGGCATACTGTTCCGTAAAAGCCTAGATATAATCTAACGTATCAAACCCGGAAGATATGTTACAAATTGGGGGAACAACATCAGCAGCAAGACACAGAGGATATAGGCCGGTATGAAATAAGCAACCCCTTTAAAAACTTGTTCCAGAGGAACGTCTTTGGCCATGCCCCCGACCACATAGGTCGTGGCACCCACCGGTGGTGTCACGGCACCCAACGTAGTTACAACTGTGATGGTTACACCGAACCAGATGGGATCATAGCCCAGTTCCAACGCAACCGGAAAAAATATGGGAATGGTAATCAACAGCAGCGCCAAAGCGTCCATAACTGCGCCGCCGACAATGTAAATGCCAAAAATAATCGCCATGATTAAAGCATCCGGAACCGGAAGGGCCACGACCCAGGAAGCAATATCAAACGGTATTCGGGTGACAGCCAGGAATCGGCCGAATATCATGGCCCCTGCCACGATTACGATGACCATACAGGAAACCCGGATGGTATCGGTAACGGCGGCCAAAAACCCCTGCCAGCTCAGTTTTTTCTGGATAACACTGATTAGAACAGCAAAAAGGGAACCCACGGCCCCGGCTTCTGTTGGCGTAAAAAAACCGAAATAGAGACCAATCATGACCAGTAAAAAGAGTATGGCCATTTCTAAAGCACCCGCCAACGCTTTCAATTTTTCCACCCAGGTCGTGCTCGGCCCCACGGGCCCCCATTTTGGGTGCAAAAGACAGACAGCGAACACACTCAAAACCAAAAGGACTGCCAAAAGGACGCCAGCCCCGATGCCGCCATAAAAAAGACGGGCTATGGATTGTTCTGTGGATAGGCCGATGACGATTAATACAACACTGGGCGGAATGACAACGCCTAATGTCGACCCACATGCAATCGCACCGGTGCTGAGTCGTGAATCGTAGCGGAATTTATCCATTTGGGGCAAGGCTACGGTAGTCATGGTGGCGGCTGTAGCGGCATTGGAACCGCAGATGGCTGAAAATGCCGAGCAGGCCATGATGGTGGCCATGGCAACGCCCCCGCGAATTTGCCCGACCCACTGATAGGCAGCCTTATATAACTTTTCGTTGACACCCGAGTAAAAAGCCACTTGACCCATGAAAATAAACAGCGGGATTACCGTCAATCCGTACTTCGAGAAGGTTTCCCACAGGACGGATCCCAGCATATTCAGCCCTGCTTTAAAGGAAATAATATAGCAAAACCCGCAAAAGCCGACGATTCCCATGGCAAATCCCACCGGCGTGCCCAGTAAAAAGAGCATCAGCAGGAGCACAACGATACCGACAAAACCGATTAATGCCAGACTCAATTCTCAGATCCTTTATCGGTGAACAAGGTTTTGATCAATTCGGTCAACAGGGTCAACGACAGTAGCAGGCAACCGAGGGCCACGGCATAGGTAAAGGGATAGTAGATCACCTGTAGTGTTTCGGTCACCTCACCGGTGTTCATAAGGGTGGTGGCTTTGACTGCGATCTGCCAGGCGGCAATCAGGAAGAAAACACAGCAGATGGCATCGCTGAGCACCTGCAATGCCTTTTTTACCCTGCTTGGAAAGGTGTTGATGAGCACATCCACGGCTATGTGACCGCGCTTGAGCTGTGTGTAACCCAAAGCAAAAGCCGTGACGATAGCGCCAAAAAAACCCATGAGTTCAAATGTTCCGGTGAGCGGCACCCAGATCAATCGGGAAAATATATTGGCACAGGTCAGTACGATCATGCCCACGAGAAACAGACCACCCATAAAGGTTAATATTTTGTTCAAAATCTGATTTATTTTATCTAAAATTTCCACAGCTTGCCATGGGAGGCCGAATCCCGGCCGCAATCGGACCGGAATTCGGCTTTTGGGATTTTATTGACCCGTATACATTTTGGTAAATGCCTTGATATCGGCGATGATAGCCTCACCGGGCAGACCTTTCTGGTCGGCTTTCTTGACCCACTCCTCGATTACAAAATTCAATTTGGCATCCCATTTGGCTTTTTCAGCGGGAGGCAGTTCGATAAATTCCACATTCTGGACATTTTTGGACCACATATTGGCCTGTTCCACATGATTATCCATATAAGCCCCGGTCCACATGGCTTGCTGCACCCGCAGATTGTCCATCACCGTCTGTACATCGCGTGGCAGTGAATTCCAGGTATCCATATTCATCACCACCGCAAAAGGGACAATCAAGGTATTGGTCAGGGTCACGTATTTACAGGATTCAGCAAATTTGAAGTCTTTCATGACCTCGGTGGATGAGAAAAGGCCTTTGACAACGCCTTTTTGCAGAGCCTCTACCGTAGCCGGCATGGGCATCCCGACCGGGTTGGCACCCCAGGCTTTTAAAATTTTCACGGCGCCGCCCGGAGAACGCAGGTCCAGGCCCTTGATGTCCGCCAAATTACGGACCGGGACTTTGGACATGATGTTGGTGGGCGCTGTGGTAAACATCGTCAGGACCTTTACCTTGGCAAACGCTTCAGGCTGATATTTCTGATACAGGTCCCACAACACCATGCTGGCCACCTTTGCATTGGGCAGATCCAAAGGCAGGCCGCTGGCATTGGTAACAATAAACCGTCCGGGCTGATAGGCCATAACCAGGCAACCGATATCAGCCTGACCGGCGATGACACCGTCCATCATGTTTTTGGCACCCAGCAGTGTTCCGCCCGGGTAGGTATTGATGGCCACCTTGCCCCCGGTACGTTTTTCCACCTCGGTTTTCCAACGTTCCATTTGAACGCACGGAAAAGTGGGCGCAGGCGGAAAATTGGCATAGCTCAGTTTGATGGATTCGGCTACAGCAGATGACGGGTTCCACATGGCGCAAACCACCATGGCGGCAAAAAGAACGGTACTTAAAATAATACATTTTTTCTTCATGATCGATCCTCCTTTTTTGGGATCCCGGCTGATAAACAATCGGGATATTGGGTTCGGCTCATTATGTAGCGTTCTTAAACGCGACATGTCGCGTCATATAAAATCGTGGAACACGATTTTATTCGCACCAGGCATCGCCCTCCTTGGTCTTAATGGCATCCAGCACCTTTTCAGGGGTAATGGGCAGTTCCGTAATGCGAACGCCGATGGCATCATAGATGGCATTGGCAATGGCCGGTGCCGTGGGCACCAAACCGGGCTCGCCGATGCCTTTGGCGCCGTATGGACCGTCAGCATCACCTAGTTCCACGATTACGGCTTCAATGGGTATATCATCTTTAGCTGTTAGAATTTTATAATCACGGAAGTTTGGATTCATGACCTTGCCTTTTTGGAGTTTAATCTCTTCGGTCAGGGCATACCCGGATCCGGTGTAGACCGCACCATAAATTTGACCCTTGATTAAGGTTGGGTTAATGGCTTTGCCCACATCGTGTGCAGCCACCATATTCAGTATGCTTACTTCACCGGTTTGCTTGTCGACTTCCACTTCTACGCCGGTGGTCCCGAAAGCATACGTCATGGAGTAATTGCCTTTAAATTGACGATCCAGCATTTCTGTGGGTGGGTCATAAAAAACCTCGGCCATGATAGTCTGGCTCTCGCCGGTGCCCACATGCAGCCCTTGTCTTAATACAGTGCTTGCATCCATACTGCAATATGGATTATCCGGATCGCTTTTCAAAAAGATTCTGCGCTCTTGAATGTCTAAATTATTTGGATCTGAAAGCAGGCTAAAATCGATATCCGGCGGCTGAAAGTCAGGATCCTTGCGCGACTGACGCTTAATCGTCATCTGAATTAATTTGGGCATTTGTTTGGCGGCCATTTCCATGATTTGGCGGCGGACTTTTTGGCAGGCCTTTAGGGCGGCATTGCCGGCGATAAATGTGTGCCGACTGGCGTGGGTGCCGGCATCCCATAGTGCCAATGCGGTATCAGCGATATTAAAGCTAATGTCTTCGGGTCGGAAACCGAGTGCCTCGGCAATAATCTGGGCCAATACCGTGAAAGAGCCTTGGCCCTGGTCGGTACCGCCGCTGATGACATCCACGTGGCCTTCATCATCGACCTTGATGCGGATGCCATGACCATCGGATTTATATACCCGAGCGCCGCCGGCCACGTGAATCAGGGAAGCCATGCCAACACCCCGGCCATTTTGTTTGCCGCGCTTTTGATCCCATGCAATCTTCTTTTTGACCTCCTGAATGCATTCTGCCAAACCACAAGTGGTGATTTTGAGGTTCATGGGCGTCTGTTCATTGCTTTGATTGCGGTTGATGTATCGGAACTCGGCCGGATCGATTCCAGCGGCCTCGGCCAGCCGGTCCATGGAAGTTTCCACCGCGAAGGTGGCCTGGGGGTTGCCATAGCCCCGCATGGCCTGGGCATAGATGTTGTTGGTGTAAACACAGGTGGCTTTGAAAAATACATTGGGAACCCGGTAAAGCGAAGATATGGGCATCATCATAACCGACGGTGTCGTGGCACCCCACGATGTATAGGCGCCATTGTCCAGCACCGCCTCAACATGCCGAAAAGTCAGCCGGCCGGATTCGTCGCAACCTTGCTCGATGTCAAATACAGCTGGCTGACGCGGCGGCAATGCCTTGAACTCTTCCTCGCGGGTAAATAATATCTTTACGGGCTTGCGCGTTTTGAGTGCCAATTGAATGCAGATAAACTCATAGATATCGGTATCCAGTTTGGTACCGAAACTGCCGCCCACCACCGTATTGCGAACCCGGATTTTTTTTCCGCCTAAACCGATTTTAGCAAAATAATCGGCGATACGCTGTTTGGCACCGAAAACCACATTGGTCTGGCTGTAGAACGTGAGATTGTTATGGGTATCAAATTCAGCCACACACCCACTGGGTCCCATGCAACACTGGTTGACCCATGTCGTCGAAACGCGATCTTTTACGGTAAAGGCTGATTCTTGACGCGCCTTTTCGATATCACCGGCGCTGAATTGCCACGGTAAGGGCAAAATATTGCTGCGCATGGGTCTGCCGCGGGCATCGATTTCGTGAACCAAGGGCGCATCCTTTTGCAGCGCTTCATAGGGATCAAAAAGACCGGGCAGTTCTTCATATTCAACTTCGATCAAATCCAAGGCTGCTTGGGCGATGTCCGGGGTAATGGCCGCAACTGCCGCGACCTCGTCACGAAATTGGCGAACTCGACCCTTCTTGAGCACCGTCTGGTCCTTGATAAAGCCAACGCGAACTTCGGGAATGTCCTCACCTGTAAGCACGGCGCGCACACCCGGCAGTTCTTTGGCCCGTGAGGTGTCGATCCGTTTTATTTTGGCATTGGCATAACTGCTGTATAGAATTTTTCCGTACAACATGCCGGGCAGCTTGAGATCATCGATATAAACGGCCTTACCGGTAACTTTCTCGGTTTCATGGGTTCGGGGGTAATTTTGGCCCACATAACGGTGCTTCGTCATTTTTCCTCCTGCATATTGGCTGCCATGGCAATGGATTCAACAATTTGAACATAACCGGTACATCGACAGATATTACCGGATATGGCGTTACGAATATCCGATTCCGCGGGTTGGGGATTTTTTTCCAGCAGCGCTTTTGCAGACATGATCATGCCGGAGGTACAATAACCGCACTGCACCCCGTTGTTTTCTATAAAGGCCTGCTGAATGGGATCCAAGGTGCCGTCAGGATGGGCAAGGCCTTCAATGGTCTGGACGTTTTTTCCCTCGATTTCCGGGACAGGATACAAGCAGGCGTTCACGCTCTCACCATCGATTAGCACGGTGCAGGCGCCGCATTCGCCCACGCCGCAGCCCTCTTTGGCTCCGGTGAGCTCGAAATATTCCCGCAGGGTTCGCAGCAGGGTCCAGGTAACCGGCACAACGGCTGTTACCGGCTCCCCGTTCAAATTGAATTTGACATCTATGTTATTCATCTAAGTCTCCTTATGAAATGATATTCTTTCCAGGACTTCCAGGCCTCGATATCTACTGTATGTCCTTTTTATTTGCATTTGCGACCGCTTCCTTGGCGACCCGTGGGATCAGTATGCGCACCATGTCTTCCCGATACCAACCTTCACAGCGTAGACTATCCCGGGGTGAGCAACATTCGGGTGAGGAAGCCATTTCACCCGCTTCCTTGAGCAGATCGTCGCTCAGGGTTTTTCCGATTAAATACTCCTCCGCCAGCGGAACCCGGATCGGTGTGGGAGCCGCAACGGTCAATGCGATGCGGGCGTCGTCGATTACGGATTCAGCAGACAGGGACAAACCGATGGCGACACCGATGATGGGCAAATTCATGGCTTTTCGGCGTGAGTGTTTGTGGTAGGCGCTACCAAAATTACCCTTTGGTTTGGGAACAATGATATCGGTCAAGATCTCATCCCATTCCTTGACCGTCTCTGAAGGCCCCACAAAAAAATCTTGAATTGCAACCTCACGCTCACCGCGACTGCTCTGGAGTACCAACCTGGCATCCATGATCATCAGGGGTGCGGCGGTGTCTGCCGAAGGTGCCGCATTGCAGATGTTGCCCCCTAATGTGGCCACGTTGCGGACCTGAATGGAACCCACCTGGGAAGCGCCCTGATACAGGGCGGTGAGCTCGGTTTGGATCAAATCGGACTGCTCGAGCATGCGGTGGGTTGTCAACGCGCCGATGTGATAATCGCCGTTATCTTGAATATAACAAAGATCGTCCAAATTTCGCAGGGATATCAACGCTTCGGCGGAATGGTTGCTTTGCTTGATGTAGACCATGACGTCGGTCCCGCCGGCAATTAATTCTGCTTTGGCGCCGTGTTGTTCCAATAGACCAAACACTTCAGCCAAATCAGCGGGTTTGTGATAGGTGTAGTTGATCATAATTCCTTCCTCTGTCTATATTAGTTTTATATCAAGACCTTATATTTTTCTTACATTGCGAACAACATATCCTAATAATCTTGTTCATTGGGTTTATTGAGTTTATTGGGTTGATGAAAATGTTTAAAATGAGCAAAAAACCGATTACATTAAGCAACCCAATAAACACAACAAACTCAACGAACACAATAAACGCTGTTAGCGGCTTATAGCCTAATAGTCTTCAGCCTAATAGCCTGAGTTCACCGATTATCAAATATCCGTTTCGACTTGCGTTCGGATCGCGGCAGGCTGCAGGTATCCAGCAGCTCCACATCACAGCTGACCATGATGTTGTTTTTTACCTTTTTGCAAATGGTATCTTTAACTGCTTGCGCTTTTTGCGGGTCGAAATATGATCCGCACTCCACCCGCAAGGTCATGGTATCGCGTCCATCAGTACTTCGATCCAGTATCACTTGATACTCACATGAGATTTCCGGAATGGATGACAGGATTTCATCGATCTGCCCGGGGTATATATTGACGGCCCGAAAAATGATCATGTCATCGGAGCGACCGATAATGCTGTCATGCATCGGCAAGATGCTCCCGCAAGAACAGGGATTTGTTATCAGTCGAGTCAAATCCCGCGTGCGATAACGGATCAGGGGCGCTGCCTCTTTACGCAAAGTGGTGACGACCATTTCACCGATTTCGCCCGGTTGTACGGGTTTCAAAGTCTCCGGATCGATAATCTCCAATATATAGTAATCGGCCCAGTAATGGATACCCTCATGCCGGGCGCAATCAAGGCCGGTTCCTGGGCCGTAGAGCTCGGTCATCCCCGGAATATCGAACATATCCTCCAAGCCCAGCAATTCTTTGATACGTTGGCGCATGGCCAAACTGCTGCGTTCCGAACCAAAAATCATTTTTTTCAAAGCGATCTTATCTTTCAGATTACGTCGCTGAACTTCTTCAGCCATCAAAAGCGCCATGCTGGCCGTGCAGCACATAACCGTGGACTGTAAATCCACCAAGAACTGGCACTGCATATCCACGTTCCCAGGACCCACCGGTAGTGCCATGGCTCCGAAGCGCTCGCACCCCAATTGGAATCCCACGCCGGCAGTCCAGACACCGTAGCCCACGGCAATTTGAACACGATCGGATTGGTTTAGGCCTGCCATTTCATAACAGCGGGCAAAAAAGTGGGTCCAGTCATCGATATCTTTCTGGGTATAAGTCAGGATTTTGCGTTTGCCGGTGGTGCCGGATGAGGCATGAATGCGAACCACATCCGTGTCCGCCACCGACAGGAGCGGAAACGGATATCCTTCCCGCAAGTTATCTGCAGTGGTAAACGGTAAGCGTTCGATATCAGCCAAGGAATTAATGTCCTGCGGCAGAACCCCGGCATTATTCAGTCTTTTACGGTAGAATGCGGAGCCATTATAGGCATGCTTTACGGTCCATTTTAAACCGGCCAATTGATGGGCGACCAGCTCATCCGCTGATTGGAAGGCCGGCATGAATGTTTTTGTCATGATGAACCTCTGCTTTTGTAAATCGAGATCAGATTAGGTTAATAAACTGTAAGTAACAAATTCGAATTTAGAATTTTCATTATCCAACGGTATCCATAATGCGCGCTAGATTAAAGATTAAATATCAAGTTTTCTGAGTTTCCATGTCTACTCGTTGTGCATGGCTGACCGCAAAGCCTGGGTCGCGGCTTCATCCGCTTTTGAGGTCTGCGGATCGATCACAACCCCATAATCTTTTTTGGCCTTTTCAGGCGTCACATATTCATCGCTCACATCCTGTTCAACCGCAGCGATGTCTCGCGCCAGGGGATTGCCGAAGCCGCCGCCGCCGGCACTGTAAAAAGCGATAGAATCGCCCGGTTCGCAAAGCGTTAAGCCACTGGGATCTGCGGGCTGTTCGTTTTTCATAAAGCGGGCCTTGGTGCCGGGGAGGCCTTCAAACAGACCACCGGGTGGATAACGGTAACGGCCGGCCTGAACAGCAATGGCGACAGGCGGTATGGGGGCTTTGTCATCATCGGGAATATGCAGCAACATTCTGCGGCCCAGGCCACCACGCATTTTGCCGGGTCCACCTGAATCGCTAACCAATTCCCGGGCAACAACCAATAAGGGTGTATCGCTTTCCAGGATTTCAACCGGTGTGTTGGCACCGTTGGCCGGAAAAATGGCACAATGATGTCCATCCTTGGCATAGCTGGCACCCAGCCCACCGCCCCGGATAATCATGGTATGAAAGGGTTTGCCATCATGGCGTTTACCGTAAAAAATGTTGGTCTGAGCAGGCGTTCCACCGCTATCCGCCATAATTCGCTGTGGAACCGCTTCTGAGAGGGCTCGAAACACCATTTCAGTCATAAAATGACCCACCTGCATCCGGGCGGCAACAGCGGCAGGAAAAGTACAATTGACGACACATTGCTCAGGGGCGGTCATGGATATTGGTCTGATTGCGCCTTCATTGATGGGTAGATCCGGATCAAAGGCACTCTTGATGGCCATGAATACATAGGCATACGTGAAGTTGTAGACCACATTGACGCCCCAGTTGACCTGTGGTGACGTATTGGCAAAATCCACCAGGATATCACTACCTTTAACCGTAACCGTTAAGCATATCTTAATGTCCTGGCGCTGGCCGGCCCCTTCAATGAGGCCCTCATAGGGATAAACGCCATCTGGAATTTGAGAAATGGATTGGCGCATGCTGCGCTCGGTACGATCGATAATTTCATCGGCCAGGTATTCGAGGGAGTCCAGGCCTTCATCACGCATCATTTCGATGATTTTTTCTCCGCATACGTGATTGGCCGCTACTTGAGAGCGAATATCGCCGGTGACCTCTTCCGGTGTGCGGACATTCCAGCGAATCATTTTCAAAAGATCGTCGTTCAAAACACCCGCATCGTATAGTTTGATGGGCGGAATAAAAAGGCCTTCCTCGTACACCTCACGATTGTCCGAGGATACACGTCCCCCGATATCGGAGTGATGGAACACGCAAGCCGTGAAGGCAACTGGTTTATCCTTATAGAAGATGGGGCTCAACACACAGACATCATTTAAATGTCCAGCCAGCAGCCAGGGATCGTTTACGATAATTACATCCCCTGCTTGATAGTCATTCAAAGGTGTGGATTGAATCAGGCGTTTGACGCCCAGGGCCATGGCACCGGCCTGCCCCGGTGTACAAAATGTGCCCTGCACCAGTTCTTGCCCGCGGTGATCCGTAAACATGCAGGTATAATCGTGGGCATCCCGCAACAGACTCGAAAAGGCGGTACGCGCCACCGATGCATCGGCTTCATCCACAATGGCGATCATCCGTCTCCACAGAATTTCAAGGCGGATGG
>Ga0180435_10005914_pt1 | contig 11816 bp, 9 predicted proteins | sample SS_ome_3_FD_132467 | JGI IMG/M metagenome (GOLD analysis project Ga0180435, IMG submission 132467) | Hypersaline lake sediment archaeal communities from the Salton Sea, California, USA - SS_3_S_1 metaG | ecosystem: Environmental > Aquatic > Non-marine Saline and Alkaline > Hypersaline > Sediment...
CTTCTCACATTCGACGGCGCAGGGCTTGTGACCCCGACTTACGATCAGAAGGTGGTGCTCTTCGGTGTGCAGCCGCTGGACGCACAGGCCATACGCATACTCGATAGGGCCTTTCGCGAGCCCATAGCAGACACGCACTATGTGCGGCGGAGGAAGAGGATGCTCATAGTGGGGGTCGAGGGGCGCGATTATCCCGAAGGATTCTCTGCCCAGCTAGGCATCGGGGCTCCAGATAATCTCGATATGGTCCTTTTCGATGAGGGGGAAAGATATGTCATAAGGACTTTCACCGACGGCGGAAAGGACCTGGTGAAAAACGACAATATCAAGGCAGCGGACATGCCCGAAAGGGATCTTCAGATGGATGAGGGTGAAAAGCTCGACCTGAAAAAGATAGAGGCATTCCTGGACAAGGGTCCCGACCAGCCCCTGTGGCATGAGCTGGCCGAGAAATGCTTCGCATGCGGTGCCTGCTCATATGTCTGCCCGATATGCCATTGCTTCGACGTCGAGGACAGGATATCATTGTCCGGCAATGAGGGCGAGAGGATGAGATGCTGGGACTCATGCATGCTCGCCGACTTTGCGGCGGTGGCAGGCGGCGGGAATTTCCGAAAGGAAAGATATGAGCGGATACACAACTGGTATCATCACAAATTCAGCCGGGCCATAAAGGAGAGGGGAGAGCCGGATTGTGTCGGCTGCGGCAGATGCATACAATACTGCCCCGCAAAGATAGACATACTCGGGGCCATAAAGGAGTGTGAGAGGCAAGGATGAACACATATGAGCCATTAAAGACGACGGTCAAGGAGGCGAAGCTCCTAAGCCACGACAGCATGCTACTGGATCTCACATTCGATGACAGCGTACAGGCCTCCAATTTCAGCTTCATACCAGGACAGTTCGTAGAGGTGTCCCTCCCCGGATACGGGGAGATACCCGTGGGCATAGCGTCCGCGCCTTCCCGCACTGACGGGATAGACGTCTCCGTTAGAAAGGTCGGCAATGTCTCAGGCGCCATACACCGCCTCGAGGCGGGGGACAAGGTCGGAGTGCGGGGGCCATTCGGCAATGGATTCACAAAGGAGATGATAGGGGGCAAGGACCTAATCATCCTCTCCGGCGGCTGCGGCATACCGCCCATGAGGTCGCTGGTGCTCGATATCATAGATAATAGGGGCGACTACGGTGAAGTCCATTTCCTATACGGCGCAAGGACTCAGAATGAGCTCCTGTTCCGCAAGGAATACGCTGGATGGGAAAAGAAAGTCAATGTCCTTTTGACCACCGACACCGAGGAGGGGACAGACCCCGGCCTTGGGATGGACTGCGCGACAGGCGTTGTCACAACTCTCCTGGACAAGGTAGTCCTGACAGACGATATGGTCGCTGTCATGTGCGGGCCGCCCATAATGTACAAGTTCGTCATACAAAAGCTCCAACAGATGGGCATGAGCGATGACCGCATTTTGGTCTCGCTTGAGAGGAGGATGAAATGCGGGATAGGCAAGTGCCAGCACTGCACGTCCGGCTCCCAGTATGTGTGCATGGACGGTCCAGTTTTCACATATGAGAAGGTGAAAAGCGAATACGGGGGCCTGTGATGAAAAAGCTGCCAAAGCCGCGGATAGCCATCTTCGACTTCACAGATTGTGAGGGCTGCGAGGTCGAGTTCATAAATCTCAAAGAGCAGCTTCTGGAGCTTCTCGCAGGCGTTGATATAGTCAATTGGAGGCTGGCCAAGGAGGGCAATGAGCCCGGACCATTCGATATCGCATTCATAGAGGGGACGCCTGTGACCCCTGATGAGCAGGAGCTTTTGCGCCAGATACGGGAGACCAGCCAGTATGTCATAGCGCTCGGTGCCTGCGCATGCACGGGCGGGATACCCGCAATAGTCGAGGACAAGATAGAGCGCCCCGCATTCTACAAAAAGCTCTATCCCCCGGAGTATGAGCCGCGGGGCACAGAAGCCAAGCCCCTCTCCCACTATGTGAAGGTGGATTTCGAGATAAACGGATGTCCGGTCGACAAAAGGGAGATAGCACGGTATATCTCTGCGCTGCTGTCCGGACAGATCCCGGAAGACAGGGACTTTCCGGTATGCCTTGAATGCAAGATAAACGACAATAGATGCAGGCTGGTCAATGACCAGCCATGCCTTGGGCCCATCACGCGGGGCGGATGCAAGGCTTTCTGCGTGACGCAGGGCAAGCATTGCTATGGCTGCTACGGGATAGTCAAGGACGGCAACTTCCCCGCCATGGTGAAACGGCTGGAAGAGATAGTGGGGCCGCAAGAGACCGAGAGGATGCTCAATATGTTCCTTCGGGAGACCGAGCAGTACCAGGAGTATTACGGAGAAAAATGAAGGAGATAGTTCCGCATTATATAGCAAAGATCGAAGGACACGGGAGCCTCAGGATAGACTATACCACAGACTCTGCAAAGATGCAGATACACGAGGGGGAGAGGCTTTTTGAGGGCATGCTCATAGGCCGCGACTTCATGGACGGCGTGTTCATACCTCAGAGGATATGCGGGGTATGCCCGACTGCACATTGCATGGCGGCCTTGAAGGCCCTTGAATATGCCATGGGCGTAGAGGTCTCAGAGACCACAAGGAGCCTGAGAAAGCTAATGCTCGCAGGCCAGATAATACAAAGCCATGCCCTGCACCTGTTCTTTCTGGTGCTTCCCGACTACATGCATGTCGACTCTGTCATAAACATTGCCACAAAGCATCCCGACAAGTTCGGCCTCGCATTGAGGCTCAAAAAGATCGGGGATAAGATCGTTGAGGTGGTCGGGGGAAGGCCGGTGCATCCCGTAACCCCCGAGGTCGGCGGCTTTTCCAAGGTCCCATCCGCAAAGGTCCTCGGGGACCTTCGGGACGAGATCGAGGAGCTTCTTCCCGATGGCCTTGCCTGCATAGAACTGTTCTCATCGCTTCAGGTGCCCGAGCTTGAGAATCCGAGCCAGTATCTCAGCATAAGGGCGGAGAGCCAGTACGGATTCTATGGCGGAAAGATAGTGAATTCGACAAGCGGCGACGCATTCGATATAGCGGACTACAACGACCATGTGGCAGAGATCGTGAGGCCATATTCGACGGCAAAGTTCGCAAAGACGCAGGAGAAGGGCTTCATGGTGGGATCGCTTGCGAGGATGAACCTCCATTCAGACCTCATGAATCCCATGGCGAAGCAGGCGACCGCGGAAAGCGGGGTCAAGTTCCCCTCATACAATAGCTTCCACAATAATCTGTGCCAGGCCATAGAGATCCTCCACTTCCTGGAGGAGGCCATAATAAGGATAGACGATGTATGCGGCACGAATGCCGGCCTTGCAGACCACAAACAGGATGTTCGCGTGAGGGCGGGCGTCGGCTCGGGCGCTGTAGAGGCGCCAAGGGGCACGCTCTATTATACATACGGCGTCGGCGGCGACGGAAAGATAACCGAATGCAATATCATAACGCCGACGGTGCAGAACCTCGCAAATATAGAGTTCGATGCCGCGGAGCTTTTGCATATCACCGAAGGCAAGGAAAGGGAAGAGAGGGAGGACCTTCTGGAGATGCTCGTACGTGCATATGACCCCTGCATAACCTGCTCGGTGCACTGATGGCTGTCGCCTATCCTCTTTTGGTGGAGTCGGTCGACGGCGGGTCGGCCACCGTGAGCCTCAAGGGCAAGAGGATGACCGTTGATGTGGGTATGATATCGGACCTTTCCCCCGGTGACTATGTCCTCGCACATGGCAGCCTTGCGATACAAAAGCTGTCGCCCGAACAGGGAAAGGTAACCATCAGCATGCTCGAACAGGTCGAAGAGTATATGGGGGGCTGATCACTTGCCAGCCCGCTCCACAGCGTCCCTGAAGATGCCCTTCAATGACTGGTCATGGAAGACCAATTCAGTGTGCGGATAGGCTATGATGACCTTGCCGGCATTCTCCCCATTTGTGAACTCTGACATTATCCTCTCTGTTATCTGCGATTTGACATAATGGCGCCTGTTCACCTTCACAAGGTATTTCACACGGACCACAAGGGATGACTCGGCGAAATTTGTGAAGACAAGGGGCTCCTCTGAGAGCTCGCTCTCCTGCTGGGTCCCATAAAGGTATGGCTTCATCCTCTCGACCGCCTTTTTCATGGTCTCGCCCGCGATGTCTTGGGCCGCCTGCTTTATGATGGTCCTGGCCAGTTCCGGGTCGCTCTCATAGGTGACAGAAACCTTCACATGGTCCCATACGAAGGGGAAGTCCGAGCTATAGTTCATGACCGGCTCTGTGAGCACGAAGCTATTTGGCAGGGATATCTTTATGCCCGTCGGGTCGTCGCCACCAAGCTCCCCCCCGACCTGCATGACGACGGTATAGAACATGCTTATCTCGTATACGTCGCCCTTTATGCCCTTAACGAAGATCCTGTCACCGACCTTGTAGGTCTTCTTGCTCATTATCACTATCCAGCCGAGCGCCGAGGTAAGGGGCTGCTGCAGCGCGATTGCAAGGCCAGCGGAAAAGACACCGAGGCTTATGCCTATGGACTCCAGGCGCCCCGTGTACTGGCCGAGTATGAAAAGGAGCGTTATGGCGGCTATCACATAGTTCCAGGTCCTCAAAACGATGCCCCTGGCAGTGGGGTCCAAAAAGAAGAAGAACTTGTCAAGGACCGCGGTTGTGAGCTTCAGAAAGAGGGTGGCGACCATGGCTATGAGCGTGGATATCATTATCCTCACAAGCATATCCCTTTGGCCTGCCGTGAATTCCATAAGCCCGACATTCACCGATACCTGTATGATGCTCAAAAAGACCAGGAGGGCCAAAAGGACGCTGATGACCTTAGAGTGGGCATTGTCAAGGCCTGCGAGTATGTCCTCGAGCGTCTTGCTCCTTTCCGCATGGGGTATGCTAAAGCTTACCATGGCTCTCTTAATACTGTATCGCTGGATTTATATTCGTTTAGGAGAAATTTAGTGTGTTCCCAACATGGTTTCTTTGACTACTCCACTGCATGAGGCTCATGAGCGCCTCAATGCCAAGATGATAGACTTCTCGGGATGGGAGATGCCCATCCAGTATGGGGGGGTCGTCGCCGAGCACAGGGCCGTCAGGGAGTCGGCGGGGCTTTTCGATGTCTCGCATATGGGGGAGTTCCTTGTCTTCGGCCACCATGCCACAGGGTTCATAAACGGCCTCATAACAAATGATGTCGAGTCCCTCTCAGACGGCAGATGCCTCTATACTCCCATGTGCTATGAGTCCGGGACGATCGTCGACGACATACTCGTCTACCGATACAATGAAGACTATTATATGCTGGTCGTCAATGCCGGAAATATAGGCAAGGACTTCTCATGGATAGAAAAAATGAGGGGGGAACAGCTGAAGTGCCTGGCAGAGGAGAAGGACTGCGACAATCCCGAGGAGGGGCTAACGCTTAGGAATGTGTCCGAGAGCACCGCTCTTCTTGCGCTTCAGGGGCCCGATGCACAGAAGATACTCTCGGGTCTGACAGAATACGACCTGTCTTCGATAAAAAGATTCTCATTCGCACAGGATGTCCCCCTTGCGGAGGCCTCATGCATAGTGTCGCGCACAGGCTATACCGGCGAGGACGGCTTTGAGGTATATGCCGGCAGGTCGGATGCAGTCGAGATATGGGACGAGATACTCGAAGCGGGCGCAGTGCCAGCCGGCCTGGGTGCCAGAGACACCTTGCGCCTTGAGGCGGGACTGATGCTCTACGGAAATGACATAAGCGACAAGACCACCCCACTTGAGGCGCCGCTGTCCTGGACCGTCAAGATGGGCAAAGGCGATTTCATGGGCCGCGATGCCCTTGTAAAACAGCTCGATGCGGGGATTGACAGAAGGCTCGTCGGCATAAAGATGGAGGGCAGGGGAATACCCCGGCCCGGATATGACATGGAGTTCGAGGGAAAGAAGGTCGGAATGGTAACATCCGGCACGCATTCCCCGACCCTGGGCATCGGGATAGCACTGGGATATGTCGATATGGAGGCTTCGGGGGCTGGAGGGCAGCTGTCTGTCAGGATACGGGACCAGCTTCATGAGGCCCGGATAGTCGATCTGCCTTTCTATAGCAGATAACAGATATAAACCCCACATACCTATACATTGGGAATATGCAAGCAGCTTTAGCACTGGAGGACGGCACATACCTTGCCGGCAGGCATTTCGGCGCCGATCCCGGTGCCGAGGGAGAGCTTGTTTTCAATACCTCGATGACCGGCTATGTCGAGGCCCTGACAGACCCGAGCTATGCGGGCCAGATACTGATGATGACCTATCCTCTCATAGGCAATTATGGCGTCAACCCGGACGATTTCGAGTCCGACGGCGTCAAGGCCGAGGGATTCGTCGTAAAGACAATATGCGATCGCCCGAGCAACTGGACATCCAAGATGAGTGTCAGCGAGCTTCTCAGCCAAAATGGCGTATCCGGCATAGAGGGTATAGACACACGGATGCTCACAAGAAAGACCCGGGACCTTGGGGCCCTAAAGGCTGTCATCGCAGTCGGAGACCATGACCGCCAAGAGCTTGTGCAAAAGGCGGTCGAACAGGCGCCTATAACCGAAAAGGACGTCGTGGACGGGGTTTGCGTCAGGCAACCCAAAAAGATGGGTGAGGGCGGCAAAAAGGAGATAGTCCTCATCGACTGCGGCATAAAGATGAACATAGCCCGAAAGCTCATAGAGCATGGCCTTGATATCACGCTCGTCCCCTATGACTGCCCGGCAAAAGACATACTCAAGATGGACCCTGCAGGGGTCTTCATATCCAATGGCCCGGGGGACCCCTCAAGGGTCGGCCCCACCATTAAGACCATAGCAGAGCTTGCAGGTGCGGTACCTATGGCGGGCATATGCCTGGGGCATCAGTTGACTGCACTGGCAATGGGCGCCAAGACATTCAAGCTGAAATTCGGCCACAGGGGAGCCAATCAGCCAGTAAAGGACTTTGAGACCGGGCGTGTTTTCATCTCAAGCCAGAACCACGGCTTTGCAGTGGACGACAGATCCCTGCCCAAGGGGCTTGCGGTAACGCAGGCGAACCTGAATGACCATACCGTAGAGGGCCTTGCCCATGAGACCCATCCCATCTTCAGCGTTCAATACCACCCTGAGGCGGCGCCGGGCCCGCATGACACATTCTTCTTCTTCAAAAGATTCATAAAGATGCTGGGGTGATATGATGCCGAAAAGGGATGACCTAAAAAAGATAATGATAATCGGTTCGGGCCCCATCATCATAGGCCAGGCCGCTGAATTCGATTATTCCGGCTCTCAGGCATGCAAGGCATTGCGCGAGGAGGGATATGAGGTCGTGCTCGTCAATTCCAATCCAGCGACCATAATGACCGACCCGGAGATGGCCGACAGGACATATGTCGAGCCATTGAGCCTTGAGGCGGTTACAAAGATAATAGAGACTGAAAAGCCTGATGCGCTCCTTCCGACACTGGGCGGCCAGACCGCCCTCAACCTGGCGATGCAGCTTGGGGAGGCAGGGGTCCTTGACGACAATAGGGTCGAGCTCATAGGGGCATCGCTTGAGGCCATCAAAAAGGCAGAGGACCGCGATCTTTTCAAAAAGGCCATGGAAAAGATAGGCCTGGACATGCCGCAAAGCGGCGTTGCCAATGATTACCAAAGGTCCCTTGAATTGGCCAGGGAGATAGGCTTCCCCGTGATCGTGAGGCCCGCCTTCACTCTCGGCGGCACCGGCGGGGGCATCGCAAAGACCGAGGAGGAATTCGAATCGGTCGTCGAGCACGGCCTTGCCGTGTCGCCCATACACGAGGTCCTCATAGAGGAGGGCATAATGGGTTGGAAGGAGTTCGAATACGAGGTCATGAGGGACCGCGCAGACAATGTCGTGATCATCTGCTCCATAGAGAACTTCGATCCCATGGGCGTCCATACCGGCGACTCCATAACCGTCGCCCCAGCCCAAACTCTCACGGACAAGGAATACCAGAGGCTCCGCGACGCATCCATCGCGGTGATACGGGAGATAGGGGTGGACACCGGAGGGTCGAATATACAGTTCGCGATGCATCCGGGATCGGACCGGCTGGTCGTCATAGAGATGAACCCCCGGGTCAGCCGCTCATCGTCACTGGCATCCAAGGCCACAGGATTTCCCATAGCAAAGATAGCCGCCAAGCTCGCTGTGGGATACACCCTCGATGAGATACCAAATGACATAACCCGCGAGACCCCTGCGAGCTTTGAGCCCACAATAGACTATGTCGTCATTAAGGCGCCGAGATTCGCATTCGACAAGTTCCCAAGCGCAAGCCCAGTGCTTTTCACGCAGATGAAAAGCGTCGGTGAGGTGATGTCCATAGGCCGTACATTCGAGGAGGCGCTGCAAAAGTCGCTGCGCTCCCTTGAGGCCGGCCGCGCAGGCATCTGCCGCGACGGCAAGGATAAAAGCCCGAGCATCGAGGAGCTTGAGCAGGCCATATCGGTGCCGACGGCTCAGAGGATATTCCAGCTTTATGAGGCCTTCAAGGCCGGATTGAGCACGGAGCGGGTATCTGCGCTTTCCACCGTCGATCCCTGGTTTCTGGACCGGATAAAATACATCGTGGATGTGGAGGCCAAAATAGACGCGGCAGGCAGCCTGGAAAAGGCCGACCGCGACCTTTTTGACATCGTCAAAAAGGCCGGCTTCTCCGATATACAGCTTTCAAAGATGCTGGGGGCAGACGAGGTCTCGGTGAGGGAGAAAAGGGAAAAGCTGGGCATAAAGGCGGTCTACAAGATGGTGGACACATGTGCGGCGGAATTCGACGCCAAGACCCCCTACTATTACTCCACATACGAGGACGAGGACGATCCCATAAGGGATCGCAAGAAGTCAGTCATAGTGATAGGCTCCGGGCCCAATAGGATTGGGCAGGGCGTGGAATTCGACTACTGTTGCGTGCATGCGGTGCAGTCCCTGAAGGAGCAGGGCTATGATGCCATAATGATCAACAATAATCCCGAGACGGTCTCAACGGACTATGACACATCGGACCGCCTCTATTTCGAGCCCATCACAAGCGAGGATGTCCTAAATATCTATGAGAGGGAGAAGGCCGAGGGCATAATAGTCCAGTTCGGCGGCCAAACGCCCTTGAATATCGCCCAGGACCTATCTGAGAGGGGTGTCAAGATACTCGGGTCGAGCCCGGAGAGCATTCAGACCGCAGAGGACAGAAAGCTCTTCGGCGAGATCATAGAGAGGCTCGGCATACCACAGCCAAGGGGCGAGACCGCTCATTCCGTGAAGGACGCTGTGAAAGCAGCCGAAGACATAGGCTATCCCGTCATGGTGAGGCCGTCATTCGTCCTTGGCGGGCGCGGCATGGCCATAGTCTATGACCAGGAGATGCTTTTGGAATACGCGGAGGCGGCCGTCGATGTCTCGGTCGATCATCCCATGCTCATAGACAAGTTCATGGACCATGCCCTCGAGGTCGAGGTCGACGCCATCTCCGACGGCACGGACGTCTATGTCGCCGCCATAATGGAGCATATAGAGCTTGCAGGCATTCATTCCGGGGACTCTGCCTGCGTCATACCCTCAAGGCACATATCGGCCGATAATATAAAGACAATAAACGAATACACTGAAAAGCTGGCGAAAGCCCTGGATGTCTGCGGCCTTATGAACATACAGTATGTCGTCTTCGAGGATAAGGTCTATATAATCGAGGCGAATCCGAGGGCCTCCCGGACCGTCCCATATGTCAGCAAGGTGACTGGCGTCCCCATCGCCAAGCTCGCGACAAAGGTCATAATGGGGAGCAAGCTCGCAGACATCGCCCCAAAAAAGAGGGAGATGCCATATTATGCGGTGAAGGAGGCGGTATTCTCATTCGGCAAATTCCCAGGGGTCGACCCGGTCCTTGGCCCTGAGATGAAATCAACCGGGGAGGTCATGGGAATAGCAGAGACTTTCGGCATGGCATACTACAAGGCGATGGAGGCATCCGGCATGGCATTGCCCAAGGCGGGAACGGTCCTTTTCTCGCTTGCCGACAGGGACAAGGAGAGGATGGCCCCGGTTGCACGAACGCTATCCGAGCTCGGATATGTGATACGCGCGACCGTGGGCACCCGCAAGTTCCTGGAAAGCCAGGGCATAGTATGCGAGACCGCGCATAAGCCCGGGGAGGCGGCCAAGAACCTTCTCGACGACATAGTGGAGGGGCGTGTGCAGATGATAATAGACACACCCGATGGCGGCGGCAAAAAGGATTCCGACCATATAAGAAAGGCCGCCATAAGGAGCAAGATACCGTATATCACAACATCTGCTGCGGCCAAAGCCGCGGTCGAGGGGCTTGAAGAAGTGAAGAAGCTCGATTATGCGGTAGGCTGCCTGCAGGACTATCACAAGCTCTAGGGCACTTATATTGCCTCCCGAGGATATATTCAAGATGGACCTTTTGAACCTCTGGGATTACGATGGGGACTGGATACGGGGCCTCATAGCCGATTCGATAAAGATGAAATCGGATCCAGGCCGATACCGGGACGCCCTGTTCGGCAAGGTCCTGTCTATGCTCTTCATGAAGCCCTCAACGAGGACGCGGGTCTCATTCGAGGCCGGCATGGGCCATCTTGGCGGGCAGGCCATATATCTCGACTGGCGGACGACCAATTTCACGAAGGGCTCGCTCACCGACGAGATAAAATGCCTCGACAGGTACTCCGATATCATAATGGCGCGCGTGATGGCGCATGGGGAGATTACAGAGATAGCGGATGCCGCAAAAGTCCCCGTGATAAACGGATTATGCGACACTTATCACCCTTGCCAGGCATTGGCGGACCTGCAGACCATATATGAGAAGCTGGGCCGCTGGGACTTCAAGATAGCTTATGTCGGCGACGGGAATAATGTCTGCAATAGCCTCATACTCGGCGCAGCCAAGGTCGGAGCCAAGATCAACATTGCGGCACCCCCCGGATATGAGCCCGACGAAAAAGCGGTCGACTTCGGCACACAGCATGGCCTCAAGCTCACCCAAGATCCTGCGATCGCATGTGAAGGCGCAGACATAGTCTATACGGATACCTGGATCTCCATGGGCGAAGAGGAGGAGAAGGCAAAAAGGCTTGTGGCATTCAAGGATTTCACGGTAACGAAAGAGCTTCTCGGCGACGCTTATTTCATGCATTGCCTGCCGGCCATAAGGGGGCAGGAGGTGGCTGACGATGTCCTTGACTCGCCAAATTCCATAGTATTCGATCAGGCCGAGAACCGCATGCATGCGCAAAAGGCCGTGATGCTAAGGCTCATGGACATCGGGATATAGGAGACCATGGGGCACACTATAATACTGGGGGCCGGGATATCCGGGCTTGTCGCAGCTTATGAGCTTTCCAGATCCGGCGAGCAGGTCACGGTCATCGAAAGGAACGACCATATCGGCGGCCTCGCCGCGACCATAGGATTTTCGGGCCTTAAGGGGGATCTTGGCTCGCACAGGCTGCACAAGGACACGGACCCCGAGCTTTTGGCCTATCTTGAGCGGGTGCTTGGAGAAAAGCTCCTCAAAAGGCCACGCAATGGCAGATTCTACTTCAATGGGAGATTCATAAGCTATCCCCCCAATATGACCAGCCTCCTCTTCGAGCTTTCCAAAAGGAGCTTTCTCATGCTGGGACTCAGCTTTCTGTCCGGGCTTTTGACAGGGACCAGGGGGCATGGCGACAATTTCGAGAAGGTCATGTCCTCCAGAGTGGGCAAAAAGGCATATGAATCATTCTATC
>Ga0180435_10005916_pt1 | contig 11812 bp, 6 predicted proteins | sample SS_ome_3_FD_132467 | JGI IMG/M metagenome (GOLD analysis project Ga0180435, IMG submission 132467) | Hypersaline lake sediment archaeal communities from the Salton Sea, California, USA - SS_3_S_1 metaG | ecosystem: Environmental > Aquatic > Non-marine Saline and Alkaline > Hypersaline > Sediment...
GCCGCCCTCACCCGCTGGCTCAACGAAACCGACGGCCACCCGCAAACCCTGCTGGAAGCCCTCGACGCCTCGCAGGCCTGAGTCAAGCACATTGTTCCCCTGAAGTTTCACTCGCTGTCTGCCGGGTTGAGTGTCCCCGCCGCCAGCATGGGCAAGATGTTCATTGTAAGAGCGGGCTTGCCCGCGACCTGCCAAGTGGCTTGAGCATGCCGTAGCCATCGCGGCCAAGGCCGCTCTTACAATTCAAGGATCACCAGCCCACAAAAACGTGCAAGACTCCACAGCACGTCTCCTCATCTAATCCCGCCTTCTCTTCATGGATCTCTTGCTTGTCACGGGCAGCCTGTATAATGCGCGGGCGCACCGATCAACGGGGGAGAGCGTCATGGCCGAACAGCAGCAGGAAGAAAAAACGGCACGGCATCTCGAACGGCTGTCAGAGGCCCTCGACTCCGGCACGCAGTTCCAGGTCCGCAAACTGCTGAACAACCTGTCGGCCGCCGAGATCGGCGACCTGCTGGAGTCCCTGCCCGTCGCCAAGCGCCTCGCGGTCTGGGAGATGACCGACCCCGAACTCGACGGTGAAGTCCTCGTCGACGTCAACGACGAGGTACGCGGCACCCTGATCCGGGGCAGCACGCCGGACGAACTCGTCGCGGCCGTCGGCGACCTCGACCTCGACGACCTCGCCGATATCCTCGACGACCTGCCCGACGCGGTCACGACCAAGGTCCTGAACGCGATGACCCAGCAGGACCGCCATCGCCTGGCACAGGTCCTGTCCTACCCCGAGGACTCGGCCGGCGGCCTGATGGACCCGGACTTCCTGTCCGTCCGCCCCGACGTGACCCTCGACGTCGTGCTGCGTTACCTGCGCATGCGCGAAGAATTGCCCGAGGTTTTCAACCAGTTGTTCGTGATCGACCGCAACGGCCGTTACCTCGGCAGCCTGAGGGTGGCCGTCCTGCTGACCCAGCCGCCGGAATCCACCGTCGGCGAACTCATGGACAGTTCCATCAAGGCCATACCGGTTACGCTGCCCGCGCGGGACGTGGCGATGGAATTCGAACACCACGACCTGGTCACCGCGCCGGTCACCGATCCCGACGGTCGATTGATGGGCTGGATTTCGGTCGACGACGTGGTCGACGTGATCCGCGAGGAAGCCGAGCACACGATGCTGGCCGGCGCCGGCCTCGACGAGGAAGACGACATGTTCGCGCCCATCGTGCAATCCGCGCGGCGGCGCTGGATCTGGCTGGGCGTCAACCTGGTAACGGCCTTCCTGGCGGCCTTCGTGCTCTACGCCTTCGAACCCACGCTCGACCAGATCGTCGCCACCGCGGTGCTGTTTCCGATCGTGATGAGCATGGGCGGCATCGCCGGCACCCAGACTCTGACCCTGATGATCCGCGGCATGGCGACCGGCCAGGTCAGCAGCAGCAACGCCACCGCCCTGCTGCGGCGGGAACTCGCGGTGGGCATGCTCAACGGGGTGGTGTTCTCCATCGTGATCGCGGTGATCGCGATGATCTGGTACGAAGACGTGCCGCTCGGCCTGGTGATGGCCGCGGCGATCCTGGTCAATTTGGTGGCCGGCGCGCTGGCCGGCGCGCTCATCCCGGGCATGCTGCGCCGCATGTCGATCGACCCCGCCCTCGCCGGCGGCGTGGTGCTGACCACCGTGACCGACGTGATCGGCATCGTCGCCTTCGTCGGCCTCGCGACCTTTATTCTGCTGCGCTGAGGTCCGGTTTCTCCGCCACGTCGTTGCGGATGTACACGGGCTGCGCCATCGCCGCATTCAAGGGGTCATTGGTTTCCAGCCAGGCCTTGGCCAGTTCCAGAACGGCGGCCGCGCGGGGCCAGATCCCGGGCAGGCAGGCGGACGCACTCTCGGCCAGGCGGCTCAGCGCCTGGTAACGCTCGAAACCGTTGCCGGCCGCCAGCCATTCGCCCGGCGGCGACAGCGACTCCGGTGCACAAACTCCTTCTTCCCCGTCCGGCACGACGCGGCCATCATCGTCCGGCCTGAACGCCGCGTGGAAAACTTCACCCATCCGCGCGTCCATCGCTACCAGGATACGCGCCGTCGCCGGCACGGCGCGAGCAACGACTACGCCCTGCGCCACCGCGGCCAGCGAAGACACCGGCACCACCGGGCGGTCGGCGCCCCAGGCCAGGCCCTGCACCACGCCGATGCCGATGCGCAGGCTGGTGAAGCTGCCCGGACCCCGTCCGAAGGCGATCGCGTCGAGGTCGCCGGCGCGCAGGCCGGCCTCGGCCAGCAGGTCGCTGATCATCGGCAGGATCAGCTCGGCGTGCCTGAGCGGCGCGTGTTCGAAGCGTTCGCGCACGTCGCCGTCCACCGCCAGCGCGGCCGAGCAGGTTTCCGCGGACGTTTCGATCGCCAGCATCCTTTTCATCTGAGGAAATCCTCGGCTTCGTCCCGGTTCAAAGCCTGGGTCATCGGCGGCAGGCTTTCAAGGAAAACCGCGCCGTAGCCGCGCGTGCGCAGGCGCGGATCGCAGATCACCAGCACGCCGCGGTCGTTGACGTCGCGGATCAGCCGTCCCGCGCCCTGCTTCAGCGCGATCACGGCCTGCGGCAGGTACAGTTCGGTGAAGGGGTTGCCGCCGCGGCGGCGCAGCATGCCGCTGCGGGCCTCCAGGACCGGGTCGTCCGGCGCCGCGAACGGCAGCTTGTCGATCACCACCAGCGACAGCGCCTCTCCGATCACGTCCACGCCTTCCCAGAAGCTCGCGGATCCCAGCAGGATGCCGTCGCCGGACCGGCGAAACCGCTCCAGCAGCAGGCTGCGCGGTTGTTCGCCCTGCACGAACAGCGGAAAGGCGACGCGCTCGGCCAGCAGTTCGGCCGCCAGCCGCAGGCTGCGGTGGGCGGTGAACAGCAGGAAGGCGCGGCCGCGGCTGGCCTCCAGCAACGGCACCACGTCGTCCAGCAGCGCCGGCACGAAGCCCGGGTCGCGCGGCTCGGGCAATGACTCCGGCAGCCACAGGCGGGCGTTGTTGACATAGTCGAAGGGCGAGTCGAGCTGCAGCGTGGCGGCGTCCCGCAGCCCCATGCGGTCGGTGAAGTGACGGAAGTCCCCCCGCACGCTCAGCGTGGCCGAGGTGAACAGCCAGGCCGCGTCAACCTGCTCGCGGAACGCGTCGAAGGCGGTCGCGACCTCCAGCGGCGTGATGTGCAGGGCGAATCCCCGACCGCGCTGCTCGTACCAGCGCACCTCGCCCTCGCCTTCGGCGGCATCGAAGCGGTCGAAGGCTAACTGCACGGCGCGCAGGCGCTCGAGGCAGCCGTCCATGCCGCGCGCTCGCCCTTCCAGCTTCGGAATTTCCCCGGCCAGCGCCAGCACCGAGCGGTCGAGCGCCTGCAGGGCGCCGCGCGCTTCCGGGTCGTCCAGCAAAGCGGACCAACTGCCCCTTTCCTCGCCACGATCGGCGATCGCCAGTTGCAGTTCCTTCAGTTTCTGCAGGCAGTCGGCCACCGGTTCGCGCAGCACGCCCATCGCGCCGCTGACCTCCGCGCTCTCGGCCAGCAAGTCGCGGCACAGATCCTGGATCTGCCGCGCCGACAGGGTCGTGCTGAAAAAGCGCGACGCGGTTTCGGGCGCCTGGTGGGCCTCGTCGACGATGAAGGCGCCGGCGCCGGGCAGCACCTCGCCGAACCCGCTCTGCTTGATGGCCATGTCGGCGAACAGCAGGTGGTGATTGACCACGACGACGTCGGCCTCCTGGGCCTCGCGGCGGGCCCGGGCGACGAAACAGCGGTCGATCTCGGGGCAGTCGGCGCCCAGGCAGTTATCGGCCGTGGAGGTCACGAATGGCATCAGGCCGCTGTCCTCGCCGACCACCCCGGCGATCGACAGATCGCCGTCGACGGTGCGCGCCGACCAGTCCTGGACCGCCCGCAGCTCGATCGCCGCGTCGCGCGACGGCAAACGGCCCTCGGTGCGCGCGGTATGCATGCGGTGCAGGCAAAGATAGTTGCCGCGGCCCTTCAGCAGCGCGGTGGTGACGGACGAATCCAGCGCCTCGCGCACCAGCGGCAGGTCGCGGAAGAAGAGCTGGTCCTGCAGGGTCTTGGTGCCGGTCGAGATGATCACCTTGAGCCCGCTGAGCAGCGCCGGCACGAGGTAGGCCAGGGTCTTGCCGATGCCGGTGCCGGCCTCGGCGACCAGCGTTTCGCCGGTCTCCAGCGTCGCCTGCACCGCCTCGGCCATGCGGATCTGGGCCTCGCGCGGCGCGAAACCGTCCAGCGCTTCGGCGAAGGGGCCGTCCGGGCCGAGCAGTCGGGCGGCCTCGCCGCTGGCCTGGTCCGAGGGCGCCATCGGAGGCGTCAGAGGCCTTCCGGCTTGGTGATCTTGCAGGCCCGGGCGTGCTGCTCGGCCTCCGCCGCGCCCCGCTCGTCATCGAGGTATTCGCGGGCGACGCCGATGGTGCGCCAGTTGCGGCTGCACAGTTCTCCGACGCGGGGGCCCAGGTCGTAGGACCGGCTCGCGAAGCCCATGGCCTGGTCGTAGTCGCGCAGCTGCAACTGGACCTCCGCCATGGACTGCAGCAGTTCGGGGTTGCGCGGCTGGATGCGCAGGGCGCGCTCCAGCAGCATGGCGGCCTGCTCGTGCCGCCCCTCCAGCTCGGCCGAGGAGGCGTCCGCCATCAGCTCGGCGACGGCCGGGTTCTCCAGGGGGAACACCTGCACGCCCGCGCTCTCCTCGCGCGCGGGCTGGCGCACACGCTCGTCCACCACCGACGGACCGGGACCCGGCGGCGGCGCGGAAGCGCAGGCCGCGAGCAGCAGCGAGAGGCCGGCCGCCAGGCCCGCGACACGGAAATTCATCGGATTATTGATCGTCACGCCCAAACCATTTCTTCCACAGCGATTCCTTGTCCTTTTCCTGCGCGGTCGCACCGCAGGCCGTCGTGTCCCGCGGCTCGGAGCCGTCCACGTAAGGCAGCTGCACGGCGCCCGGGCAGCCTTCCGCGCTGAGCTTGCCGTTGGCGGCATCCACCCACAGGTAGTGCGCGCCGTCCGGCACGCGCAGGTCGACCGGTTCCACCGCGAGGTCGCGGAACAGCCGCGCCCACAGCTGCATCGCGGCGTTGCTGCCGGTCACGCCGGCCGGCCGGTTGTCGTCCAGCCCGACCCAGGCGGCCGCGACGCGGTTGCGAGTATAGCCGACAAACCAGCTGTCGCGGCGGTCGTTGGTCGTGCCGGTCTTGCCGGCGACGGTCAAGGACTTGCCCAGCAGCCCCGGCAGCGCCTTGGCCGTGCCGCGCTCGACCACCTGGGTCAGCGCATAGTTCAGTACGCCGATCGCCTCGCGGTGCGGTTGTGGCAGCAGGCGCATCGGGTAGCGGACGAGTTCGTCGCCGCCGGGCGTCTGCACCGCGACCACCGAGCGCAGGGGCACGCTGAAGCCGCCGTTGGCCAGCGACTGGTACACCTGCGTGACCTCCAGCGGCGTCAGCTCCACCGCGCCGAGGAATACCGAGGGCACCGGGTCGACGTCCGCGTTCACGCCCAGCTGCGCGATGCGGCTGACCATCGAATTGACGCCGACCTCGAGACCCAGGCGCACGGTTGCCTGGTTGTAGGACAGGGTCAGGGCCTCCAGCAGGCTGACGCGGCCGTGGGAGACCTTGTCGAAGTTGTCCGGTGACCACGTGCTGCCGTCCGGCTGGCGCAGCGGGATCGGCGCGTCCTCGATGCGGGTCAGCAGGTTGTAGCTGTCCGGGTGCTCCAGGGCCAGCAGGTAGACCAGCGGCTTGATCACCGAGCCCACCTGCCGCCGCGCGTGGATCGCGCGGTTGAAGCCGGGCCGGTCGCCGTCGCGGTCGCCGACCAGCGCGCGCACCTCCCCGGTCGCGGTGTCGGCCAGCACCAGCGCGCCCTGGAGGTCGGCCGACAGCCCCCGCTGCGCCAGGTCGGCCAGGCCGCGGCTGACGGCGGCCTGCGCCTTTTCCTGCTCGAAGGGCGCCAGGGTGGTGAACACCCGCAGACCTTCAGAGCGCAGGTCGTCCTCGGCGTACACCTGCGAGAGCTGGCGCCGCACGAGGTCGACGAAGGAGAGGTAACGCGTCCCCCGGGTACGCGGCGACGGGGTGACCCCCAGGGGGCGTTCCGCCGCGGCGCGCGCCGCTTCGGGGGTCAACAGCCCGGTCTCCGCGAAGTCGGCCAGCACCTGGTCGCGCCGCGCCTTCGCGCGCTCGGGGTGGCGGCGCGGGTTGTAGAAGGACGCGCCCTTGACCAGGCCGACCAGCAGCGCGACCTGCTCCGGGTCGAGGTCCTTCAGGGGCTCGTCGAAGTAGAACTCGGCGGCCCGACCGAAACCGTGCACCGCGTAGGCGCCCTGCTGACCCAGGAACACCTCGTTGAGGTAGGCCTCGAGAATCTCCGCCTTGTCGTAGTGGATTTCCAGCAGGATGGCCATGATGGCCTCGTTGACCTTGCGCAACACCGTGCGCTCGTGGGTCAGGAAGTAGTTCTTGACCAGCTGCTGGGTCAGCGTGCTGCCGCCCTGCACCGCCTTGCCCGCCCTGAGGTTGGCCCAGGCCGCCCGCGCGATGCCGCGCGCGTCGACGCCGGGGTGGTGTTTGAAATTGCGGTCTTCGACCGCCTGCAGGCCCGTCACCAGCAGCGGCGGCACGTCGGCGATACGGACCAGCGTGCGGTCTTCTTTTTCCAGCGGGTAGATCGACGCGATCTCGGCCGGCTCGAGCCGGAACAGGCCAAGTTCCTGGCCGTTCGAGGCGGCGCGCACCGACTTCACCGACTGCCCGGTCAACACCAGTTCGACGTGCTGTTCGCCCTCCAGGCCGTCCTGGAAACGGAAACCGCGGCGCCAGACCTCGACGGTCCCGCCCTGCATGCGGAACTGGCCGGGCTGCGTAACGCTTTTCGCCTCGCGGTAGCCGGCCGCCTCGAGCTCCACCCGCAGGTCCGGCAGGGTCAGCAGGGCGCCCGGGTAAACCTCCAGCGCGCGGGCGTAGACCCGGCTGGGCAGATCCCACTTGCGCCCCTCGAACTCGGTGGTGACCTGGTAGTTCAGGTACAGCACCCACGGCGCCAGCAGGCCCAGCGAAATACCGCAGAACAGCAGGAAGAGTCGCCACAGGCGGCCCGGCCAGCGCCGCTTCCGGGCAGGCGCCGGCCGCCGCTTGTGCGCTGTCTTTTTCTTCCTTTTGGTGGCCATGAAACGTGTAAAATGAACCGATTTAGTCCCCGTTCCGGAACCATGACACCACCCGCAGCCGAAAACAAGCCCGCGAGCCTCGGAGCGATTCTGCACGGGAAACGTGTCGAAGATCGGGCCCTGTTATTGACGCGCCGTGGCCTTTCCGTGCCGCCCGGTTTGGAGACCACGCTGGCGGAACGGCTGCGCGAACTGGAACGTGAAGCCGGGGGCCCGGTGGTGCTGACCGTGCTCAGCAACGCCGACCCGGATCTCAATCCCTTCGCCGGCCTGGAACCGACCGGCGCAGCGGATCTGCCGGCCGACGCCGCCACGAACCTGGTCGCACTGCTCGGCGCGGGGCGGGTACACGAATGGAACCGCTGGCCCGGACATCTCGTTTACCTGTCAGGCGCCGCCCTCGACCTGCTGGCCCGGCCGGACGTCACCGGGCACAACGCGCTGGCACGGCTCAAAGCCGCCGGCGGGCGCGTGTTGCTCTGCGACACGCTGTTCCTGCACGACCCGCAGCGCGGCCTGTACGATCGCGTATCGCTGGAACCGCACGAGCGGCGGCGCCCGGCCGCCTGGTCCGGACTGACCGAACGCCTGGCCGACTGGCTGCAAAACGGTCTCGCTGGCTCAGCGGAAGAAGAACTGGCACGTTACGCCGCGGCCGCGGCCCCCGTAACCCTGCACGTCACGCACAGCTGGGGCGGCGGGGTCGCGCAATGGATCGAGACCTTCATCGAGGGTGACGCCGACGGCGTCAACCTGCAGTTGCGCGCCGAGGGACCACAAGCCGGCCAGGGCTGCGGACAGTGCTACGCCCTGTACCTCGGCAACCGTCTCGACGCCCCGATCGCCCGCTGGTGGCTGCAGCCGCCCATCCTCTCGACCGAGGCGCACAACGCCGCGTACCGTGAAATCCTGCACGAGGTGCTGGAACGGCACGGCGTCGGCCGGGTGATCGTGTCCTCGCTGGTCGGCCACGCGCTGGACGCGCTGGAGACGGGGCGGCCGACCGTCCAGGTGCTGCACGACTACTACCCGGCCTGGCCGCTGCTGGGGGTTCATCCGGGACCCTTCCTGCGCGATGGCGCCCCGGTCGACCTGGACGCCGCGCTGGCAGCGCATGAACTCCTGCCCGCCCTGGCGAACCTCGACGCCGGGAGCTGGCGTTCGCTGGCCGCCACGTGGCGCGAGACCGTTTCGAGGTCCGGCGTACGACTGGCGGCGCCCAGCCGCTCCGTTACCGAGCTCCTGGCCCGGATCGACCCCGCCTGGTCGGACCGGACTATCGAGGTCATTCCCCACGGCCTGCCCGACTTGCCCGGTGACGAGGCCGTGACGCCGCGCGAGCGCGAGGACGGCCGGCTGCGGCTGGTGATCCCGGGCCGCATCCACGACGGCAAGGGCCGGCAGCTGCTGCTGGAGGCCTTGCCCGGGCTGACGCCGTACGCCCACGTTTACCTGGTCGGCGCGGACCAGTACGGCGAGGCCTTTTACGGCAAGGCCGGCGTGGACGTCGTCCTCCAGTTCGAGCGCGGTGGGCTGCGCGGGCTGCTGGCGCGGATCGGTCCGCACGCGGCCGGCTTGCTGTCCGTGGTGCCGGAGACGTTCAGCTTCACGCTGACCGAGATGCAGCAACTGGGCATCCCGGTGATCGCCACCCGCGTCGGCAGCCTGGAGGAGCGCATGGCCGACGGCGAGGCAGGCTGGCTGATCGAACCGACCGCGGCGGCGCTGGTCGAGCGGGTCCGCGCGCTGTACGAGAACCGCGCCAACCTGGATGAGGTGCGCCGCAAGCTGGAAGGCGCCAACCTGCCGCGCGTCGGGGAAATGGTCGAACGCTACCGGGCGCTCTGCCCGCCGGCCCCGGCCGGGCGGCGGCTCGACGTGCCCGCCACGCTGCCGGATGCGCAGACCGCTGCCGAGTCGGCCCGGGTGCTCCAGCGCGACCGCGACGGGCGCGCGCTGCAGAAACGCATCGATACGCTGCAGGCGGAGGTGGAACAACGCACCCGCTGGGCGCAGGCCGAGCAGGCGCACCGGCTGCAGGTCGTGGAAAACCTGGAATCCCAGCTGTCCGCACGCACCGCCGAATTGTACAAGACCCGCGGAGACTACCAGCGCCAGGAGGAGGCCTACGGCGAAACCGTGCGCCGCTTGAACGGCATGCTGGAAAACCTGCAGGCCGAGCACGACCAGGTGCTGTCCAGCGTGTCCTGGCGGCTGACCCGCCCGTTGCGCTTCGGCCGCCGGGTCCTGGCCAACCTCAACCAGGCCCAGGCCTGGAACCCGGCGCGCTGGCCGTTGCTGTTCTCGCAGGCCAGCCGCACGATTCGCACCCGCGGACTCAAGGGCGCCCTGCTGCGGGCCCAGATGGACCGTTCGCACGCGTTGCCGCCGGTCGATTCCGCGCCGACCGTGGACGAGATCGGCGACACTTCGCCCCCGGCGGCGCTGCCCTGCCCGGACGCGCCGACCGCGTCGATCGTCATACCGGTGTACAACAAGTGGGAATACACCGCGGCCTGCCTGCGCTCGCTGGCGGAAACGCCGGTGAAGGCCTCCTTCGAGGTCATCGTGGTGGACGACGGCTCCAGCGACGGCAGTTTCGAACGGCTGCAGGCCATCGAGGGGATCAGGGCGCTTCGCAACGAGGAAAACCTGGGCTTCATCGGCAGCTGCAACCGGGCCGCCGAACAGGCGCGCGGCGACTTCATCGTCATGCTGAACAACGATACCCAGGTACTCGACGGCTGGCTGGACGCGCTGCTGGACACCTTCGAGCAGTTCCCGGACACCGGGCTGGCCGGCGCCCGCCTGGTCTACCCCGACGGCCGCCTGCAGGAAGCCGGCGGCATGATCTTCAAGGACGCTTCCGGCTGGAACTACGGCCGGCTCGACGACGCGTCGCGGCCCGAGTACGGGTTCACGCGCGAGGCCGACTACTGCTCCGGCGCCTGCATCGCCCTGCCGGCCGGACTCTGGCGCGAACTGGGTGGCTTCGACCCGCTTTACACTCCGGCCTACTACGAGGACACCGACCTGGCATTTCGCGTGCGCCGGCACGGCCTCAAGGTCCGCGTGCAGGCCGCCGCGACCATCGTCCACCACGAGGGCGTCACCTCCGGCACCGACATCAGCTCGGGCACCAAGCGTTACCAGGCCGTCAACCGGGAAAAGTTCCTGGAGCGCTGGCGCGATGAACTGGCCCACCAGCCGGCGCCCGTCGTCGACCCGCAGGACCGCGCCGAGATCCGGCGCGCCCGCGACCACCGGCTCAAGGGCCGCGTGCTGGTCGTGGACGCCTACACGCCGGAGCCCGACCAGGATTCCGGCAGCCTGCGGCTGGTCCACCTGATGAAATGCTTCCGCGACCTCGGCTACGGCGTCACTTTCCTGCCCGACAACCGGGCTTTCGCCGGGCACTATACGACAGACCTGCAGCACGCCGGCGTCGAGGTCGTGCACGACCCCTGGATCGGCTCGCTGCAGAAATTCTTCGCCGACCGTGGCGCGGAGTTCGATTTCGTCATGGTCAGCCGGCACTACGTCGCCTCGAAGTACCTCGGCCTGGTGCGCCGCCACTGCCCGCAGGCGCGTTTCCTGTTCGACACGGTCGACCTGCACTACCTGCGCGAGGAGCGGCAGGCGGAACTGGAAGACAGCCTGTGGCTGAAGCGCATCACCGCCCAGACCCGGCGCTCGGAACTGGCCCTGGTCAACGACGCCGACGCCACGCTGGTCGTCAGCCCGGTCGAGAAGACCGTGCTGGCGGAGGCGGCCCCCGGCGCCCGCGTGCACGTCATCTCGAACGTCCACGAGGTGGTCGGCAGCCGCAAGCCCTGGAGCGAGCGCAAGGACCTGTTCTTCGTCGGCGGCTACCAGCATCCCCCGAACATCGACGGCGCCCAGTGGTTCGTGGGCAGTATCTGGCCGCTGATCCGCGATCGCCTGCCGGGCGTGACCTTCCACCTGATCGGCAGCAAAGCGCCGGACTCGGTGCGTGCCCTGCACGGCAACGGCGTGCACTTCCACGGTTTCGTCGAGCGGATGGAGCCGTGGCTCGACGGCTGCCGCCTGGCCGTCGCGCCGCTGCGCTTCGGCGCCGGCATCAAGGGCAAGGTCAACCAGAGCATGGCCCACGGCCAGCCGGTGGTGGCCACGCCGATGGCGATCGAAGGCATGTTCGCCGAACCCGGCCGCGACGTGCTGGTCGCCGAAACCCCCGGGGACTTCGCCGACGCGGTGGTGCGCCTGTACCAGGACGAGGACCTGTGGAACCGTGTATCCGCCGCCGGCCAGGAAAACGTCAACCGCTACTTCTCCACCGAAACCGCCCGCCTCGGCCTGCAGGAACTCCTGGCCTCCCTGTAGGAGGCGCGTAAGCAGCGACACTATGGGGAGCGGCTTCAGCCGCGATTGTCTGCGGAACCTGGCCCCATTTTCGCCTGTAAGAGCGGGCTTGCCCGCGACCGGGGCTCCGGATTGCCGGGCCCGTTCGCGTTGGGGAGATTATCCGCATAGTTATTGGGGAATATCAGCAGGCGGCGCATTCGCGGGCAAGCCCGCTCTTACAGCCGAAAATGGGGCCAGGTTCCGCAGACA
>Ga0180435_10005918_pt1 | contig 11810 bp, 7 predicted proteins | sample SS_ome_3_FD_132467 | JGI IMG/M metagenome (GOLD analysis project Ga0180435, IMG submission 132467) | Hypersaline lake sediment archaeal communities from the Salton Sea, California, USA - SS_3_S_1 metaG | ecosystem: Environmental > Aquatic > Non-marine Saline and Alkaline > Hypersaline > Sediment...
CCAATCGTCTCAACCATCGTGCGACACCGCAAGCGGAGTCGGGATACCGCTTGCGGTGTCGCACGCCTTTGCCGTACCATCGGCACATGGTCATAGCCTATCATTTGATCTGGACAGCATACGGAACCTGGTTACCCAACGATCAGCGGGGAAGCAGTTCGAAGCGCATATGCCGCAGCGAAATCGCCTCCCTGGGACAGCTCCATTACGGGCGCCGAACCCTCCAACCCGCCGGATGGGAAATCCGCGACTTCTACAAGAAAGCCCCGTCAGTCCTGAAACACGCACTACTGACATTCTCGCCGGACCAGCGCCGAATCATCGGCGCAAGCTTCGCCGAATCTGTCGAGACGCGCAAGTACACATGTTACGCCTGCGCCATCATGCCGGACCACGTCCACATGCTCATCCGCAAGCATCGCGATACTGCCGAGCGAATGATCGCCAACCTGCAGCAGGATTCCCGTGACGCTCTTCGCAGCTCCGGCGCCAGACCGCCTGATCACCCGGTCTGGGGCGGTCCCGGATGGAACGTCTTCCAGGACAATCCCGACGCCATTGGCCGAACGATACCCTACATCGAATCAAACCCCGACAAGATGGGCATGCCCAAACAGCACTGGCCTTTCGTCCGCCCGTACGACGGTTGGCCGCTACACAAAGGCCACAACCCCAACTCGCCATACGCGAAACGACAACACGGCGAACCGTTCAAAAAGTACTAAGCGCCGATCGTCTGACGCAATTACTGTTTGCGTCCCCCGATCTTAACCGCGTCCTGGTGATCTCCTCGGGCTCGACGCAAAACTTTGCCGCCCATCGCCAGGCCCAACAGTCCCAGCAGCAGGCTCCCGGGCGTCGGTACGATGCTCCCGATGTCGCCGCCCATTCCGTCGCCGCTGTAGCCCGGGTAGAACTGCCATGTGTACTCGCCTCCGTCTGCGTTTCCGCTCAAAGGAGCCATCAGCCCCGCAGGCGCCGGCGCCGGCCAATTGGTGGTCTCGTAGGAGAAGGTCAGATTGTCCAATGTGTACCAACTGTACTCGGTGGGAAGAGTGGGGTGGCAGATTGGAGCGGGCCAGTCATTTCGGTCGATCTCAATGCGGTTGACCGAGATAGCACGATATTCCGGCAGTATCACCCTTTCATTGAGTATGGGAACCCCATCATCGTCAAGAAGGTACTCCACCGTAAAGTCTTGATGCCACTTTTCGGTGAAGACTCCGTCGTCATCGGCCAGCATACCGCGCACCGTCACCCCGCCGGTCGGCCTGTTGGAGCCGCCGGCATAGCCGAACGACATGCTGTCGATCTGCGTCAACCTGAGAGCATCGCCGCTTTGGTTGGTGAACGTCATACCCAGGATATAATCCGTGGCGGCGCCGTCGGGGCCCGTGTTGGCCGGGTAGCCCGTGCCATACCCATTGTAAAGAAAGCCCTCATTGGTTGTGATGCGATCCTCGTTGCTGTGCGCATCGCTGTAGAATTCACCTGCCGCCCGATGGCAACTCCAACCGGAGGGACCGGTCAAGATGTTATTGTTGCCCCAGTAGAACGCCTCGTCCATCGGGCCGGACAGCATGCCGTAAGTCTCTTCGAATACATGCCGATCCTTCACCCTGTCCTCGTAGAAGTCGTACACTACGCCGAACGGACTGGTAAGGAGAACCGCCGGGATGTTATCCGGACCGCCGTCGTCCCACGGAGCACGCTCGTAATCCTCGGTCCGCCACGCTACCTCGCCCCAAGAAGCACTGGCGACGATCAGCATCGTCAACGTGCCGACAAGCAGCCGGGCAAAATGTTTTGCATGTACTGACATGGCACATCTCCCTTCGATACGGACCAACACCATGGAAGGTCCTCTATTTACCGCGTTCGAATAACGCAGTGAAACCATACTGACGGATCCCGGGGCAGCACCAAACATGAGCGATCCGCCGGATTGCAGTCTTAATATGACTTAACCGCCACACGCGACCCGAAAGGCGATGGTTTTGCATCGTCCCGAGAACTCGTTAATCGAAACAGAATTAGAGCAGGATAACCGACAAGAAAGCTGGCCCCGCGTGCATGCACGCGCGGGAACGACCTGGGAGCGAGGGGGCCGCGGCGACCATCGCCCCTGACGGTCCCAGACAGTTGAAACTTAACCGAGACAATTCCACAAGTGTCGTGTGCTCGTGATGTACTGAAGTCTGCAATCCCGCTATCGGTAACCTGCCAACTATGAATCATAGGTCTGACGCCGGATGGATTTCAAATTAAAACGCAGATTCCATCACGAAGACAGTTGATGTGATCATGGAATACGCATAAGAGTTGTCGCGAGCCATTGTAATATCGATTGCACGCCGACGCGGCTGGGTTTGCGATATGAAGTTGAGCGTTTGTCGGACACTTTGCAGATGGTTCAGGAGAGCATTATGAATAATAGGGCGCGAAGGCAAACAGCCGTCCAATTGGCCCTGGTGGTGTTGTTCACCGTTCGCATTCGCACGCCGATCAGGTGGACCAGTTGGTCAATTCGCTCAAACCTGTTCCGATGGACCATGCGGCGTGGTCCGGGAACCTGTTGAAGGCCGCGGAGTCGCCGGACGACAAGCCCGAAGTTCAGGCCCGGATATACGCCAAAGCATATGAGTTGGGAACCAAGAGGCCCGCCGGCCACGAGGCGGCTATCCGGGCCGCCCGGGCGATAATCGATCTGTCGGCCGAAAAACGGGCCGTGTGGAGCAAGAAACTGCTGGATGTGTTCAAACGCAAGTGGCGGACAGCGACCGGCGAGGCCAAGAACGTCGCGGCCGATGTCTATGGGGAAAAGTAGTACCAGTTATACGTATAAACCTTCACGCCGCTATAGCTGCGAAGGTGTTGTGAATGTGCTGGAAGACGGCAGGCTTGCTCCGGCAGTCAGCGTGCGATCACTTCTTGCCGGCCTTGGCGGGCGCCGCCTCGTCGAGCCATACCGCCATTGGGCCGCGGTCCCTGTTGGCCCAGGCGTAGTACGGGACCGCGGTGATGCTCACCTTCTTGCCGTCGGCTGCGGCGTCGCCGGTTATGACCGTCACCCCGCCGAGCAGCTTGGCGCGATGCTCGCTTTTCAGTTCCGCTTTCGGCGGCAGGATCGTGCGGGGGATGTTGGCGTCGGGATTGTCGACCGCTTCGAGGCAGTAGACCACCGGGCCGCGCATGATCGCTGTCTTGCCGATGTTGCCCTTGATCTTCGGATGCGAGTAGACTCGTTTGATGCTCATCGGCATGTCAAGTTCGATCGTGTCGCCGGGCTTCCAGGTTCGCTTCAGGTGTGCGTATCCGTCGGCTTTCGGCGTTGCGTCGGACGGCTGGCCGTTGATCTTCAGGGTGACCGTCGCGGGCCTGGCGTGGCCGAAACGATACAGGTCGCTCGGGACCGGCCGACCGAGAGCCCAGCCGGGTATTCGCAGGCGGATGGCGAACTCTGCGGCCTTGGCGGGCGTGACGGTCAGTCTGACCTTACCGTCCCACGGGTAGTCTGTCTTCTGTTCGATCTTCACCGCGGCTCCGCCGAGTTTGATCGATGCGGCCCCGGCGGCGTAGAGGTTCACGTAGAGGCCCTTGTCGCCGGTCGCGTAGGCCATTGAGCCGACCTGCGGTATGATCCTCGCCAGGTTTGTCGGGCAGCACGACAGGCCGATCCACGTCGACCGCCTGCCGCCGCGGCTCTCCAGCGGGTTCTGGTAGAAGAACGAATCGCCGGAGATCGAGATGCCGGAGATCGCTCCGTTGTAGAGGCCGAGTTCCATTACGTCGGCGTATTTGGCGTCGGCGTGCAGAAGGGCCATTCGATGCTGCCACAGCACGTTGGCGATGTTGGCGCACGACTCGCAGTAGGTGCGGTTCGGCAGCAGGTAGGCGTCGCCGAAGCCCTCGTCGCGATACTGGGCGGTGCCGACCGACCCGGTTATGTACATCTTGCGTGCGACGACGTCCTCCCACAGATGACCGAGCACTTTTTCATATTCATGCGCCGGGGCCTTGCTGAATCGCACGATGTCGGCCATCGCGGCGTACATGTACCCGGCCCGCACCGCGTGTCCGACCGCTCGCTTTTCGTCGACGATCGGGCGGTGGTCCTGGGCCCGTCCGTTCCGCTGGCGGACTCTGGCGCGAAGCCGCTTGGCCCGCTCGGGCAGGTCCTTCTCGTAAGGATAGGTCCTCGGCGGCGTGCGGAGGTCGTAGATCCTGCGTTCGGTTCCGTGGGCGTGTCCGCGCTCGTCGAGGAAGAACCGCGACAGGTCGAGGTACTTCTTTCTGCCGGTGTGGCGGTAGAGCTTGATCAGGGCCAGTTCGATCTCCTGGTGTCCGTCGACGTCGTAACGCTTGTTTTCGCCGAAGATCCCGTCGATGTGATCTGCGAACCGAATCGCCGAATCGAGCACTTTCCTGTCGCCGGTGAGCTTGTGGTGTTCGATCGCCATCTCGAAATAGTGTCCGGCGTTGTACATCTGGTGCATCGTCCGCAGGCGCTCCCAGCGATACTTCTGCTCCTTGAGGATGAAGTAGGCGATAAGGAACCCGTCATCCTGCTGGGCGGCGATGATTCGATCGAGGACCTTGTCGACTCGCCGGCTCAGGGCCTTGTCGGGCTTGTTCTGCAGGCAGTACATCGCCCCTTCGAGCGCCTTGTAGAGATCCGAATCGAACGCGGCGTGGCCCGAGGCGGCTCCTTCGGCTTTGCCAGCGGCCTTGTCGAAATTGGTGATGTGCCCGTCCTTTGCCAGGTGATCCAGCGAGTGCGGGATGGTTGTCTTGTGCGCCGTCTCGAGGCGAGGGCCCCAGAACCCGCCTTTGAGCCTGACCTGCTGATTGGCCACTTCCGTCAGCCCGCGGATCGGCGGCGTGTCGGCCGACGTCAGTGCCGCCGTCAGCGTCAGCGTCAGGCTTGCGGAGATTATGCGATGATCAATGCGCATTGCAGGCGTCCTTTCGTGTGATTCCCATTGGATTCTTGATCTCGGAATATCTAGCATAGCCAGACGTGCTTTGGATTGTCAAATGCGCCGACGGCATGCATACGGCGGTAATCGAGGATATTGCGCCTATTATGGATGTAGCCGCACGCCGCGGCGTCAAGGCCGTCGTCGAAAGACTGTTGTTCCGCCGGCGGTGGAGAATATCGGCCCGATCATCAGCGATTGGGCTCTTGCGGAAGTGAAGCAGTCATGGCCGAGAAATACCTCGTCACCCGTTCGATCGCCTGCATAAGTTGCGGGAGGTGCGTGTTTGTCTGCGAATACGGCGTCCATCAAAAGGCCGGAGCCTGCATGGCCTCGCCGGACAGCGGGAAATGCGTCGGGGCCGAATACTGCAAATCTAAAGATTCGTATTGCGGCGACGTATGCCCGGTCGACGCAATACTCGTAGACGACAGTACGGAATAGACAGAGGCGCATGTCGCGTGACATGCGCCTCTGTTGTTATCCGGGTTTGACTTCCGATCGCTGCAGATCTGCCGGGGTTATACTACTCCCTGGTCCAGCATGGAGTTGGCGACTTTGACGAAGCCGGCGATGTTGGCGCCGAGGACGTAGTTGCCCTTGTCGCCGTATTCGCACGAGGCCGAGTAGGCCGCCGAGTGAATCGCCTGCATGATGCCCTGGAGGCGGGCGTCGACTTCTTCGCGGGTCCAGGCCAGACGCATCGAGTTCTGGCACATTTCCAGACCGGAGACGGCCACGCCGCCGGCGTTGGCGGCCTTGCCGGGACCGTAGAGCGTCTTGTTCTCAAGGAACACGTCAACGCCGTCGGGCTCGGTGGGCATGTTGGCTCCTTCGGAGACCAGGATGCAGCCGTTGGCGACGAGGGTCCTGGCGTCTTCGCCGGAGATCTCGTTCTGGGTCGCCGACGGGAATGCGCAATCGCACTTGACGCCCCAGGGGCGCTGTCCGTCAAGGTAAGTGGCGCCGGGGAACTTTTCGACGTACTCTTTGATCCGTCCGCGGCGGACGTTCTTCAGCTCCATGATGTAGGCGAGCTTCTCTTGGCGGATTCCTTCGGGGTCGTGGACTGTGCCGTTGGAGTCAGAGACGGTTACGGCCTTGGCGCCGAGCTGGTTGAGTTTTTCGATGGTGTACTGTGCAACATTGCCGGAGCCGGAGACGGTGCAGATCTTGCCTTCGAAGCTCTCGTCGCGGGTCTTCAGCATTTCCTGGGCGAAGTATACCGCGCCGTATCCGGTGGCTTCCGGACGGATCAGCGAGCCGCCCCAGTCGAGGCCCTTGCCGGTCAGGACGCCGGTGAACTCGTTGCGGAGACGCTTGTACTGTCCGAACATGAAGCCGATTTCGCGTCCGCCGACGCCAATGTCGCCCGCCGGCACGTCGGTGTCCTGTCCGATGTGACGCGACAGTTCGGTCATGAACGACTGGCAGAATCGCATGACTTCCGAATCGCTCTTGCCCTTGGGGTCGAAGTCCGAGCCGCCCTTGCCGCCGCCCATGGGAAGGGTTGTCAGGGAGTTCTTGAAGATCTGTTCGAACGCCAGGAACTTCAGGATGCCGAGGTATACGCTCGGGTGGAATCGCAGTCCGCCCTTGTAGGGGCCGATGGCGCTGTTGAACTCGATGCGGAAGCCGCGGTTGACCTGGACGTTTCCGCTGTCGTCTTGCCACGGTACGCGGAACATGAGCACTCGTTCGGGCTCGGTTATGCGCTCGAGGATGCGGTTTTCCTGGTAAACAGGATTGCGCTGCACGACGACTTCGAGGGAATCGAGAACTTCCTTGACCGCCTGGTGGAATTCAGGCTCCGAGGGATTGCGTCTTATCACCAACTCCATGACTTCACTTGTATACGACATTTGAGACTCCTTAAATAGGTACGCCAGTTATGATACGCGTATGTTCTCGCTCGCCTTCCAGAAGACGGCAATCGCTGCCGATCAGAGGCATCAGCGATATAATGGTAGCCAGTGTCCGAAATATATCAAGCGTTTTATCGTCGCCAGCGAGAAAATTTTGCCATTAACCATAATATGTTAGGTAGGCATGGAGAAGAATGTCAGGGTGAGCCGGACACGCAACAGCCCTCTATGCCGGCCTTAAACGGAAAAAATGCCATTAAATCTTGCCGCCTATTGAAAACTCGCTGTAATTCCGGCATAATTCGGGCGAAGGCGGAGCCATGAAGCAGCAACTGAAAGTAGCGATGCTGAGAGTACTGCGGGATGCGGGTGCACCGATCGGAAGCGCCCAGATTGCCGAGGATATTCGCCTTTATGGAATTGATCTCGGGCCGCGATCGGTACGCTTGCGGCTCAAGGAACTCGCCGCAGAGGGGCTGGTCGCAGAGTCGCGCCGCGGACGGGGCGGCGGACGAACAATTACCGAAAAGGGAATCGCAGAGATCGGCGACGCCCTGGTGCGGGACCGCGTCGGGTTCGCCTCGGCGAAGATAGATTCGCTTGCCTGCCGCACCACTTTCGATCCGGCCACCGCCACCGGCGACGTGGTCCTGAACCTTTCGACGGCCCACGCCAGCCTGATCCGTCCGGTGCTTCGTGAGATGCTACCTGTGTTTGCGTCGGGCTTCTGCATGGGCAGGTACGTTCGGGTGTTTGAACCGGGGACCCGGATAGGCCAGTTCACAGTGCCCTCGGGCAAAGTGGCTATCGGCACGGTGTGCAGCGTAACTGTCAACGGCGTGCTGCTGTCGCGGGGGATTCCCATGGTCTCGAAATTCGGCGGAATACTCGAAGTCCGCAATCGCCAACTGCTGCGCTTCACCGACGTGATCTACTATGAAAGCACATCGCTGGATCCTCTTACGGTGTTCATAAAGGGCGGACTTACTTCGATGGAGAACATCTGTCGGACCGGATCGGGACGCGTCGGGGCCAGTTTCCGGGAGGTCCCGACCTGCATGCTGCCGCTGGTCAAGAAGACGCTCGATCAGCTCCAGTCGCTCGGGCTCGGATGCGTGCTTACCATCGGCAAGCCGAACCGTCCGCTGCTGGGCTTCCCGGTTTCCGAAGGGCGCACCGGGCTGGTTCTCTGCGGCGGACTGAACCCGCTGGCGGCCGTCGAACAGTCGGGCGTATCGCCGGGCAACAGTGCGATGGCCGAAATATTCGATTTTGCCAAGCTGGAGACGTACACTGACCTGGCCGAGCGGTTCGACGTGGAGCTGACGACAGGCAGTGATGACAGGCAGTGATGAATGATGAATGACACAGCCGCGGCTGACGGCTGCGGCTGACGGCGTTGGTTTGTGAACGGTCCTTCTAAAAGGCGAATGATATGTCACAGATGAAACCCAGTACGGGACTGCCCGGGCTTGACAAGGCTCTCGGCGGTCTGATCATTGGCGACAACGTTGTCTGGCAGGTTGACTCGATCGACGATTTCATGGAGTTCGCCGGGCCGTATTACAAACATGCGGTCAAGGAAGGACGCAGGGTCGTCTACTTCCGCTTCGCCAGACACGCTCCGCTTGTGGAGCTCGACGAGGGCGTCGAGATCCACGAGCTTTCGCCCGAAGACGGATTCGAACAGTTCATCACCGGCATCCACAACGTCATCAGGAACGTCGGCAAGGGCGGGTTCTACCTGTTCGACTGCCTGTCGGAACTGGCGGTCGACTGGTACAGCGATCAGATGCTCGGCAACTTCTTCATGCTGACGTGCCCGTACCTGTACGACATGGAGACGATCGCATACTTCCCGCTGCTGCGGAACTATCATTCGTTTTACGCGATATCGCCGATCTCCGAGACCACCCAGCTCCTGCTAGACGTTCTCCGCCACGACGGGCGGCTGTACCTCCATCCGATGAAGGTCCAGCAACGCTACTCGTCGACGCTGCACATGCTCCACGAATGGCGCGGCGACGACTTTATTCCGGTCACCAGCAGTGCGATGATATCGAGGATTCGCGGCGCCGGCCCGTGGCGGGGACTGGATTCGTCCGACAGGCGAATGGACGTCTGGAACAGGGCGTTCATGGAGGCCGAGGAGACCCTCGCGGCCGTCCAGAGGGGGGAGGCCAGATCCGAGAAGATCGACGACGACTGCCGGCGCCTTCTGCGAATGGCGATCTCACGACACGATCGCATGCTGGCGCTGGTCGAGAAATACTTCACGCTCTCGGACGTGCTCGACATCGGGCGCCGCATCGTGGGCACCGGGCTGATCGGGGGAAAATCCGTGGGCATGCTGCTGGCCCGTGCGATCCTCGAACAGATGCGCCCTCGATGGTCCGAGCTTCTCGAACCTCACGATTCGTTCTTCATCGGTTCGGACGTGTTCTATACGTTCCTGGTCACCAACGGTCTGTGGTGGGTTCGCAAGCGACAGCAAGGCTCCGACAACTTCATGGCCGAGGCCGAAGCCGCCAGACGCGGAATACTCGTCGGCGGCTTCCCCGAGCATATCGAGAATCAGTTCGCCAGCATGCTCGATTACTTCGGCCAGTCGCCGATAATCGTACGGTCCAGCAGCCTGTTGGAGGACAACTTCGGAAACGCCTTCGCCGGCAAGTACGAGAGCGTGTTCTGCGTTAACCAGGGTCCGCGCCACAAACGCCTGGAGAACTTCCTGGCCGCTGTGCGCACCGTCTACGCCAGCACGATGAGCGAAAACGCGCTGTCCTACCGCGCCCGCCGCGGCATGCTCGATCGCGACGAGCAGATGGGGCTGCTGGTCCAGCGGGTCTCGGGCGCCGCTTACGGCGACGTGTTCTACCCGCAGGTCGCCGGTGTGGGGCTTTCGTTCAATCCGTACGTCTGGTCAAGCGACATCGATCCCGAGGCCGGCGTCCTGAGGCTGGTTTACGGACTCGGAACACGCGCGGTGGATCGAAACGACGACGACTATACGCGCGTTGTGGCGCTCAATGCGCCCGAACGTCGCCCGGAGGGCAACTCCGAAGAGGCCAAGCAGAACACACAGAAGCGTGTTGAAGTGCTCAATCTCGAAGCCAACCAACTGCAGGCCGAATACTTCTGCGACGTGGCCGAGCGGAGCACCGACCTGCCGCTGGACCTGTTGGCCTCCTTGGACCAGGACCTGATCAGACGCGCTCGGGAAACGGGTGCGGATCAGCCGTTCGCATACGCCCTCACGTTCAGGAACCTGCTGAACGACACCGAGTTTGTGGAGAATATGCGCGAGATGCTCCAGGTCCTCCAGGGCGCCTACGATTATCCGATCGAGATAGAGTTCACCGCTAATTTCGAGCCCGACGGGCGGCACTCGATCAATCTGCTGCAGTGTCGCCCGTTCCAGTGCAAGGGAGGCCGGGCGGTTTCCGATCCGCCCGGCGACATTGCCGAAAACAAGCTGGTCGCGTCGGCCGCAGGAGCGGTTATCGGACATTCGCGCATGCACAATATCGATCGCCTGATCTACGTTGCGCCCGAGTTCTACAGCGAACTGTCGGTCAGCGATCGCCACCTGATGGCCAATATGATCGGAAAGATCGTGCACGCCAAAGAGGAAACCGGCCCCGAGAACATAATGCTGCTGGGGCCGGGGCGGTGGGGCACGACGACTCCGTGGCTGGGCGTCCCGATAAATTTCTCGGACATCAGCACCGTTTCAGTCCTTTGCGAGATCGTCGCGATGCGCGAGGGACTTGTGCCGGAAGTTTCGCTCGGCACACACCTGTTCGGAGAAATGGTCGAAATGGACATGCTCTACATGGCCCTGTTCCCCGACAAGGAGGGAAACGCGCTGAACGAAGCGTTCTTCGCGTCCAATCCGAACCGTCTGTGCGATCTGGTTCCGGGCTCAGAGCGATGGGCCGACGGCGTGAAAGTGATCGACGCCGCAGACGTCGACGGCGGGGCGACGATCAAACTCAACGCCAACACGCTGACACAGAAAATCGTCTGCTACGTCGATGGAACGCCCAGTGGCCAGTAACGGCCAACGGCTTGCGGGGGCGGCTGATTACTGGTTTGTTGGGGGAAATGTGCGGCGTTGGGGGCATGTCGACCGTACAATGTAGTAAAGGTGATTATTGTGTTCCGCCCGGCCTGTGCGGACCGCCCCGGGCCGGCGGGCAAATTGGAAAAGGGCGTCGGGAGATCGGTTATGCGATATGTTTGCTTGAGTTCTCTGGTTTGCTTGTTTGCGGTTTCCTGCGGACAGGTCGAATACCGACCCTATCCCGGCCCGCGACATCGCGACAATCCGCCGACCGGACGCCGCGATCCGACAACGGGAACGCCCGATCCCGCGCCGAGGCCCAAGCCTGAGCCGCGAGGCGTGCCGTACCATCTTATCGAAAAGTGCATCGCACAACTCGATCCGTACAAGTACAGCCCCGAGCAGTTGGCGGCGTTCGGCACGAATCACCCGCCGTACGCGCGCAGGGTCGTCGACGACGTGGAGATCGTATACCACAAGCCGTTCGCATTCGCTCCGCACAAGCCCCGTCCGCACCGGCGCAGGGCCGACAGCCGGCTGGCCTTCATTGACCGCAAGGGAGATTTGCGGGTCACCATCAGGTTCCTGGAAAGCGCCCGACGCGTGCTCGGCGTGGAGGTCTCAGATTACCGCGGACGCGCAAAGACGGTCGAAAATCCCGATCGGACCGCGATACGCTACCTCAGGAGAACGCAGGTCGATCGGTTCATCCCGCTGACGGCCGATCAGGCTTCGGCGATTCTCGGCAAACCGGCCAGGGAACTCAGGCCCGAGGACATCGCCGGGGTCTACGCCTCGGCCCGCGGGCTGCAGCGCGGCGTTGCGATCCACTCGGCCGAAACGGTCAGGAGTCTCCACGTACAATCTCCGATCCGCCAACGGGTCGAGCGTGCGATCGAG
>Ga0180435_10005919_pt1 | contig 11809 bp, 11 predicted proteins | sample SS_ome_3_FD_132467 | JGI IMG/M metagenome (GOLD analysis project Ga0180435, IMG submission 132467) | Hypersaline lake sediment archaeal communities from the Salton Sea, California, USA - SS_3_S_1 metaG | ecosystem: Environmental > Aquatic > Non-marine Saline and Alkaline > Hypersaline >...
GACACAGCCGTTAAAAAAATCCATGAACGCTTTTTTACCCGGGAGTGTCCGTTTTGCGCCGAGATCATTAAAAAGCGGGCCAAGATCTGCAAGCATTGCGGCCAGGAAGTGGCCGGGGTTTAGTCCGGTCCAAATACAACCTAATCGATCCCATGGGGGGTGCGGTGTGCCGTGCCCCTTTTTTGTATGGTTCAGAGGTTCAGAGGTTCAAGGGTTGAAAACCGGGAACCTCTGAACCTTAAACCCCGGAACCTTTACCGGCCACATTCACTTGCATACTGTCATAGGATCTGAAAATCAGGCTCTCTTTGTGCCGCTGCGCATCACTGAGCGCTAGGGTGGGGTGGGCTGCAGCCAGGGCAGCCAGGTCCTGGCGGCGGGGAATGACGGACAGGTCGGATGCCGCCAGTTTGCGGCCTGTGGCGGTGGCCAGCAGCGTGGCCTGCCGTCCGTCGGAAACCACGGCCAGGGGCAGGGGCCGGGTGTGGAGCAGGCGGGCCGCGGCCAAGGTCTCGCGTTCCCGGGAACCCAGGGAACCCGCGGCGCATTTGACCAGCATCACTGGCGCCGGCCCCAGTGAAACCACCAGATCAATGCGGGCCTCATAGGCGGCCTGGCCGATGGATACCGAAATGGGGACCCGGGCCGCGATTTCTCCGCAGGCATAGCCGGCCACATCCAGCAGGTAGCGGATCACGGCCTGGCGGTTGGCTTCCGGGCCCACGTTGGGGATGGGCCGTCCCGTGAGGTAGTCCGTCAGGGTTTGCGGTGTGTCGGGCGGGGGCATGGCGCCTCTTTCTAAATCGTGTCTGTCGGTTTAAGCAGGGATTGCCCGGTCATCTCTTCCGGCTGGGGCAGATCCATGAGTTCCAGGATAGTAGGGGCGATGTCGGCCAGTTTGCCTTTTCTGAGGGTTTTTCGCGGCGGGCGGTCATCCATCAGGATCAACGCCACCGGATTGGTGGAGTGGGCCGTATGGGGACTGCCGTCGGCCTGGGCCATGATCTCGGCATTGCCGTGGTCGGCGGTGATCAGGGCCACGCCGTTTTGGGATCGGATTCGCTCCACAATGGGTTTAAGACAGCCATCCACGGTTTCACAGGCCTTGACGGCCGCTTCCAGTACGCCGGTGTGACCCACCATATCCATATTGGCGAAATTGACCACCAGCAGATCGTAGCGGTCCGACTCCAGGCGCCTGATCACTTCCGCCGATATCCGGGCGGCGCTCATCTCCGGCTTCAGGTCATAGGTGGCCACCTCCCGGGGGGAGGGGATCAAACAGCGATCTTCAGCGCTAAAAGGCTCCTCCTCGCCGCCATTGAAAAAATAGGTGACATGGGCGTATTTTTCGGTTTCGGCGATGCGCACCTGGCGTTTGCCGTGCCGGCTGACCACTTCACCCAGGACCTGGGCCAGATGGATGGGCGGAAAGGCCATGGGCAGGTTGAATTCGTCGTCGTAGAGCGTCATGCACACCCAGGCTCCCAAAGCGGGACGGTGATCCACCGCAAAGGCGCTGAATCCGGGTTCGGTGAACGCACGGGTGATTTGGCGGGCGCGATCCGCGCGGAAATTAAAAAAGATTAGCCCATCGCCCGCTTCCACGGTGGTCAGCGGTTGGCCGCTGGCATCGGTGAGCACTAGGGGGGTGACAAATTCGTCCCACTCCTCCCGGGCATAGGCTGCCTTTACCGCGGCCACCGGATCCGCCGCCGTTCTGCCCGCACCCCGGGTATAGAGATCGAAGGCCCGGGCGGTGCGCTCCCAGCGGGTGTCGCGGTCCATGGCGTAATAGCGTCCGCAAATAGTGGCCAGGCGGCCCTGCCCGTTATCCCGGAGGTAGTCCCGGAGTTGCCGGACATAACCCATCCCGCTGTCCGGGGGGGTGTCCCGGCCGTCCAGTATGGCGTGGATAAAAACACGCTCCGGGGCCACACCCTGGCGGGCGGCCATTTTCAGCAGCGCCAGGAGGTGGTTGAGGTCGCTGTGCACACAACCGTCGGAGACCAGCCCCATGAGATGCAGGTTGCGCCCTGAGGATTTTACAGTGGCCATGGCCCCGGCCAGGGCCTGGTTGGTGAAGAAGGTGCCGTCGGCAATGGACCGGTTGATGCGCACCAGATCCTGGTGCACCACCCGGCCGGCGCCGATATTCAGGTGGCCCACCTCGGAATTGCCCATGACGCCGGGGGGCAGCCCCACAGCCTCGCCGGAGCATGTAAGCAGGGTATGCGGATAGCGGGCCGCAAGTTCATCCAGGCAGGGTGTGCGGGCCAGGGCCACCGCATTGGCGCCCGTCGCCTCTGCCTGCCCCCAGCCGTCCAGGATTATCAAAACACAGGGGTGTTTAGTAGAAATCGCCATCTTCACCTTCCATTTCGTCGGCCGGGTTATCTTCCGCGGAAGCCAGATAGGCCTGTAACCGCTCGGTTTCGAGGCGCCTGGCATCGATCCAGAGACTCTCCAGATCGTATAGTTGCCGAACCGGAGCGTAAAACAGGTGAATCACCACATCGCCGTAATCCATCAAAACCCACTGGCCGTCTTTGTGCCCTTCGATATGCAGGGGTTTGACCTTCTGTTTTTTGAGAATAAGCTGGACGTTTTCGGCCATGGCCGAAACCTGGCGGTGGGAGCTGCCGCTGGCAATGATAAACAGATCGGCGATGGTGGTCTGCTTACGGACATCCAGCACCACCGGTTTCTGGGCTTTTTTGGACAGCACCGCCTCCAGGAACAGATCCAGGGTTGCGGACAGGGATGGGTCTAGTGGTTGCTCGGATGAAGTCATCGGTAAAGTCCTTGGGTTCTAATATAGTCATCAACAGCGTCGGGCACCAGGCCTGAGATGGGCAGGCCGGATCTGATGCGCCGACGAATAGCGGTGGCCGATAGCGCCTGGGGCCGGACAGCCAGATAATAAATCGGCTGCAGCCGGGGGTGGTGGAAGGCCTTTTCCAGGGATGACCGGACATAGCCGCTGTCGATATGGGTGACAATATGCCGGTGCATGGCCGCAAAGGGTTCGGCCCGTCCGGCTTCTAATGTGTCGGGGCGGAACATCACAATGATGGGAATCCGGCCGACGATCTGGCGAAACGATTTCCAGGCCTGGATCTCCAGCAGGGAGTCCAGGCCCATGATGAAATAGTGCTCGGTTGGGCCGTCCGCGCCGTCCAGATAGTGGCGGATGGTGTCCACGGTGTAGGAGGGTCCGCTGCGGGCCACTTCAAGGTCCGTGACCAGCCAATTGTCCAGGCCCTTTATGGCCAGCCGCGCCATGGCGAGGCGGTGGCGGGCCGCGGCTATGTTCCCGCCGTTCTTGTGGGGCGGTATGGCCGCCGGTATCAGGTGAATCCGGTCCAGCTGGAAGGCCTGGGCGGTCTCCCGGACACAGTTCAGGTGTCCGTTGTGGATGGGATTGAATGTACCGCCAAAAAGACCGATGCGCATGTTTGGGTATCAATCCATTATAGACCCCAACGTTGCATAAAAATTCAACCCAAAACCGCCACGCTCACGCGATCCCAAGGCCCCTGCGGCCCGTATCGATCTAACCTTGCACGTTTTGAACTCTAATTTTTATACAACGTTGGGGTAGATTCAGGGCAGCCACGATTGACCGCTGCCAATGATTGGTGATGATTTTTACCTCAATTCGCCAATCACCAATCATAAATCACCATTGCCCCCTCATTCCCGGATCTGGCCGCCCCCCTGCGCCACAACCCTGGCGGCCAGCGCTGGATGGCCCGCTTTGGCCATGACTGACCTTGTGGTATTTTTTAATAGTCCCTAGGCTTGGGTTGCATGGTGTTGTGACAAGCGCTGTGCCAGTAGTTTACGCAAGCGGTCCAAACCTTTATGGGTGGCGGCGGAAATACGTACCGGCGGGCCCTGCTGCCAGGCTGCGGCGAAGGCCTCGGCCCCGATGCGGCCCTCGGGAAGGTCCAGTTTGTTCAAAACTACCATTTGCGGTTTCTGGGCCAGCCGGGGGTTGTAGCGCGCCAGTTCGTTATTGATGGTTGCGTAGGACGCCAGCGGCGCCCCGGGGTCGATGGCGGAGGCGTCGATGAGGTGCAGCAGGAACCGGGTACGCTCCACGTGGCGCAGGAACTGGATTCCCAGGCCGGCCCCCTGGTGGGCGCCTTCGATGAGTCCCGGAATATCCGCCACCACATAGGTTTCTCCATCCCCGGGATCCACCACACCCAGGCTGGGCACCAGGGTGGTGAAGGGGTAATCCCCGATTTTGGGCCGGGCGGCGGAAATGGCCGAAATCAGAGTGGATTTGCCGGCATTGGGCAATCCGATGAGTCCCACATCGGCCAGTAGCTTGAGCTCCAGGTGCAGGTTGCAGGTTTGCCCCTCTTCACCCGGCTGGGTATAGCGGGGGGCCCGGTTGGTGGAAGTTTTAAACCGGGCGTTGCCCCGACCGCCCCGACCGCCCCGGGCGGCAATGTATTCCTGCCCGGGATCCACCAGGTCTGCCAGTAATTCACCGGTTGTGGCATCTTTGATCAGGGTTCCCAGGGGTACGGGAATGAAGAGGCTGGATCCGCTGCGGCCGGTTTTTTGCCGGCCCTGGCCGGGAGCGCCGTGGGGCGCTTTGAAAACGGTTTGATGGCGGAATCGGTAGAGGGTGCGCTTATCAGGGGAGGCCTGGAAGATGACATCCCCCCCCTTGCCGCCGTCGCCGCCGTCCGGTCCGCCCCGGGGAATGAATTTTTCACGGCGAAAGCTGAGGCAGCCTCTGCCGCCGTTTCCCGAGCAGACCGTAATCGTGGCTTCGTCAATGAATCTCAAAGGACTCTGTTCGGTCAATACTAGGCGGGATAAACGCTGACCCTTTTCCGGTCGCGGCCCAGGCGTTCATAGGCCACAATGCCGTCGATCTTGGCAAAAAGAGTGTAGTCCTTGCCCAGGCCCACATTCTCTCCCGGGTGGATTTGGGTGCCCAACTGCCTTACCAGAATATTGCCGGCGCGCACGGCCTGGCCGCCGTAGCGTTTGACTCCCCGGCGTTGACCCTGGCTGTCGCGGCCGTTGCGCGAACTGCCGCCTGCTTTTTTATGTGCCATGGTATTTGCTCCTTGGTTTAATCGGATCCGTAAGCGCCCGCGCTATTCGCCGGGGCGGAAACGGACGCTATCCGCTGATTTGATCAATTTTTACCGCGGTGTACTGTTGGCGGTGGCCCTGTTTGCGGCGGAACCGTTTGCGGCGTTTGTATTTGAAAACCAGAATTTTTTTCGCTTTTTCGTGGGCGACAATATGGCCCGTGACGGAAGCATCCTCAAGCAGAGGGCTGCCGATGTTGACATTTTCTCCGTCACCCACCATGAGGATGCGGTCAAAGGCGACCGGGCTGCCGACATCGCCGGTAAGTTTTTCAACCCGGACAACGTCCCCTTCGCGGACCTTGTATTGTTTACCGCCTGTTGCGAGCACAGCGTACATAAGATTTTGCCTCCTGAATAAGCTGCCTGAGGGAATTTCCGGTGAGAACCAGGACCGTATGGTTAGTGAGCGCTTCCGTACTCAGGCCGCAAATTTCCCTTCAATTTGTGAAAATACCAAATATTAGCGGAATTTTTTATAAAGTCAAGCTATGTTTTTACCATGACCGGAAATAGGCAGGCAAGGTGTTTCCATCATGGCTGGGCGGGTGGCGGGGAGATGGGGATGGTGAAGGTAAAACAGCTGCCCTGGCCGGGACCGGGGCTGGCCGCCCGGATTTCGCCGCCATGCATTTCCACCAGGCTTTTGGTCAAAGAGAGCCCCAGCCCGGTGCCCTGCTGTTTGGCGGATTGGGCCTGTTCAAAGGGTTTGAAAATTCGGGCTATCTCGCTGGCTTCCAGTCCGATACCCGTATCTTGCACCTGGATCTCAAGCAGGGATGTGCGGGTGGTGCCGCCGGCAGATCGGCAACTCGCGATGAGGGTCACCTGGCCCTGGTCCGGGGTAAACTTCACGGCATTGGCCAGCAGGTTGTAAATCACCTGCTTAAGTTGGCGCTCATCGGCCCACAGGGTGGCGGGCAGATCCTTGGCGATTTGCAGATCAAGCTGGATTTCATGGGCCAGGGCCTTCTCCCGGACCATGGTCAGGCTGTTCTCCAGCAACGGCAGGAGTTCCACCTGTTTGGGCCTGAGTCCCATTTTCCCCGCCTCGATTTTGGATAGATCGAGAATATCGTTGACCAATTCGAGAAGGTGCCGGCTGCTTTGGCGCACATCGGCCAGGTACTCGTGCTGGGTTTTGTTGAGGGCGCCGCAATGTTCCAGCAGCACCAGTTCGGTAAAGCCGATGATATGGTTCAGCGGGGTGCGCAGTTCATGGCTCATATTGGCCAAAAAGTCACTTTTCACCTGGTTGGCCCGCTCGGCCTCTTCCTTGGCCTGCTGCCATTTGGCGGCGGTCTGCTTCAGCTCTTTATCCCGTTTTTGGATGATGTCCAGCATTTCGTTGAACACATCGATGACGGTGCCCAGTTCGTCGGTACTGGTTTTGGTGGCCCGTACCGCGTAGTTGCGGTGGGTGGCCACCGATTTCATGGTGCGCGCCAGATCGGACAGCGGTATGGAAATAAAACGCTGCAAAATGGAGGACATGAAAAAGGCCAGCAGCAGGGCCAGTACCAAAACACCGCTGACAACCGAAACGAACCAGCGCAGGCGCTGGTAAAGACTGCTCACTTCGGCCTCAATCCGGATGGAGCCGATGGTTTTGCCGTCCAGCACAATGGTGCGGCAATAGGTCAGGCCGCTGCGGGTGAAACGGTGGCCCTGCCATGGCGTTTGGCCGGTGCTGTTGCCATCCCCGCGGCAGGCAGCCCTGACCGATGCCGTGGCATCCAATTCAGGGCCGTTGGGGTGTTTCGAAAAACTGGCAAAGGGCCGGCGCTGCTCATCCAGAATGGTGGCTTTGCGAATGAAGGGTTCCGCAGCCAGGATGCCCAGGGCTTTCTCGGCCTGGCCTGGATCCTGGAATACCAGAGCCGCGGTGCTGTCATAAGCGACCATGGAGGCCAGGGTGGCCACCTTGTCGGCGAGGGTCCGGCGGTGGGTGAAGAAATCGTCTGCAATGAAAAAGACGGCCATCAGCAACATCACGGGGATGCAGGTTCCCAGAATGATGAGGATCAGCTTAGGACGTATGGACAGATTTCGAAGCGGCAAGCTGGCAATTTCCCTGGTTTTATTCTTCCACGATGGAGGCCATGCGCAGGAGTTTGGAATCGACCCGCAGCCCGGCCCGTTTGGCGGCTTTGATGTTAAGCGAGATTATCAGGCGCTGGTCCCGGCGGCCGGCATGGATGATGCCGCCTAGCTCGCAGAATGTATCGAAATCGGCTACCGTCAGGATATGGCGGTCGCGCACATCATTGTAAATACGCGGCCACTGTTGCCGGTAATTGGCATCGAGAAACAGAATCTGGCAGGCATCGGCACTATCATAAACCTCATTCCATTTAACGACGATGGGCCGTCCGTTGATACTCTCATTTTCGACAATGCGCTTAAGGATATCCTGGATGGATTGTTCCCCCACCACGTAAATGGTAAATGGTTCGGCTGTTGCCCGGGAGGGCTGGTGGGGCCAGGTGACGAATTTGGTGAGATTGAAGATAAAGGCCGCTTTGACGTGATCTTCATGGTACGCTTTGGATTGGGCCCTAACCTGTTTTGCGGGCAGTCCGGGGCATAACAGCGCGCCTAGCAACACGAGGGCCAAGGCGGTCCTCAAGGGTGCGCTATCTTTGAATTTGCCGGGGCCCATGAAATACATGGTTTTTACGGTAATCCTTTGTTTTCAGTTCGATCTCCTAGCGGGAAATGATGAAAATGGTATCCAATTTCAGCGTGGTCAGCAGATCGAAGATGGGAGCGGACGCATTTTCAATACGCAGGGATCCGCCTCTGGGAGCCATATCTTTATAAAATAAGAGCAGTTTGCCGATTCCGGCGCTGCCGATATGTTTAACGGCTGCGAAGTCAAAAACCAATTCCTGCAGGTTGTCCAGGTGCAGTTGCCGAATCCGGGTTTTCAATTCCTCGGCGCCGGCTTCATCAATGGTCCCCTTGAGTTGAACATATGCCCGTTTTGAAGCGGTGTTGATGGTGAGTTCCATAATGCCCCTTTATGTGAGGTTGTCCTTTAAAAATTTATCATGAAAGCGGGTTCGGGCCGGTATTCCGGCGGTTGCCGTCCGCTGTGGGCGACTGACCTGCCCATAGGCCGGGAACCGAACCCGGCCGGCCGGATAACAGGCCGGATGTTGGCGTTTCCCGGCGAAACGCTACCTGGAGGCACCGGCCGTTGTCCTGCCAGTTCACCCAGTCGGCAACCTGGCGCAGGATAAAGATGCCCCGGCCGTCGGGCTGGCGGCGGTTATCCTCCCGGCGCGGATCTCCGATGGCGTTGATATCGAATCCGGGGCCTTCGTCCCGGATGGTGAACATAAAATCATTTTTAAATCCCCAACTGAGGGTTAGCGTCTTGGCCGGATCCCTGCCGTTGCCATGGCACCAGGCGTTGATCAGGCCCTCTTCCAGAACCAGGCGCAAGCGTGCCTCGGGAAACACATAGTCCGCCGGCCAGGACGCATGGAAGCGTTTGAGCAGGTGCTCGCCGACCCCGCGCAACTCGCGGTTATTGGCGATGTGGAAGCGTTCCTCATGGTCAAAGGCCAGGGTTTCAACCTCCATTGCCAGGATGGTGATGTCATCGCGATGGCGCAGTTTGCGGATATCCCCTCCGGGGGCGCCGCTTTGAACGGCGATCTCCCGCAGCACGCGGTCGATGAGTTGCGGCAGGGCAATTTGGGGGGCGTCCGCCAGGATGCCTTCCACCAGCCGCGCAAAATCCTGGGGGTTTAAAATTTTGCCCTGATTATTCAGGGGGGCTTCCAGCAGCCCATCGGTGGTCATGAGCAGCCGGTCCCCGGACCGCAACCGGCAGGTATCGCTCTGGAATGGGGCCGCAACGGTCACGCCCAGGGGCAGGTTGGCCCCGGCGGCGCCCTGGGCGGGCAACACCCTGGCCCGGCCATTGCGCAACAATAAAAATGGGGGATGCCCGGCGGTGAGATATTGCATGCGCAGATTGTCGTGGTCGATGTCGGCCATGAGCACTGCGGCAAAATCGTCGGGGTTGAATATCTCCTGCTCGCAAATGGCCTCATTAAGCCGGTTTACCGCCGCCTCAAGCCCCCCGGAACCATTTACATTGAGGATGGTGTGTTGGATCAGGTCGGTGGCGATGCTGCGCAGAATGCAGCCGACGGCGTGGCCGGATTGATCCTTGAGGCTGATGAGGGTGTGGGCTGCCCCGGCCGCTTGCGTGCCGGAGAAAGTGCGGGGAAAAGTACGGGGAAAGGTACGGGGAAAAGTACGGGGAAAAGTACGTATGAAATAGTGGTCCCCGCCTTCGGCGTGGCTGGACAGCGAGCGGCCTTCAATGCAAAGATGGGTCGCGTCGCCGGTAAGATCGATCCGCTGGGGCAAGGGACCGTTGATGAGCTTCATGATTCGTTTGGCCAGATGGATATTGAGATGCTGATTTTTCAGCAGTTCCACTATACTGACGATTTCCTGGAAACTATGGATGGCCCAGGACCTGCCGTTGAGTTGAACGTCGGCCGAAGCATGGCGGACCGGAATGGTGCGCTCATCGACGGTTTTCAGCGCCGCCACGCTGCCTTCCAGCCCGGGGCAGGCCTGTTCTTCGAGCACGGGGAGGGGGTCGTCGTGATTCAACATGCGGGAGATATCCCGTCCGATCAGGTTTTGGGCGGAACTGCCCATGAGCCGTGCCCCGTGGGGATTGATGTCCCGGATGCGTCCGCTGGCAGGGTCTGAAATCAATACGCCGGCCTCCACAGTTTCCATCACGGCTTGCAGGTAGGCCTGATTCTCCTTGAGGGCCTGTTCCGCGCGGCGGCGGTCGGTGATATCGATCCAGGACGCAATCCATCTTCGGCTTTCCGGCCAGGGGGCTACCTCAACCAGGATGTCCCGCAGCCGGCCGTTTTTGCAGATCAGGCGCAGTTCAAATCCCTGGTCCCCGGCAACGCCCTCCTGGACGGATTGCGCCCGTGCCCGATTGATTTCGGTCAACTCCTCGGGAGGGACAAATTCCGTCCATTTGCGCCGGCCTTCCAGTTCACAACGCCGGTAGCCCGTGAGGCTTTCGCATCTGCTGTTGGCCATGAGGATGGTATCGCGGTCATCGAAAATGATGGTAGCTGAACCGGTGTTCTCAAAAACCTGCCGGTATTTCAGCTCACTCTCCTTAAGGGCCGCGGCCATGTTGCGGCGCGCCGCGATTTCCATCTCCAGCTGGGAGTTGGCCTGAGCGTACGCTTCCCGTTCGCTGCGCAGCAGGTCCTGGTGGCGTTTTAATTCCATGTGGGTGCGGACCCGCGTTACCAGGATATCAATATGGATCGGCTTGGGGATGTAATCCACCGCCCCCATCCGCAGCCCTTTGATTTCATCCTCAGTGCTGTTCAAGGCGGTGGTGAAAATCACCGGAATTTCAGCAGTATGGGGATGGCTCTTTAAACGGTGCAGTATTTCGAATCCATCCATTCCCGGCATCATGATATCCAGTAGAATTAAGTCCGGAACCGGCGTCTGGTGGACTGCTTCCAGGGCGTCCGGCCCGTTTTCGGCAGTCCGGATCCGGTAATTATCCCTGAGTGCATCGAACAGGATGGTGATGCTGAACGGGTCGTCATCAACAATCAAAATGCATTGTTTGCGGGAAGGATGTGCCATGGATCTAAGAAATATACCAATCCGTTTGTATCACGACCGGTCCGGAGCCACGGGTGCGGGTAAGGCCTCCCGGACCGGGTGCAGCCGCTCTTTTTCGCTATTGCGGCTCTGGTCTGGGTGTTTGGCCTGGGACTGGACTGATCCGTGAATAATATCCATGAGTCCTTTTACATAATTTTTAAGTTCCTGGGACTGGGCCAGCAGCATTTCGGCGGCCGACGCAGACTCTTCGGCCGTGGCGGCTGTTTTTTGGGTTTCGCTGTCAATGGTTTCCGTGGTTGCCCGCAGGCTGGCCACACTCTGGGTATTGTCCTGGCTGGCCCGGGTGATTACCGATGTTTTTTCACCGATGAGCGTGGCGGATTCGATAATCCCGGAAAAATCGGTGTTGATCATTTTAATGGAGCTCGCAGCGCTGCTGACCCGGTGAATGGTTCCGTCCAGCAGTTCCTGGGTGTCCTTGGCCGCATCCTTGGCGCGAATGGCCAGATTGCGTACTTCGTCGGCAACCACCGCGAAGCCTGCGCCGGCCTCACCGGCCCGGGCCGCCTCCACCGCCGCGTTCAACGCCAGCAGGTTGGTTTGGAAAGCAATCTCATCAATGGTTTTAATTATCTGGCCGATGCGGCCGGAGTCCGCTTCGATCCTCGTCATCTGGGAGGTCAGTTGCACCAGGGATTTTAAAGATTCGGCGGATTTGGTGATGTTTTCCTGCATCAGTTCTTCCGAGCCGGCCGTCATTTCCGAAGTTTGCGTACTGGCACCCTCCATCTGATGGATACTGGCCACGGTTTCCTGCATGGCCGCAGCTTGGTCGGCGGCGCTCTGGGCCAGGGCGTTGCTGGCCGCGGTAATCTCTTCCGAGGCGGCATTGATGTGGTCGGCGCCTTGGGTCAGCCCCTTGGCAATGGCGTTCACCGGCCTGGCAATGGAGCGGGCCATGCCAAAGGCCAGCAGCAGCCCGCCCACGGCGATGATCGCTGTGATGATATAATTTTTCAGCAGGATGGCATGCAGTTCCC
>Ga0180435_10005920_pt1 | contig 11807 bp, 10 predicted proteins | sample SS_ome_3_FD_132467 | JGI IMG/M metagenome (GOLD analysis project Ga0180435, IMG submission 132467) | Hypersaline lake sediment archaeal communities from the Salton Sea, California, USA - SS_3_S_1 metaG | ecosystem: Environmental > Aquatic > Non-marine Saline and Alkaline > Hypersaline >...
AAGGCCGCCAGCCGCGTGCCCGCCGCGGGCGCCTCGCGCCGCCACGGGGGCCCGTGCAGCCCACCCCAGAGGCCGTCCGGCGGGCGCCGTTCGAACGCGAGTCGCTCGCCGCCGTCGGGTCCGCTGCGCGCGACCCACCAGGCGTGGAGGGTGAGCGGCTCGACGCGGGGCCGGCGGCGCGGGGCGGGGAAGGGGGTGGGGTCGCCCGTGGCGGCGGCCACGCAGCCGGACGCGAGCGGGCAGTCGCCGCAGCGCGGTCGCCGGGGCGTGCAGACCGTGGCACCCAGTTCGACGAGCGCCTCGGCGACCCGCGCCCGGGAGGGCTCCGCGACCGGCGCGGCGGCGCGGTCGTCCGGGCCGAGCAGGAGCCGCTCGAGGCCCGCGCGCACGCCGGCGTCGGTCGGCTCGCGTTGGCCGAGCAGCCGGGCGCCCACCCGCCGCACGTTGCCGTCGACCGCGATCGTCGCGAGGCCGAGGGCCTGCGCCGCGACGGCGGCGGCGGTGTAGGGACCCACCCCGGGCAGGCGCCGCCAGCCCTCGACGTCCTTGGGCCAGCGGCCCCCGAGCTCGTCGACGACGACCCGGGCGGCGGCGTGGAGGGCCCGCGCACGACGGTAGTAGCCGAGCCCCGACCAGGCGGCGAGAACCTCGCCCTCGTCCGCGGCCGCGAGGCGCTCCACGCTGGGGAAGCGCGCGAGGAAGCCCGGGAGGCGAGCGACGACGGTGTCGATGCGGGTCTGCTGGGACATCGTCTCCACGACCCAGGTGAGGTAGGGGTCGCGGGGCTCGCGCCGCCACGGCAGGGCGCGGGCCGAGCGCGCGTACCAGTCGAGCAGGGCGTCCCGCACGGCGTCAGCGTAGCGTGAGCGGCGCCTCGCCGGCGAAGGTCGAGCCGAAGGCCCGGGCCGTCGCGTCCCGGGGAGCGCACGCTCGGGCGCCGTCCGGTCGCCGGCGAGCCAGGTTCAGGCGGTAGGCTGAGCGGCATGGACGACGCGCGCACCGTCGCGATCGTCGGCGGCAGCGGCTTCGCCGGCGGCGAGTTCCTGCGGCTGGCGCTGGGGCATCCGCGGCTCGCGGTCGCGCAGGTCACCAGCGAGCGGCACGCGGGCGAGCCCGTGGCGCTGGTGCATCCAAACCTCCGTGGGGTCACGCGCCTGCGCTTCGAGCGGCAGGCGGACCTGCGCCCCGCGGACGTCGTCGTCGCGGCCCTGCCGCCCGGCGAGCTCGCGGGCCGGATCGACCCCCTGCTGGCGTGCGCCGGCGCCGTGTTCGTCGACCTCTCGCCGGACTTCCGGCTGCGCGAGGCAGACGCCTACGCGCGCTGGTACGGGACGCCGCACCCCCGCCCCGAACTGCTGCCTTCGTTCGCGTACGCCAACCCGGAACTCGACCGCGCCGCCCCCGGCGGGCCTCTGCTGCCCGCCGCCACGCGCCTGGCCGGCGCCGGCTGCATCGCCACCGCCACCGTGCTGGCCCTGCTGCCGCTCGTTCGCGGCGGGCTGCTGGCGCGGCGCGAGGTGCTGGTCGAGGCCAAGGTGGGGTCGTCGGCGGCCGGCGACACGCCGACCGCCGCGGGCCACCATCCCGTCCGTGCGGGGGTCGTGCGCACCTACCGGCCGGTGCGGCACCCGCACACCGCCGAGGTCGCGCAGGCGTTCCCGGGTCTGGAGGCGCACGTCACGGCCACCGCCATCGAACGCGTCCGCGGCGTGCTGGTCACCGTGCACGCCTGGCTGCACGACGGCAGCGGCGAGGGCGACGTGCGCGCCGCGCTGGAGGACACGTACGCCGACGAGCGTTTCGTGCGGCTCGTCACCGACCGCCACGGCCTCCACCGGGTGCCCGATCCGCGGGTGCTCGACGGCAGCAACTGGTGCGACCTCGGCTTCGCGCTCGACCCGGACAGCGGCCGCTTGGTCGTCATGAGCGCCATCGACAACCTCGTCAAGGGGACGGCGGGCCACGCGCTGCAGTCGCTCAACGTGGCGCTGGGATGGGAAGAGGACGAGGGCCTGCGCTTCCCGGGCCTGTTCCCGTGAGCCTGCCCCGAGGAAGCGACGCGCCGCGCGCCGCCCCGCCGGCGCTGCGGGTGTCGCGCCGCGACGCGCGCCGGGCGCTCCTGCGCCACCAGCTCGCGCGCGCGCCGCTCGGCCGGATCGTCCTGCGGCTCGGCAGCGTGCAGGTCGATCCGCTCGCGCCCATGGGCCGCAACCACGACCTCGTCCTGCAGGCGCGCGTCGACGGCTACCGGATCGACGACTGGCACGGCCCCGCCTACCGCGAGCGCGTGTGGCTCGACGCCTGGGACAAGCAGGCCTGCCTCACGCTGGCCGTCGACTGGCCCGCGCGGGCGCTCTACCACCGGCACCACGGGGCGCGCTGGCGGCCGCTGCTCGAGCGTCACCGCGACGCGGTCGCCGGCGTGCTGGCGCGCATCGAGCACGACGGGCCAACTTCGGCGCTCGGCTTCGACGACCCGGCGCGCCCGGAGCTGCGCGGATCGTGGTATGGGCCGCGGCTCGTCAAGCACCTGCTGCGCGCCCTGTGGGACAGCGGGCGCCTGGTGACGCGCGAGCGCGAGCGCGGCCGGCACGTCTACGACCTCCCGGGACGCGTGCTGCCCGCGGAGGTGTGGTCGACGCCGCCGCTGGACGACGAGGGGGCCGTGCGCCGGCTCGTCATGCGGCGGGTGCAGGCGGCGGGCCTGCTGCGCCGGCGGGCGCCGGCCGCGCTGTGGTCGCTGCCCGTCGCCACCGCGCGCCGCGCCGCCGCGATCGACGCGCTGGTGGCGGAGGGGGCGCTGCGCGCCTGGGAGGTCGAGGGCGACCCCTACCTGGCGCCGCCGAACCTGGCGCCCGCCGGACGGCTCGCCGCGGCGGCCGCCGGTCCGGCGCGCGTGCTGGGCCCGCTGGACAACCTCATGTGGGATCGCCGCGCCCTCGCCGACCTCTTCGGCTTCGACTACGTGTGGGAGGTCTACAAACCCGCCGCGCGGCGCCGTTGGGGCTACTACACGGTCCCGCTGGTCGTCGGCGAGCGCTTCGCGGCGCGTTTCGATGGCCGCCGCCTCGCCGACGGGGGTGCCCGGCTGCGGGTGGACGGCTGGTGGTGGGAGGACCCCGTGGGCGCGCACCCGCGCGAGCGAGCGGCCCTGGTCGGCGGCCTGGCGCGCTTCCTGCGCTACCTGGGGGCCGAAACGGTGGAGCTCCCGGCCGGCCTCGACGCCGCCGCCCGGGACGTCTGGCGGGCGGCGGAGGCGGAGGCGACCGCGTGACCGTCGTCGGGCCGGCGGGCGTCGCGCGTCACGGCCGCGCCCTACGTGGGCCGGGCGCGGTACCGTGATCGCCTGACGCCCGTACCCCGAGGAGCCCGTATGACCGACGCCGCCCCGCCGACCCCCGCTTCCGCTCCCAGCCGCACGGCCGAGATCCTCGCGCGCGCCGCCGCGCACGCCCCGGGCCTGTGGTCGCCCGACGTCGTGTTCGTGCGCGGCGAGGGCGCGCGCCTCGTCGATGCCGACGGCCGCCGCTACCTCGACGGGATGGCCGGCATCGCCGTCGCCAGCGTGGGGCATGGCAACGCCCGACTGGCCGACGCGATCGCCGCCCAGGCGCGGCGCCTCATCGTCTGCCCGCAGAACCTGGGCAGCGACGTGCGCACGGCGTTCGTCGAGCGGCTGGTCGCGCGGCTGCCGGCACCGCTGACGCGGGTGTTCCTGGCGAACTCCGGGGCCGAGGTCAACGAGGCGGCGCTGAAGTGGGCGCGGGTGGCGACCGGGCGAAGGCGGGTGGTCGCCGCCCGGCGCGGCTTCGCCGGCCGCACGCTGGGCGCGCTGGCGATGACCTGGGAGGCGAAGTACCGCGAGCCCTTCGAGCCGCTCGCGGTGCCCGTCGACTACGTCCGCTACGACGACCCCGGGGAACTCGAGGCCGCCGTCGGGGACGACACGGCGATGATCTGGCTGGAGCCCGTGCAGGGCGAGGGGGGCGTGCATCCCGCGGGGCCCGCCTACCTGCGGCGGGCGCGCGAGCTCGCGGACGAGCGCGGGGCGCTGCTGGCGTTCGACGAGATCCAGTGCGGCGTCGGCCGCACGGGGCGCTTCCTCGCCAGCGAGCACGCCGGTGTGGTGCCCGACCTCGTCACGCTGGCCAAGGGTCTCGCCGGCGGCGTCCCGATCGGCGCGCTGGTCATGACCGACGCCGTGGCCGCGGCCATGCCCGCGGGCGGACACGGCACCACCTTCGGGGGCAACCCGTTGGCCGCGGCCGCCGGCCTGGCCGTGCTCGAGGAGCTCGAGGCACGCGACCTCATGGCGCATGCGGAACGCATGGGCCGACGCTTCCGCGAGGGCATCGAGGCCCTGGCCAGCCCGCGCGTGCGCGAGGTGCGCGGGCTGGGTCTCATGCTCGGCGTCGTGTTCGGCGAGCAGGTTCAGCCGCTCATCGCCGCGCTGCGCGAGGAGGGCCTGTTGGTCATCAACGCGGGCGCCGACGTCATCCGCTTCGTGCCGCCGCTCGTCATCGGCGAGGACGAGATCGACGAGGCGGTGGCGGCGTTCGCCCGCGTGCTGCGGCGGTGACGCCGGCGGCCGCCCTCCTCGGGCGCATCCTGCCGCGCCTGGCCGCCGGCGCGTCGGTCTAGCTCAGAGGCCCGACAGCTCGTAGTTCTTCTTGATGTACGAGGCCCACTCGGCGGGCACGTCCTCCTCGACGAAGATCGCGTCCACGGGGCAGGCGGGGATGCAGGCGCCGCAGTCGATGCACTCCTCGGGGTGGATGTAGAACTGGTCGTCCGCCTCGTAGATGCACTCGACGGGGCATACGTCGACGCAAGCCTGGTCCTTCACGCCGATGCAGGGTTCCGCGATGATGTGGGGCACGTGGGTTCCTTCCTGGTCGCCGGGCGGCCTCGCGGCCGCGGCGGTGCGAGCCGGCCGTCTCCGTGTGAGCCGGGCGCGCGGGAGCTGCGCGCACGAGGGCATCATGGCCGAGGTCTGCGGAGTCGTCAAGGGCCAGACGCGCCCGTGGCGCGCCCTGCGAGGGACTTCACCGACCCCGGCGGCCGCCGCGGATACGCTGCGGCATGGTCCGACTGGAGCCCGTCGCGCTCGAGCTGCTGGAGTACAAGGTCGACGCGCTGGAGCGTCAGCAACCTGTGCGTGGCGGGCTGGCAGACCTGCTGGAGTTGAGTCGCGTGATCGAGCAGGGCCTGGCCACGCTCGGGTCGGACGACCGCGCCCGCTTCGCGGCGGTGTCGCGGCGGCTTCAGTCCCTCACCCAGCTTCAGCCCCTGTCCGCGCCGGCGCGCAAGAACACGCTCGACACGCTGCGCCTGGACGACGGGCCCGAGGGCGACGGCGAGGCCATCCTCGAGACCGAGGCCGGCGCGGCCGAGTTGTCCCACGCCGAACGCGAGGAGCAGCAGGTGCTGCAGCGCCTCGCCGAGCGCGTGTGGCGCGATGAGATCGACGAGGCGATGGCGCGCTTCGCCGCCGCCTGGCGCGCCGAGCGCGACCGGCTGACGCCGCGGCTGATCTTCACCATGCTGCGCAACCTGCGGCGCCACGCCGAGCAGCGCGACACCGTCCTCGACGCGACGCTGCGCGGCTTCCGGGTGGTCGAGCCGCTGGCGGAGCCCGACGACGCCCTCGTCTCGCTGTCCGACCTCGACAGCCTGGCCGAGATCGGCCGCGACCTCGTCCAACTGATCCTCACGGTCGGTGGGCCGGACTCGCCGCTGCCGCGGCTCGAGGTGCCCGAGGCCCAGGCGCTGCCGTTCGCCCATCAGGCGTTGACCATCGTCGCCAAGGACCCGTACGCGGGCAAGCTGACGCCCATCGTCCGACGCGGCCCGTCGACGAGTGAACTGCGGACGGCGCTGCAGGAGGTCAGCAAGGAGCGTCTGCCCGAGGCGCAGCGGGCGGCACTGCGACGCGACATCGAGGCGCGGCTGAGCGAGGCGCTCGCCTTCGAGCGGCAGTCGCGCGCGACCTTCCAGCGCGACGTGGGGCGCAACCTCGAAGCCGTCCAGGCGCTCTTCGAGCGCCTGCAGCGGATGCTGCCGGCGCGCGTCGGCGGCTCGGCCCCGCCGCCGCGCCTAGGCGGCGGCGTGTTGCTCGGGCGCCTGCCCGCCATGCGGTGGGAGCGCGTGCCGCACAACGCCGATGCGTTGACCGTCAACATGGCGTCGCCGGTCCGCTTCACGCTCGGCGGCCACGAGGTGGCGGTGATGGGCACCGGCGAGAGCCGCACGCTGTTCGTCGACGAGCGCCCGCACCCGCTCGCGCTCGCGCAGCGGACCGCGATCCCGGTGGGGCGTGGCGAGCTGCGGGTGGACCGCGAGGGCGACTACCTCCACCTGCGCTGGAACGACGGCGGCCGGGGGCTGGCGACGCGCCTGGCCGAGGCGCTGGTGCAGGCGTACGTGCTCAGCCACGAGCGCCACCCGACCCTGATCGACGTGTTGGCGTACGTCGCCGGCGTCGCGGGCGGCGTCGACGAGGAGGTCGTCGGCCGGGCCATCTCCCGCGCCGGCACCGTGACCTCACGCGCGCCGAACCGGCGCGTGGCCGTCGAGGGCCTGCTGCAGGGCGCCGCCGCCGCGGCCGGCACCGCGCTCGACGAGCACCTCATGCACGGCCTGGTGCAGCGCATCCTGACGGCGCTGTCGGCCGACCCGGGCGACCTGACCGGCCTCTTCGAGCGCGAGGACGACGCGGAGGGCGCGGTCTACGGCCTGAGCGAAGAGCCCACGACCGCCGACCTCGGCACGCTCAAGCTCACCGTTCGGCGCTACCGCCCGCGCTCCAAGGCGGGGCGCGAGCAGGTCGTCGTCATGCAACCGGGCCGCGTGGTCGGATCGTTCACCGAGACGATGGTCGAGTCGGTGCCGGGGGGCGTGCTCGTCGCGGCCCGCGGCGAGGACGACGTCGCCCTGGTCTTCCTGCGTGGCCGCGCGCTTCGCGGCCGGAGGAGTTGACGCCATGGCCGCCCCCGAGGCCTTGAGCGAACGTGAGATCGCCGCGGCGCTCGCGGCGTGCCCCGACTGGACGCGGGCCGACGACGGGGCGCTGGTGCTGCGACGCCGCCTGCCCAGCGCGGCGGCGGCCGTGGGCTTCGTCGCCGCGGTCGGCGCGCTGGCGGAGCGCCAGGGGCATCACCCAGAGCTGCGCTGGGTCTACCGTGAGGTGTCGCTGCGGCTCGTGACGCACGACGCGGGAGACGCGGTCACGGCCCGCGACGTCGAGCTCATGCGCGCGATCTCCGAGCTGCCCTGAACGCGGCGTCGCCGGGCGGCGCCTAGCGCGCGCCCGTCGGGTCCGGCGGGTCGAAGGTGTACCCCTCGCGCAGCAGGTCGAGGTCGGCCTCGTCGACGACACCGTCGCCGTCGAGATCGGCCGGCAGGTTGACGCCCCGGCGGCCGAACGCCTCGGCCATCCGCAGCAGGTCCTCGAAGCCGACGCGGCCGTCGCGGTCGAGGTCCCCCGGGATGGCGCTCAAGCGTTCCGCCAGCGCCCGACCGTCCGCCGGCGTCGGGCGCCGCGGCCCGGCGGGATCGAGCACCGGGTCGAGGGCCCCGCGCCCCAGCGTCCCGCCGAGGACGACCCCGAGGGCCGGGATGAGGGCCGCGCGGGCCGACGCCGCGCTCGGCGCGACCAGGATCTCGAAGCCACGGTCGGGATCGCCGGCGGCGCCACGCACGAGCACCCACGCGCTCACGTCGGGTCCGAAGCGGGCGGGCGGGCCGACGCGCACCACGACGCTCGCGTCGATCGCGTCGAGGTCCACGCCCGCGGCGCGCCAGTCGTCCGCCGCGGCGGCGACCTCGGCCGCCAGCTCGCCCGCGGGCGGCTCCACGGTGATCTCGAGCGCCGACGCCAGCCCCAGCCACGCGGCCAAGCCGACGGCCAGGGCCGTCGCGCGCGCGCGGTGTTGGGCGCGTGGGGCGCTCACGGCCGTGCCTCCAGCGCCTCGAGGGCGGCGTCGAGGGCGGCGAACAGCAGTTCGTCGGGCGCGGGTCGCCCGCCCAGCGCGAGGTCGCCGTCGTCGTCCAGGCCGAGCTCCGAGCCGTCGTGGCCGCGCCACGCGCCCGCGCTGTGGCGCCACACCCCCTGGGTCACGCCCACCGTCGGCGCGCCGAGTCCCTCGTCGACGGCCCGCAGCAACCACAGCACGCGCTCGCCCGGCCCGAAGGTGGGCACGCCCGCGACCTGCAGCGGCGGCGCGCCGGGCGCTCGGCCGCCCCAGAAGGCGACCGTGAGCGCGTCCGTTGCGGTCGGCGCCGCCGACCCTTCGGCCGCCGCGTCGGCGTCCGCGGCGGCGGCGTCGGCCACCCCCGGGGCGACCCGCGTGCCGTCGGCCCGCCACCAGCGCTCGACCTCCATCGTCACCAGCGTCCACGGCTCGTCGTTGCGCACGACGACGTCGACGCTGCGGATCACGCCGACGGCGATGGTCTCGGCCGCGGCGAGGCGCGCTTCGAGGTCGAGCGCGACGAACCCCGCGGCGGCGGCGGTGGCGGCGACGGCGGCGAGCGCGATGGACAGGGCGCGGCGCGCGGGGCGGGCGACGCGGCCTCCGGCCGTGCGCGCCCGGGATCGCGAGCGTGGGAACCGGATCAAGGGGCCTCCTCGTCGGGCTCGCCCCGCGGCTCGCCCGCCTCGTCGGGCGCCCCGTCCGTCGGGTCGCCCGCCGGCGCCGGCGACGGCTCGTCGGGCGGCTCCTCGCCGGGGGGCTCCGTGGCGCCGGGCGCGCCCGGCGGCGGGGCGACCACGGGCGGCGGCGGGACCCCCTCGACGCGCTCGCTCAGGTGATCGCCGCCGCTGAAGCGCGACACGGCGGTCAGCTGCAGCGAGAGCTGGGCCGGGGGTTCGAGCGGGCGCAGGCTGAAGCGTCCGAGCTCGAAGGCGCCGTTGCGCGTGGCGCCGAGGGCCGCCGCCTCGAGGTGGAGGAAGCCGTCGCCGGCCTCGTGGAACACGGCCAGGCGCGCGTCCGCCGCGGCGGGCGCGGCGACCAACGCGAACGCCTCGGCGTCCCACGTCAGCGAGATGCGCGCCCCACGCCAGCCGCGGGCGTCCTCCACCCGCACGACGAGCGGGACGGTCGACCGCAGCTCCGTGCGCGGCGCGTCGACGCGCACGATCGGGTCGGGCAACGGCCGCACGTCGAGCTCCACCTGCTGCAGGGCCTGAGAGAGGTTGCCGTCCCGCACCTGCACGGTGAAGGCGAAGCGGCCGACCTCGCTCGGCGTGCCGACGAGACGCCCCGCGGAGAGGCCGAGCCCCGGGGGGAGCTCGCCATCGATGACCTCGAAGCGGTACGGCCGCAGGCCGCCCGTGGGCCGCAGCGCGCCGTCGAAGGGCTCGCCGAGGTAGGCGACGGCCCAGTCCGTCCGCAGCAGCCGCAGCGGCTCGGTCGGCACCGCCAGCTCGCTCGTACAGGCGACGAGCGACGCCAGCGTCAGGAGGAGGCCCAGACCCCGGCGCGCGGCGCCGCTCACGGTGCGCCCCCCGCCGCGTGGGACCACCAGGCGTAGCCGTAGGGCTCGAGACGCACCGGCAGCCAGGTGCCGTCGTCGCTCGCCGACGAGAACTCGTCCGGGCCGACGGATGCCCCCGCCAGCACGCGACGCCAGCGGCCCGCGCGGTCGACCCGCAGGTCCAGCGTGACGGCCTCGGCGCTGAGGTTGTGGACGGCGACCACGTGGCTCCCGGGACCCTGGTCGTGGCTGAAGACGCACAGGCGGGCGTCGCCGGGGTCGAGCAGCGCGAAGTGGCCGGCGCCGATCGCCCGCAGCGACCGGCGCGTGCGCACCAGCCGCCGCACCCAGTGCAGCAGGCTGTCGGGGTCGGCCTCCTGGGCCGCCACGTTGACCGTCCGCCAGCCGCCCTGCGGGTGGTCGATCGGCGGCAGGTAGGGGACCGGGTGGTCGCTGAAGCCGGCCTGCGGCCCGTCGTCCCACGGCATCGGCGTGCGCACGCCGTGCCGGTCGGGCAGGCCGATGTCGTCACCCAGCCCGAGCTCGTCGCCGTAGTAGAGGATGGGGGCCCCCGGCAGCGTCATCAGCAGCGCGTGCATGAGCTCGATGCGGGAACGGTCGAAGCCGAGCAGGGGCGCCAGCCGGCGGCGGATGCCGACGTTGAGGCGCATCCGCGGGTCGGGGGCGTAGGCCGCGTACAGCAGCCGTCGCTCGTCCTCCGTGACCATCTCCAGGGTCAGCTCGTCGTGGTTGCGCAGGAAGACGACCCAGCTGCAGCCTTCCGGCGGCTCCGGGGTGCGGTCCAGGATCCAGCGGATGCCCGCGACGCTCCCCTCGGCCAGCGCCCGGTAGAGCCGGGGCATGACCGGGAAGTGGAACAGGTAGGGGATCTCGTCGCTGCCGTCGCCGAAGTAGGGCAGCGTGTCCTCGGGCCACTGGTTGACCTCACCGAGTAGGAAGGCGCCGGGCTTGACCTCGTCGACCAGCCGCCGCAGTTCGCGCAGGAACGCGTGCGTCTCGGGCAGGTTCTCGTTGATCGTCCCCTCGCGCTCGAAGAGGTAGGGGATGGCGTCGAGCCGGAAGCCGTCGACGCCGAACTCGAGCCAGAAGCGCACCACGTCGAGCATCTCGGCCCGCACGTCCGGGTGGTCGTAGTTGAGGTCGGGCTGGTGGTGGAAGAAGCGGTGCCAGTAGTACTGCCCGCGCACCTCGTCGAAGGTCCAGTTCGACGTCTGGCTGTCGGTGAAGATGACGCGGGTGCCGGCGTAGGCGGTCGGGTCGTCGGTCCAGACGTACCAATCGGCCTTGCCCCCCTCGCGGCGGCGCGACGCCTGGAACCAGGGGTGATCGGCGCTGGTGTGGTTGAGCACCAGGTCGGTGATCACCCGCAGCCCGCGGGCGTGGGCGGCGTCGAGGAGCTCGCGCAGGTCGTCGAGGGAACCGTAGTCGGGGTGGACGCCGCGGAAGTCGCTGACGTCGTAGCCGTCGTCCAGCAGCGGCGAGGGGGAGATGGGCGGCAGCCACAGGACGTCGACGCCGAGCGACGCGACGTGATCGAGCTTCTCGATGACGCCGCGCAGGTCGCCGTGGCCGTCGCCGTTCGCGTCGCGGAACGCGCGGACGTACAGCTCGTACAGCACGACGTCGCCCGGGGCTTGCGGCATGCGGCCTCCTCCTGCCGGGCCATCCTACCCGCTCCGACGGCGCGGGCGGCCGGCGGCGGCCCGCCCGGCGGGCGCGGGCCGCGGCCGCCGCCATCGGTCGGGCCCCGTGGGACGCCCGTGTTAGCTTGACGGTGCGAGGTATCCCGTGACCATGCGATTCGCGACCCCCTGGCCCGTTCGAGGCCCCGCCCGCGCGTTCCACGTGACCGCCGAGGCCCGCCGCCGGGTCGGCGTGGACGCGGCCTGGGTGACGCTGCGCGGCGACGTGCTGCTCGCCGATCCCGGGCGAGCCGCGCAGGTCGCGGCGCGCCAGGCCGCGATCGCGGCCCCCGGCGACCCGCCGCTGCGGGCCGCCGACCTCGTCGCGGGGGCGCTGCTGGAGGAGGTCTACCACCTGGTCATCGCCCGCTACCTCGCGATCGTCGATCCCCGGGCGCTGGCCGAGGCGGAGCGCCGCGCGCGCGGCTGGCTGGGGGACGCGGGCGTCGCGGCGACGTTGGCGGCCTTCGTGCGCCGCTACCCGCCGCCCGACGTCCAGGCCGGGGCCCCGGTCGAGGCGGCCCTCGACCGCGAGGTGGACGGCGTCCCCGGTCGCCAGGTGGTCCTCGAGGAGGCCTGGACCTGCTTCCTCGCCAACGCGAACCCCGCGCTGCGCGCCGCCCGGCC